>Ga0209145_1000016_pt1 | contig 71386 bp, 68 predicted proteins | sample WorMetfiPIANOSA2_FD_187396 | JGI IMG/M metagenome (GOLD analysis project Ga0209145, IMG submission 187396) | Marine gutless worms symbiont microbial communities from Max Planck institute for Marine Microbiology, Germany - Olavius filocauda... | ecosystem: Host-associated > Annelida > Digestive... | reverse complement strand
CAGAACTCTCCCAGGGGGGAGAAGGGACCATCCTACGCCGCCACCGTCTCCGTCGCCTCGTGTTTCACCTCGAGCTCGGTCGGTACCGGCTGGGTGAGGATATCCAGGACCGGGCAGTGTCCGTTGACCACCTGGCGCAGCGTTTCGATCTGTTCCTCCGAGGCCGAAGAGACAAGATGCACCGTGCCGCGGATTGCTGAATAGTCCGGCCGCACACTCTCCTCGACGGCGAAGAACCCGCGCAGGTCGATATCGCCTTCCAGCTCCACCCGCACGTCCTCCAAGGGAATATCCAGCGCGGTGGCATAGGCGCGATAGGTGATCTCCTGGCAGGTGCCGAGGGCCGCCAGCACCAGTTCCACCGGGTTCGGCCCGGTGTCGGTGCCGCCCAGGGCTTCCGGCTCGTCGATGGTGATTTCGTGGTCGCGGAGCCTGGCCTTGGTCTGGAAACCCTGGATCAGGCCCGACGCGCTGGTGAAGACGGCCTTGGCCCGTGCCGGATCGGCGCGGAATGCGGCCTGTGTTTCGTTGATCAGTGTTTTGAGTTCGGTATCGGTAGACATTGAAAACCCTCCGTTCTGCTGTGCCAGGGGCAGAAGGAGGGCTGACGCTGAACCACGACCGTTGGACACCCGTTTGGTTGCCGTTTGGCCGCATGCCCGCTTTCGCGGAGTGCCACCTTGCCCGGGTGAGGCAGGTTGGCAAGGGCGTCAGCCCTTTCTTCATGCGTTCCCGTACTTTGGTACCTCCAAGCCTATCCGCAAGGCAGTGTGCTGCGCAAGTCCCGGCGGCGCGCCGGCCGGTGCGAGAGGTCATATTGTCCCGCTTATGCTGGCATGCGACGTCCGGACCGCTAGTCTGGGTGCTGGCGTATCGCAATGGAGTGTGACGGGTGATGCAAGTTCTGCTGGCGGCGGCGGTCGCGTTGAACGCGGCCGCGGCAATGGTGCTGGAGATTGCCGCGGGGCGGCTGCTGGCCCCGTACTTCGGCATGTCGCTTTACACCTGGACCACCGTGATCGGAGTTGTGCTGGCGGGGCTTGCGGCCGGGCACTGGCTGGGTGGCAGGCTGGCCGGCGCGACCGGGCGGCGGCTGACGAACCGGCTGGCCGGGGCCTTCTGGTCCGGGGCGCTGACTTCGGCGCTGGTCCTGCCGATCCTGGCCCTGGTGGTCGGACAAAGCGGCCTGCGTGCCTTGCCGCCGGCGCCGGCGATTGCGCTGTCGGGCTTTGCCGCCTTCTTTCTGCCCAGCCTGCTGGCCGGTCTTGTCCAGCCGATCGCGACCAAGCTGGCGCTGGAGCGGACGGGACACGTCTCCGGCCGGGTGATCGGCCGGATGCTGGCGATGGGGGCGCTGGGCAGCATCCTGGGGACCTTCCTGGCCGGTTTCGTGCTGATCTCCTTCGTCGGATCCGCCGGCACGGTCTGGCTGGTGGCGGGGACCAACGCCATCCTGGGGGCGGTGTTCATGCGGCGCTGGGCGGCGCTGGCCGTCGTGGCCGCCGTCGCGGTCGTGTCGACCGGCCTGTTGTCGGGCGTCGTCCCGTACCCGGCGGCGCTGCGCACGCCATGCGACCGCGAAAGTCAGTATTTCTGCATCCAGATCGATCCGGCGGACGACCTGGTGGGGGTGACGTCGCGCCTGATGGCGTTGGACCACCTGGTCCATTCCATCAATGTCCGCGACGACCCGCGCCTTTTGCCCAGCCCGTACCTGCATCTTGTCGATGAAATCGCGCTTGCCAGGTTCCCGGACGGGCCGCGGCGGGCGTTCTTCGTCGGCGGCGGCGGCTTCATCCTGCCGCGCGCCTGGCATGACCGCTGGCCCCGGGCGGACCTCGTCGTCGCGGAAATCGACCCCGTGGTCACCGCGCTCGCCCAAAGCGAACTGTGGGTCGACCCGGGACCGACCATGACCGTCCTGGAACGCGACGCAAGGGTCGCGCTCGATCTGGAGGGCGGCGGCTATGACGTGATCTTCGGTGACGCCTTCCGCGACATCGCTATCCCCGCCCACCTGGTCAGCCGCGAGTTCCACGATCTGGTCGCGGCGCGGCTGAGCGACCGCGGCTTCTACATCATGAACGTGGTCGACAACCCGCAGCGACCGCGCCTTCTGGCGAGCCTGGTCCGGACCCTGCGGCAGAGTTTCCCGGAAGTCGAGGCTTGGGTCTCGCCGGAGGACATCGAAGGCGCGCGCCGCGCCACCTTCATTCTTTATGCCGCTGCCCGGCCCAGCGGGTTGGCCCGGCAGCTGCTCTCACAAGAGGGTTTCGAACGGTTCTGGGCCCGCATCGACCTTTCACGGCTGCCGGTGGACGCCCTGGGCCTGGAGCTGACCGATGACCTTGCGCCCGTCGACCGGTTGCTGGGCGATCTGTGGTTCCGCGGGGAGGAGTGAACGTGGGCGTCAATCAGCAATGACAACCTGCGATTCCTGGTCCCGGCCATAGTAACGCCGGGCGAAGTACGTGACGGTATCCTCCAGATAGCGGCCCAGTTCTGCGTAAGAGACCTGGCCGTCGCCGTTGCCGTAGGGTGGGGCATCGGCGGCGCCGGTCATGGCTGTCAGGTAGTATTTGGTGAACAGGCCATGGCTCATGTCCTCTTCCCACGATGCGATCTGGTCCGCCGCGCCGGCGGTGATGACCGTCAAATTGCCGGGAACGGTTGCCGCCCTGGGCATGACGAAGACCGGCGATGCCCTGGTGGTCAGCGACCCGGCCTGGCTGTTGTCCGAGAAACAGGCCTCCAGCACGACTGTGACCGACCGGGTGTCGAGCTTGCTCAGGTTCCGGTAGAGCGTCTCCAACTGGTAGCCGTTTAGCTCGATCCGCGCCGCATCCGCATCCGATGGCACCAGGTAGGCGCTGCCGTCCGCGCCGCCGGGCGCGCCGTGGCCGGAATGATAGACATAGACGCGTGAGCGCCCCGGCCGGACCCAGTCGGACAACTGGCCGCGCGGGTTCTTGGCGCTGCCGAAGATGCGCACCATCTGGGCGTGAGTAGCGTCGCGCAGGTCGATGATATTGCCTTCGCGCACGCCCAGCGTCTGGACGGCGTACTGGCGGAAACCCGCCGCGTCCGCGTAGGCGGGAACCACATCCGGTATGTCATGGCCGAATCGGCTGTAATCGGCATTGCCGATGATCACGGCGATGTCGTACGGCTGCGTTGCGCCCGACCGGAAGGTGATGGCAAGCGGCGTCTCGGGAAGATCGTCTCGCGCCGGGGCACGGGCGAGCGCCGGGCCTCTGCCGGTCAATGCGTTCACCGCCTCTGCCAGGACTTTGTCTCCGTCAAGCTGGTTCCTGAAGGCGATCAGCGCGCCGCCGGCCACCGGCTTGAATCCGAGGATCGAGGCAGGGTAGGGAACGACGCCCTCGCCGCGCGCCTCGACCTTTGACAAGACAGAACCTTCGGGATCGAGGAATATCCCGCCGATATCGACCGAGGTGGTTTCGCCCGAAAAGGTGCCAAGCACGATCCGGAGATCGAGCAGCATCGCGAGGTCCAGTTCCTGCGTCTTAACCGCCTCGAGGTCCTCGACAGTGACAACGTCCTTGAAACGGCTGTCCAGCAAGCTGTTGAGCCCGTCCACGGAATAGCTGGGCCTGGTGTCCTCGACCGCGGTGTCGTTGGCGAAGAGCCCCATCCCCGCCATCATGTCGTGCATCTCCCTGACATGGTTGATCGACTGCCGGGCGTTCTCCGACAGGATCAGTCCCAGGCGCAGATCCTGATAGTCCGTCGTCCCGGCCCACGCGCCGGTGCCGAGCTCGGCCAGTGGATCGGCGGTGTACTCGGGCGTCGTGAAGCACGCGCTCAGCGTACCGGCCATCGCAAGGCCGGTGCATAATCCGATCAGTCGACCCGCCGTTCTCGGCGGATTGGTGCAATACAGTGTGCCGGGCACGTGCTCCCTCCCCTCAGATACGAAACACACGCGCTGGCCCCTGTTACGGGCAGCCTCCGGAAGCCTCCAGTATGCCAGATGTCCGTCGGATTGTCGCGGCTGCCGGTTACCGCGGCACGTCGCCCTTCAGGGTGATGCGGTGCAGCTCCCGGCGATGGCCGTGATAGTCGTTCAGGGGCAGGTGCTGGCAGGCGCGGTTGTCCCACAGCACCAGGGTGCCGGGACGCCAGCGCACGAGGCAGCAGAACTCCGGGCGGATCTGATGGGCGAACAGGAACGCCAGCAGCGGCGCGCTTTCGGCCTCGGTCATCTCCTCGAACCGCATCGTATGGGCGCGGTTCACGAACAGCGCCTTTGCCCCGGTTTCCGGATGGATGCGCACGACCGGGTGCGCCGCCTCGTAGGTCCTGCCGGCACTTTCGGACTGCTGGTCCATCCGGTGGGTCCGGGTACGGGCGATGTCGGGCTTGGCCGACGCATTGACCGCGCGCAGGCGCCCCAACAGCGCCTTCAACCCGTCGGGCAACGCCGTGTAGGCCGCCACCTGGCTCGCGAAAGCGTATCGCCGCCGACCGGCGGCAGGTCGCGCGCCAGCAGCAGGGTCGCCATCGGCGGATTCTCCAGATAGACGGTATCGCTGTGCCAGATGCCGCCGAAATTGACCCGCTCTTCAGGCAGCTTCAGGACCGGCGTGATCGTCGGAAACCCCTCGATTCCGTCGACGAACGGGTAGGTGTCCGGCTCGCCGATCGTCTCGGCAAAGGCGAGTTGCTGGGCCGGCGTCAGGTTCTGATCGCGAAACACCAGCACGTGGTGCCGGTTGAACAGGGCGCGCAGGGCTTTGCCGGCGGCGCCCGCCGAGGGTGTCGCCAGGTCCAGGCCATGGATTTCCGCACCGATGGCTGGCGACAGCGGTTCGACGTCCCAGGCCAAGGTGGTCGCATCGGGGGCGGTCATCGGGAAACGGTACTGCCTGTTCAGTGCTTTCGCCAGGGTCCCGACCCGTGATTCCCCAGCCAAAACGGCTTGATCGAAGGCAGTCAATATTGTATACATGTGCGTACAATATTGACGAGAGCAGGTGACCTACGACGTTCTGATCGCGGGCGGCGGCAATGCCGCCCTTTGCGCTGCGATTGCGGCCGCACGGGCAGGGGCCCGCACGCTGGTCGTGGAGGCCGCGCCGAAGGCGATGCGCGGCGGCAATACGCGCCACACCCGCAACATGCGAGTCGCCCACGAGGCCGCCCACGGCACGTTGACCGGGCCCTATCCGATCGACGAGTTCTGGGATGACCTGATGCGCGTGACCGAGGGCGAGACCGACGAGGCGCTGGCCCGTCTGACGTTGGAACAATCGGCAGAGCTTTGGGATTTTCTGGAGGCGCAGGGGGTGCGATTCCAGCCTTCGCTGGGCGGCACCCTGTCGCTGGGCCGGACCAACGCGTTCTTTCTGGGCGGCGGCCAGGCCATGCTGAACGCGCTTTACCTCACCGCCCGGAGCCTGGGTGTGGAAGTGCGCTATGACACCGAGGTGACCGGCATCGAGATCGAGGACGGGTTTTTTCTGGGCGTCAACACCCGCGGTCCAGAGGGCGAACCGTTCATTCCCGCCCGCGCCTTCGTCGCCGCCGCGGGCGGCTTCGAAGCCAATATCGACTGGCTGAAGGAGGCCTGGGGCGAGGCGGCGGAGAACTTCCTGATCCGCGGCACCCCCTACAACAAGGGCGGCGTGTTGTGGCTGCTGCTGAACAGGGGTGTCCAGCCCGTGGGCGATCCCAAGCAGTGCCATGCGGTTGCCATCGACGGCCGCGCGCCCAAGTTCGACGGCGGCATCGTCACCCGGCTGGATTGCGTGCCGTTCGGCATTGTGGTCAACGAGAACGGAGAACGCTTCTACGACGAGGGCGAGGACTTCTGGCCCAAGCGTTACGCGATCTGGGGCCGCCTGGTCGCGGCCCAGCCCAACCAGGTCGGTTATGTGGTCATCGACCAGAAATCGATCGAGCAGTTCATGCCGTCTGTCTATCCGCCCGAACGGGCCGACACGATCGAGGGTTTGGCGGAAAGCCTTGGCATCGCGCCGGCCAGCCTGAAGGCGACCGTCGATGCCTTCAATGCGGCCTGCGTTCCCGGCAGTTTCGACCACACGGTGCATGACGACTGCCGCACCCAGGGGCTTTCGCCGGACAAGACCCATTGGGCGCGGCCCATCGATACGCCGCCCTTCTATGGCTACTCGCTGAGGCCGGGCATCACCTTCACCTATCTGGGCGTCAAGGTGAACGCCGACGCCCGGATGATCATGGACGACGGCAAGGCGTCGCCCAACATGTTCGCCGCAGGCGAGATCATGGCCGGCAACGTCCTGGGCAAGGGATATCTCGCCGGGATCGGCGTGACGATCGGCAGCGTTTTCGGGCGCCTTGCCGGCAGGGGGGGCCAATGCTGCAAGCAACTGAAAGACCGTTGACCGGCGCCCAGGCGGAGGCCGCGCGCCTGATGACCGTCTGCAATGCCTGCCGCTATTGCGAGGGGTTGTGCGCGGTGTTTCCGGCAATGGAACAGCGCCGCGTGTTCTTTGCGGGCGATGTCGACTACCTGGCCAACCTCTGCCACAACTGCGGCGCCTGCTATCACGACTGCCAATATGCGCCGCCGCACGAGCTCGCTGTGAACGTACCGGTCGGTTTTACTGCGCTCCGTGAAGAGAGTTATGCGCGCTACGCCTGGCCCGGCTTCCTGTCGGGCCTGTTTGCCCGCAACGGGCTGTGGATCGCGCTGATCGCCGCGCTCAGCGTGGCGCTTTTCATTGGCGGCTTCGTTGCGGTCAGGGACCCCGCGGTGCTGTTCGGGACCCACACCGGGCCCGGCGCCTTTTACCGCCTGATGCCGCACAATGCGATGGTCGCCCTGTTCGGCGGCGCCTTTTTCTTCGCCCTGGTCGCGCTGGCGCTAGGCGTGCGGCGTTTCTGGACCAAAACCGGCGCATCCGGGTCGCTTTCGGGCGGGTCCGTCTGGCAGGCGATCGTCGATGCGGGGCGGTTGCGCTATCTCGACGGCGGCGGGGTCGGGTGCATGAACGACGAAGAGACCCCGAACGACCGCCGCCGGTTATTCCACCACCTGACGTTTTACGGATTTCTCCTGTGTTTCGCCTCGACCTCGCTGGGCACGCTGTTCCACTACGCGTTCGGCTGGAACGCGCCCTATGCCTGGTACAACCCAGTGGTGCTGCTGGGAACCGCGGGCGGCATCGGCCTGCTGGTCGGCCCCTGGGGGCTGGCGCAGGCCAAGGCCACCCGGGCGCGGGAGCTGAAGGGCGAAAGCGCAGGTGGCATGGACATAGCCTTCCTGGTGATGCTGTTCCTGACCAGCCTGACCGGGCTTCTGCTGTTGTTCCTGCGCGCCACACCCGCCATGGGCCTGTTGCTGGCGGTGCATCTGGGCGTGGTCTTCGCGCTTTTCCTGACCATGCCCTACAGCAAGATGGTGCATGGCCTCTACCGGTTCGCGGCACTGGTGCGTTATGCGGGCGAAGCCGCTCCGGCCGCAGCGACGCAGGCGGAACCGACAACCCAATTGGAACGAGAGGTCGCCAAATGATCAATCTGCATCGCTTCGTTCGCCACATTTACGCAGCCCATGGGCTGGCTTTCGCCATGTCCGCCGGTACCGTTCCGTCCGAACAAGAGCTGCGGGCCGCGGGCCTTGTGCGCTGGACGGGCCGGTCCCCGGCAGGCCGCGCCGCCCTAGCCGGCGGCAGGGGCCAGGGACAGTTCGAACCGCGCGCCCTTGCCGTCGCAGCCGGGCAGGGCGGACAGATGTCCTTTGTGCTGGCGGGCGATGTCGGCGACGATCGAAAGACCCAGGCCGCTGCCGGCGCTTTCCGTCTGCAGGCTGACGAACGGCTCCAGCACCTTTGACTGGTCGGTTTCGGGAATGCCGATTCCGTCATCCTCGACCGTCACCGTCGGCAGCCCGTCCTGCCGGCCGACCGCAACCTTGATCGTCGTTCCCGGCGGGTTGTGCACGATCGCGTTGTCGATCAGGTTGGCGATGGCTTCGCCGACCAAGGTGCTGTTTCCCGCGACCGGCAGGGTCTCCTCGCATATGTCGAACGAGAACTCCTGACCCTTTCGGATGGCCCGCTGGGCATGTGTGGAGGCGGTATCGCGTGACAGGCGCACCAGGTCGAAGACGGTGGTATCCTCCTCCGCGGTCCCCGCGGCATTGGCGCTGGCGCTGGTCAGGAGCTGGTGCACCAGGCGCCCGGCAGCGTCGATCGACTGCACGACGCCGTCGATGCGCCGGCGCATCTCCTCAGGTGTCGAGGCCTTGCGGGCAACCTGCGCCTGGGCCTTCAGGGCCGCGATCGGATTGCGAAGCTGGTGCGCGGCGTCGGCGATGAACCGTTCGCGCGCATCGGCGGCGGTCCGAACCTTTTCGAACAGGGCGTTCATCGCGGTCACCAGGCTTTGAACCTCCACCGGCACCGGCCGTCGGATCGCCGAGAGATCGCTTGACGAGCGGCGTTCGACCGCGTCCTGCAGGTCGGCCAGCGGCGAAAGGCCGATGCGCAGGGCAAACCAGACGATCAGGCCGGCGCAGCCCACCAGGATCGCAAGCCGCAGCAGGGACTGACCGAACAGCTCCAGCGAAAGCTCCGCGCGGCGGTTGACGGTCTGCCAGGCCGTCACCGTGATCCAGCCATTGAGGTCGCGTTCGGTGACAAGCTGGCGGATCGCGACGACCCGTACGGGCTCGCCCTTGTAGACGCCGTCGTAGAAGACCGGTCTGCCGCGTTTGAGCTCAACGCCGGCCGGCGGGCGCGGATAGCCGGAATAGCCGGTCACGAACGTGTTGTCAGGCCCGGCCACGTGGTAGAAAAGCTGGTCGCCCAGATTCTCGGTCAGCACCTCCAGCACGTTCTCCGACAGAAGGTCCCCGTCGGACGCCAGCACGTTCTCCGCCACGGTGAACATCACCGCCAGGAGAGTCTTGTCATAGAGGCTGTTCGAGGTCTTCCGGGCGGTGAAATAGGTCTCTGTCGCCTCGAAGGCGGCGATCAGGGTCAGCGGGACCAGAAGCCACAGCAACAGCCGGGTCCGGATCGAACGAACGGGCTTCATTGGTCCTTCTCCATGAAATAGCCAAGGCCCCGCACGGTCTTGATGGCGACGCCCGAGCCTGCCAGGCGCTTGCGCAGGCGGTGGACGTAAAGTTCCGCCGCGGTGGCGTCGACGTCGCTGCCGCCGCCGTAGAGATGGTCCAGGATCTGCTCCTTGGAGACGATCTGGTCCAGCCGCAGCAAGAAGAGTTCGGCCAGGGCCAGCTCGCGGCGGGGCAGCTCCAGCGGGACGTCTCTGTTGAACAGGCGGCGGGCGGTCCGGTCGAGCGTCAGGTCGGCCACGGCGATGGCATTGGTCTGTTCGGCGCCGCGGCGGCGCAACAGGGCCCTGAGCCGCGCGCTCAGCTCGTCCATGTCGAACGGCTTGACCAGATAATCGTCGGCCCCGGCATCCAGGCCACGGATCCGGTCCTTCGTTTCGCCGCGCGCGGTCAACAGGATGACTGGCGTGGTGTCGCCCCGTCGGCGCATTCCGCTGAGGACGTCCAGGCCGGACAGACCGGGCAGGTTGATATCCAGGACCACGGCGTCCACCGCCTCCCGGGCCAGGAAGCCGTCCGCCTCGTCGCCGTTGTGAAGGATGTCCACGCCGTGGCCGTCATCGCCCAGCGACTTGCCGATGGCATCGGCCAGCATCCTGTTGTCTTCGACCACGGCGATCCGCATGCGCCCTCTCCCTGCCTGCACGGGGTCCGTCCCGTGAAAGCCTGGTGAAAGCTTCACTCAGTATGGTTTCCTCAATCAAGGGATCCGCCGTCCGGCTTGGTCCGGTCGGAAGAGGGGCCTTTGATGTCCTGGGAGTTGATGCAGGGGATTCATGAGTAGGCTCGAAATTCGAACTTGTTGAATATGTCTGCCCGTGCGACCGTCCCGACGCGATCGTGTGTCGGACGGGCGAAGACCTACAGGTTTCCAAAGAGAACCAGCCACGATAGCTATCCGTGCCGGACAGCGGCGCGGATCTATAAGGGAGGAAAAGTATGAAACTTACGATCGAAAGTGCGTGCCGCGGCGTGCTTGGGCTGCTGGCCGGTGCGTCGGCCCTTGGCCTCGCGACCGGGGCCTTGGCGGACAGCCACGGCCTCGACCTGACGGGTAAGACCGTCGAATACGTGATCCCGTTCTCGGAATCCGGCGGCTCGGCGAAATGGGCCAATTTCTATGCGCCGCTTCTGAGCGAGGCGCTGCCCGGAGAACCGACCGTCGTGGTCAAGTACATGCCGGGCGCCGGCTCCACCAAGGGCGCAAACTGGTTCCAGGATCAGGACTACGAAGACGGCACGCTGATCTTCGGCTCGTCGGGCTCGACCCAGTTCCCCTATCTGCTGGACGATCCGCGGGTGAAGTACGAATACGGCGACTGGAACGTGGTTCTGGCGTCGGGCACCGGCGGCGTCGTCTTCCTGCCCCCCGATATCGCCGAAAAGTTCGACGGCGATGCCGACGACCTGAAGGACATCGATTTCATCTGGGGCAGCCAGGGCGCGACCCGTCTGGATCTGGTGCCGCTGTTGGCCTGGGAGATGCTGGGCATGCAGGTCGAGCCGGTCTTCGGCATCAAGGGCCGCGGCGACGGCCGTTTGATGTTCGAGCGCGGCGAAGCCAACATCGACTATCAGACCTCCGCGGCTCATCTGAAAGCGGTCGTCCCCTTGGTGGAGAACGGCCAGGCCGTGCCGATGATGACCTGGGGCGCGCTGGATGCCGACGGCAACATTGTTCGTGATCCGACCTTCCCGGACATGCCGAGCTTCAAGGAAGTCTGCGAAGCCACCGCCGGGCGCGAGACCTCCGGCGACGCCTGGGATGCCTGGAAGGCCTTCTTCATCGCCGGGTTCCCCGCGCAGAAGATGGTGTTCCTGCCCAAGGGCGCGCCGCAGGCGGCGATTGACACCTATACGGCCGCCTTCAACAAGGTCTTGGCACGCGACGACTTCGCCGAGATCTCCAGGGCCCGCCTGGGCGTCTATCCGCAGATGACAGGCGACCAGGCCAAGGCGACGCTGACGCTGGGGACCGAGGTGAACGCCGACGCGAAAGCGTTCGTTCAGAACTGGCTTGAAGAGCGCTACGGCGTCTCCTTGAAGTAAGCTCTGTGCCCTTCGCGCATCTTTGCGCGAAGGGCACCCTCTCCCTGCGAAAGACAGGTACATGGATATTCTGGCGACCGCCCTTCCGGCGCTTGGTGACGCCTTTGCGTTGATTCTGCAGCCGCAGCAGATCATGTTCCTGGTCCTTGGCGTGCTGCTTGGCCTTTCGGTCGGCGTCTTTCCCGGGCTTGGCGGCATTGCCGGCCTGTTGCTTGTCCTGCCCTTCATGTTCGGGATGGAACCGGTGTCGGGCCTTGCGCTGATGGTCGGGCTGATCGCGGTCATTCCCACGTCGGACACGTTTGCCTCGGTCCTGATGGGCATTCCCGGGTCCTCGGCCAGCCAAGCGACCGTGCTGGACGGGTTTCCGCTGGCCAAGAAGGGCGAGGCGGCCCGGGCGTTGTCGGCGGCCTTCGCCTCGTCGCTGTTCGGCGGGCTGCTCGGTGCCGTCGTCCTGACGTTCTTTATTCTGATCGCCCGGCCGCTGGTGCTGGCTTTCGGGCTGCCCGAAATGCTGATGATCACCATCCTCGGGCTGTCGATGGTCGCGATCCTTGCCGGCCGCTTGCCGCTGAAAGGCATTGCCGCGGCAGGATTGGGCCTGATGGTCGGGACAATCGGCGAGGCCGGCGCGGCTGGCAGCCTGCGCATGGCGAGCTACGAAATCCCCTATCTGGTCGACGGATTGAAGCTGGTGATCGTCGGGCTTGGCATCTTTGCCGTCCCGGAAATCGTTGCCCTGCTGCGGCACGACCGCCCGATCACAGGCTCCGGCTCGCTGGGCGCCGGCTGGCTGGACGGCGTCCGCGACTGGGCGTCGAACCTGTTTCTGTCGATCCGCTGTTCGATCATCGGCGTGATCGTGGGCGTGATCCCGGGCCTGGGCGGTTCCGTTGTCGACTGGATCGCCTATGGGCACACGGTCCAGACGGTCAAGGACAAGTCGAAGTTCGGCTCCGGCGACGTCCGCGGCGTCATCGGACCGGAGAGCTCGAACAATGCGAAGGAAGGCGGCGGTCTGGTCCCCACCCTGATCTTCGGCATCCCCGGATCGGGGTCGATGGCGGTTTTCTTGGGCGGTCTGGCGCTGCTGGGCTACGACGCCGGTCCGCAGATGATCCGCAACGACCTGAACGTGACCTATACGATCGTCTGGTCCCTGGCGCTTGCCAACGTTGTCGGCGCCGGGCTGTGCATCGCGCTTTCGGGCGGCATCGCGAAGCTGACGACGATCCGCTTCACCTTGCTGGCTCCGTTCCTGTTCATGCTCATTTCCTTTGCCGCGTTCCAGTCGCGCCAGTCGCTGGGCGATCTGGTCGCGCTGTTCGCGGTAGGGCTTTTGGGGATCTTCCTGCGGCGTTTCGACTGGTCGCGTCCTGCCTTCCTGATCGGCTTTGTCCTGTCGAACCAGGCCGAGAATTTCTCGAACATGGCCAACCAGGTCGCGGGCGCCAAGTTTCGAAGGGGGTTTCGACGTCGGCATCGACTATATCGCCTCGCCGATCGTGCTGGTGATCCTTGCCCTGACGATTGTCTCGATCATCCTCGGCGTGCGCCAGGCCAAGCAGATCCTGCCCGAAGGCAACGTTGAAACCGGCAGCAAGCGCGCGCCTTTGATTTTCCTGATGGTGGTGACGGGCTACCTGATGATCGCCTGGGCCGACGCCATGATGATCGACATGACCAGCGACAAGATCTTCCCGGTTACGGTTGCATCGGTCACGCTGGTCTGTTGCTTTGCGTTATTGATTCGCATGATTCGCGCGCCCGAAAGCGATGCCGCCTTCGCCGATCGCGAGTTGGGGGATGATGGGGTGGCGGACCATGGTCTGTGGCCGACCCTTGCCTGGTTCCTGGGGCTTCTGGTGCTGTCGTCGCTGCTGGGCTTTATTATTGCGCTCGCCCTGTTCTTTGTTGCCTTTTTCAAGCTGCGCGCGCGACTTCACTGGCCAAAGGCACTTGCTCTATCGGCCGCCGGAATCGCCTTTATTTGCGCCATGGCCTGGACGCTGAACCGCGACTTCCCGCCGGGTCTGCTGCAGGCCTTCGTCAAACTTCCCTGGTCGTTCACCTGACATGACCCAAACGGCAATTCCCTTCCTCTTCATACGCGGCGGGACTTCGCGCGGTCCCTATTTCCGCCGCAGCGATCTGCCGGAAGACCGCGAGACGCTGTCGGAAGTTCTGATTTCTGTGGTTGGTGCGGGAAACCCGCGCAACATCGACGGGTTGCGCGGCGGCAACGCGGTGACCACCAAAGTGGCGATGCTGAGCCGTTCCGACGATCCTGAGGCCGATGTCGACTATTTCTTCGCCCAGGTCGCGGTCGAGGAGCGTCTTGTGGATTACGGGCCGACCTGCGGCAACATCCTGGTGGGCGTCGGCCCGGCGGCGATCGAGATGGGTCTTGTGCCGGCAACCGGCGACGAAACCCGGGTGCGCGTGCGTGCTGTCAATACCGGTGCGCTTGTCGAGGAGGCGCTGTGGACGCCGGGCGGCCAAGTTGCCTATGAGGGTGACACCGCCATTGATGGCGTGCCAGGGACGGCGGCGCCCGTGGCGCTCAACTTCCTGGATGTGGTCGGCTCGCGCTGCGGGTCCATGCTGCCGACCGGGAAACCGATCGATGTGATCGACGGCATCGAGGTCACCTGCATTGACGTCGCGATGCCGATGATGATCGCAAGGGCGGCCGATTTCGGCATCGCGGGCACGGAAAGCCAGGCGGAGCTGGACGCCAACAAGACGCTGTTCGAACGCATGGAGCCGGTGCGGCTGGAGGCGGGACGGCGCATGGGCCTTGGCGATGTCGCCAAATCTGTGACACCGAAGATCGGTCTTCTGTCCGAGGCGCAAAAAGGCGGGCATATCAACGCACGCTACTTCATGCCCTGGACCTGCCACCCGACCCTTGCCGTCACCGGATCGCAATGCCTCGCGGCCTGCATCATCAGTCCCGGTACGGTGGCAGAGGGCCTGACGCGTCCAATCGAACCGTCGCCCGCGATCGTGCGGATCGAGCATCCGATAGGCGAGATGGAGGTGACGGTCGCGTATTCCCGTGAGGACGGCGAGTTCCGGTTCCACTCTGCGGGCCTCATCCGCACCGCCCGGCTGATCGCGAAGGGCGAGGTGATGGTTCCGGCAGCGGTCCTGCCGCCAAGGGAGGATGCGTGACCGGCGAGGCGCAGTCGGGCCTGCGCGTTTTCGACATCCTTGCGCGTGCCTTTGCCCAGGAAGGGATTGACACCTGTTTCGCGCTGTTGGGCGACGCCAACATGAACTGGGCCGCGCGGTTGGCCGAGCAGGGCTGCCGGATGATCTATGTCCGGCACGAGCACTGCGCCGTCGCCGCCGCCATGGCGTTTGCCCGAAAGACCGGGGACGTGGGCCTCGCCACCGTGACCTGCGGGCCGGGTCTGACACAGGTGATGACGGCACTGCCGGCCGCGGTTCGCGCGCGGCTGCCGCTGGTCGTTTTCACCGGCGAGGCGCCGCTCAAGACCGGCTGGTATAACCAGGCGATCGATCATGCACCCTTCGTCACCGCCGCGGGCGCGGCCTATCACAGCCTGCATCTGCCGGAACGCATGCCGGTGGCGGTGCGCGACGCGTTCCTGCAGGCCCGTCGCGAACGGCGCCCGGTCGTCTTGGGCGTGCCTTTCGACCTGCAGGACCGGCCTTGGACTGGGCCCGACGACTTGCCTGCACCCTCCCGGTCGATCATGCCCCGCCCGTCGCCGGTTCCGCCGCACCCGGACGACGTCGCGCGCGCCGCGTCGATTGTTGGTGCGGCCCGCCGGATCGTGGTCATGGCCGGCATGGGCGCGGTGGAGGCAGGGGCGGGTCCGGCCTGCCGTGCGCTGGCCGAACGCTGCGACGCGCTGTTGGCCACGACGCTGCCGGCGCGGGGTCTGTTTCACGACGACCCGTTCTCGCTCGGCGTGGCGGGCGGCTTTTCTTCGGAGATGGGCCGGGCGTGTTTCGCCGAGGCCGATCTTGTGATCGCGGTCGGATCTTCGCTCGCCCATCACAACGCCGATGGCGGCAAGCTGTGGCCCGGTGCGCGGGTCCTGCAGATCGACCTTGACCCCGTGGCCGTCAGCCAGGGTCGGGTGGCGGCCGAGGACCATGTCAGGGCCGATGCGCGCCTGGGCGTGGAAGCGGTGTGCGCGGCACTGCCGCAGCGCGCGCCCGACTGGCGTACCGCGGCGCTGGCCGAACGCCTGCGCAGTGCGCCGGCCGACAGCGCAGTGTTCGACATCGAGCCGGAGCTGCATGACCCCCGCGCCGTGGTGACGGCGCTGGAGGCGGCGCTGCCCGGTGACTGGGAACTGGTGAACTCTTCCGGGCATTGTTCATTCTACTTTGCCCAGATGCCGTCGCGCCCACAGGAACGGTTCCTGACGATCCGCGAGTTCGGGGCCATCGGCAACGGCATCTCGTTTGCCATGGGGGTCGCTGCGGCGCGGCCGGACCGGACCGTGGTGCTGTTCGACGGCGACGGCAGCCTGCTGATGCATGTGCAGGAGCTGGAAACGATCAAACGACACGGATTGAACGTTCTGATCGTCGTGATGAACGATGGCGCCTACGGGTCGGAGATCCACAAGTTGCGCGCCGAGGGCCTGCCTGGCGCCGGCGCCGTATTCGAGCGAACCGATTTGGCCGCCGTCGCCCGCGGGTTCGGCGTGTCCGGCGAGACCGTCGGCGACCTCGCTGCCTTGCCGGAATTGGTTGCCCGTTTCGTGGAAACGGGTAGTGCGGCGGTATGGGATGTGCCGGTTTCCGATCGGGTCATGTCGCCGGTCATCCGTCGCGCCCATCCCTTGAAGGCCAATGCGGCGACAATTGGTCGGTGATCTCCTCAAGCGGCCGCTGCGCCGATAAGGGGCGCTGTCCAGGAGGCAAAGGGGCCAGAGGTTGTTGATGGAATTTGATCTGGTCCTGCTGCCGCCCGAGATCAGCGTTGCGCTGTTCCTGGGCCTGATCGGCGCAAGCTTCGTCGCGTCCTTCATTACCGCCGCGTTCGGGATCGGCGGCGGCGTCCTGCTGCTTGCGGTACTTGCGGCGCTGATGCCGCCTGCGGCGCTGATCCCCGTGCATGGGGTCGTTCAGCTTGGCTCGAACGGACTGCGTGTGTTGCTGCTCAGGCGCTTCGTTAGCCGGCCCGCGTTGCCGGGTTTTGTGGTCGGCACACTGGTGGGCTGTGCGGTCGGCGGGATCATCGTGGTGGACCTGCCACGCGAGGTGGTCCAGGCGGGTGTCGGCGTCTTCATCATCTGGACGGTGCTCGCCAAACCCCCCGCGTGGCTGCGCCGCTGGCCGGTGCTGACCGGCGGGATTTCCAGTTTCCTGACCATGTTCTTCGGCGCGACCGGCGTCTTCGTCGCCAGCTACACCAAATCGCTGGAGCTCGAAAGACATGGGCACGTGGCGACCCACGCGGCGCTGATGACCGTGCAGCACCTTTTGAAGGTCATCGTCTTCGGCATTCTCGGCTTCGCCTTCGGTCCCTGGCTTATTGTGGTCGCCGGCATGATCCTCAGCGGTTTCGTTGGCACCTGGGTGGGCAGGGCCCTGCTGACACGGATGTCGGACCTGAATTTCCGCCGCGCCCTGGACGTCGTTCTTATCCTGATCTCGTTGCGCCTGATCTGGGCCGGGGTCTTCGGCGGTTAGGGCCGGTCTGGCCGCGGACGACGGGCGTCGGTTGCGTCAATCGCGCATTTTTTGTATACTGATGCATGCAATTCTGATCTGCTGCGGAGGAATGCCTGCCCATGGCGTCCTTGAACGGTGCCGACATCTATCGCGCGCTTCTGGAGGGCATCGAGGCCGGTGCCCTGGTGCCGGGCACGCGCCTGCGCGAGGCCGAGCTGGCCAAGCGTTTCGGGGTCAGCCGTACGCCGATCCGCGAAGGCCTCAAGCGGCTCGAGTCCCAGGGCCTGGCCGTGCACGAACCGAACCGCGGCATGGTCATCCCGGTGCTGGACAACGATCAAATCAACGAGCTCTACGTGGTCCGCGCCGTCCTGGAGGGGACGGTCGCCCGGCTGGCCGCGCAACATGCGACCGAGGCCGAGATCGCGCTTCTTGGCGAGATGATCGAGGCGGACCGGGCCGTGCACGACGACCCGGTTCGGCTGTCGGACTCCAACCGGGCGTTTCACCGGCGACTGACACTGGCGTCCCACAACCGCTACCTGACCGCCCAGATCGACCACATGAAGCAGTTCCTGCTGTTGCTGGGTGGCACGACATTTGTCGACCCAGCGCGCCGCGATCAAGCGATCGAGGAGCATGCCCGCATCGTCGAGGCCATCGCCGCCCGCGACGGCCCAGCCGCTGAGGCGGCCGGGCGTGCCCATATCGAGGCGGCCCACAAGGCGCGCCTTGCCGCGCTGTCGTGATGACAGGCCCGGAGGAGGCGCCGCAGATGCAACTGGAAAACCGCAGCCTGGTTCTGGATCTTGTAGAATGGGTGGCAGGTGCGCCGCGCCCCTATCGCGAGGTCATGGATGCCTGGCGCACGTCCTGCCCCCGCCTGGCGGTATGGGAGGAGGCCGTCGACCACGACCTGATCACGCGCACGATCGGCGGCAACGGCGATAACCTGGTGGTCGTGACCGAGCGCGGGTTGAAACTGCTGAACGAGGCGGGGCGTCCAGGCGCGCGCGGCCTCAGCACAGGTGCACGATGAGGATGGCGGGTGAATTTCCGCTTTGGATCGCGGTGGTTCCAGCCGGCCATCGCGGCCGTGCTGACTATCCGATCATGCGCAACGCGTAAAGCGCTCCGAACGCAACGACGAACAGCCCGACCGCGGACAGGGCGATGGTCAGCACGCTGGGGCCAGATGACTGGGCAGGCTTGACCGGCTTGCGGCGTTTGCCGGCTGGCGGCGCAGGCTTCCTGGGCGCGGCGGCGGGCGCCCGTTTGGGGGCCGCCTGTTGTCTTTGCTCGGGCGCCAGCTGGGTCCGAACCATCGGGCTTTCGTAGATCACCTGCGACCGGGTCTTGTCCTGCTCCTGGTCGTAGACCTCCTTCACGACACGCGTTTCCTGCCGACGGAGACCCGATTCCTCCATCCGGCGCGCTTCCATCAGGGCCAGTCCTTGTCATCGAAGATCGACTGGATGACCCAGGCGCCACCGTTGTAACACTGGATCTCGTAGGCGGTCAGCCGTGCCATTGCTCGTCGTCCCGCTGCGGCTAGCTTTGCTGGATGGGCGCGGTCTGGTCCGCCCCCACCCGCAGGCAGTTGACCGCACCGAACAGACGATCGACGGTTTGTCCGTCGGAGGACATCGGCAGCAGAATGCTGCGGTATTTCACCAGAACCGGGCCATCCGCATAGCTATCTCCACGCGAGATCGGCACGCTCTTGTCCAGGACCTCGTCGGCATAGGAGACGGCCCGCCCAAGCAGCGTGTCCGGCGGACAATCCTGGAGACTGCAAGCTGATTGGTTGTGCCAGTCGCCAGGCATACGGCTGAGCTCCAGCACATTGCGGCCGACATATTCGAAGGCCGACTGGGGCGCCGTGGCGGCCACCGCGATCATGAAACAGTCGTGCCAGAACTCCGACAGCGGCGGCACCGCAGGATCCAGCTCCTCAGGGGTCGGGTAGAGCCTTTCCTGCCGAAGACTATCCCAGTGCTTGATAATCCGAAGCACCATCCGGCGCTCGAATCCGGGTCCAGCGGTCATCGCATGGTTACCTCGTGCGGTCTCGTCGAGGCGGGGACTATGGCGAGACACACAGAAATATTTGATTAACGCTGGTCGGCACGGCCTGCGGGCAGGGGAGGGTTCCTTGCCGGAGTGTTAACGCCGTTGGCTCAAGTCCAGCCGTTCCGGGAATCCCGAACACCCGGGATGAGATGTCAGCAGGCCTTGCAGTCCGGTGTCTCGATCGTGCGATCGGACGGAAAATGAACCGTTGCCGTCGTGCCCTTGCCGATTGCGCTCTGCAGCTCGAAACGGCCGCCATGCAGTTCGGCGAAATTTTTCACCAGGGGCAGCCCAAGCCCTGTGCCGTCGAAGGGGCGCGTATGGTCGGTTTCGGCTTGCTCGAACGGTCTGACGACCCGTTCCAGATCCTCCGCGCGATGCCGATGCCGCTGTCCTCGACGGACAGCGACAGACCGCCGTCCTTGCGCTGATATGCGCGCACCACGATCCGTCCATCCGGTGGCGTGAAGCGGACGGCATTAGACAGCAGGTTTCCGAGGATCTGTTTGATCAGACGCTGGTCGCCCAGCAGGTCCGGAAGGTCCGGGGTGATCGCATGCATCATTCGCACCCGGCCATCTTCCGCCCGTCCCTTGAGCAGCTTCAGTCCTGACGCGACTGCGTCGTGCAGGCGGATCCGCTCATCCTCCAAGGTCACCTTTCCTGCCTCGATCCGGGATATGTCCAGGATATCGTTGATGATGCCCAACAGATGCTGTGCGCTGCTGAAGACGTCTCCGGAATACTCGAGATAGCGTGTCGCGCCGATCGGTCCGACCATCTGGTTTCGCATGATGTCGGAGAACCCGATGATCGCGTTCAATGGCGTACGCAATTCGTGGCTCATGTTGGTCAGGAACGTCGACTTGGTTCGATTGGCGAGTTCCGCTTCGTCCTTGGCCTGGCGCAGCGCGACTTCGCGGTTCTTTTCATCTGTGATGTCGGTGATGATCTGCGCGAGACCGCCATCGCTGGTTCGATACTCCGTGATCCGGCACCAGCGACCGCCCTTCAGACGTTCCTCGAACGGATGGCCCGGCGAAGACCGGCGCCGCAGTCTTGAGCCGATCCAGGCACTGGGTCGGGCGGATGAATCCGGGAAGACGTTCATCTGCGCGACACCGCGCACGATATCCTCGTAGCTGGTACCCGGCACCAGCAGGGTCCTGGCTTTGCGGTGCAGTTCGTCAAACTGCGTATTCGTCAGGACCAACCGGTCTTCGGAATCGTACAGCGCAAATCCCTCCGACATGCTTTCGATCGCATCGATCAGGCGCCGTTGCGCTTCCAGGGCGGCGCGTTCCGATTTCTTGCGGGTGCTGATGTCGCGTGCCAGCATCACATAGACTGGCCCGGTCTCTTCTGGGATTTCGGTTACCGAAACTTCCATGGAAAATGCGCTTCCGTCGAATCGTCGACCAGTGACCTCGCGCGGTGCCGGAGCGCCCAGGAAGAGCTCCAGGGCCGTGTCGCTGTCCGCCGTGTTCGTCACGATCGCGTCCGCGAACAGCTGCGTGACCGGCTGGCCGACCATGTCCTGTGCCCGATGCCCGAATACCCGTTCCGCCGCCGGGTTGTAGGAGAGAATCAGCCCATCCTGATCCACTGTGATCAGCGCGTCGAAGATATTGTCGATGATCTGCCGGACAAACCGGTCTTGGCGCCGAATGGCAAAGGACTGGGACAGGATTCTGAGTTTTTGATCGTCGATCTGAAGGATGTGGTTGGCGGCAAGACTCAGCGCACCTGCCATCAGTACTGCCGAGATGTCCACCATCGTGCAGTAGATTGCATAGGCCACGCCGGTGGACGCCAGACCGGCGAGTGCAACCGCGCCAAACACCATGGCGCCCTGTTGCCACGTTGCCCGCCGGGCCAGTGGACCCAGCAGCAGGATCGTCGCGGCCACGGCAAAAAGGACGCCCGGCGCGGCCATTTGCTGAAGCGTGCGCCCTTGGATCAGCGATTCCGCTGCGACGGCGTGAAAGAGTGGGCCAGGGATATATCCCCAGTGTGGCACCGGCGCGTAGTCGCCGAGTTCTATGGCGGAGGACCCGACGATGACCCGGCGGCCGAAGAACGCGGATGCGGGAATGCGCCCCTCCAGCACGTCGAGGTATGAGATCCGGGGGATCGAGTCGGGCCTGATGCCGAAATCCACGATGAAAGAGCGGGCATCCGCGGCGTACGGTCCGGCCAGGCTGGCGGCCAGTGTCCAGATATGGCCGCTGGTCCAGACTTCCACGGCAGCGTCCCGTCGCAGCATTCCGTCCGCCGCCGGGCGTACGTTGCCCGCGGCGATGCGGGCGCCCTGGCGGAACTGCGGAAGCGGCTCCACATAGGCGAGGCCTTCCGTGTTGCCGGGGCTGAAGGGCTGGGCAAAGACCGGCAGCACCACCTTTTGGCCACCGCGGGCGATCGCGTCGGCAAGCAGCCGGTCGTCCTTGGGGTTTGACCGGGCGCTGAAATCGATGTTGAACATGACCTGGGCTGCGCCGGCCTCGATGAGGCGGTCCAACACCGCGGCGTGCAGGCGGCGCGGCCACGGCCAGGTGCCCACCGCTTCGATACTAGCCGCATCGATATCGACGAAGACAACCTGTCCCGAAGCATCCCGCTGAAACAGGCCGAACAATGCGTCGTCGACCCGCCGTTCGATGAAGTCCAAACGGTCGGTTCCGTACAGGACCGCGATCACGGCGAAGACGACACAATAGAGGACCGACGCCCGCAGGGTCTTTGCCCGGCGCTTCACCTTCGTTTCCGCTTTTGGCGGAGTTGATTGGTTCGGTCGGTCCGTCATCTCAAGGTCCGTCTCGTCTATTTGCCGTTACCGTTGCCGTTACCGTTGTCATTGCCGTTACCGTTGCCGCCGCCGTTCCCGCCGCCGTTTCCGCCGCCGTTCCCGCCGCTGTTGCCGTTTCCGTTCGCGTTGTTGGCGCTGTTCGCGTTGCTGTTCCCGTTGTTGCTGGAAGAGGAGTCGGACCTGTCGTCGCTATCGCGATCGCTCTTTCCGACCGCGTTTCGATTTCGGCTGCGACTTCGGCCGTGTGCGCGGCTGTTCGACTCCTGCGCCCGGCCGGTCGCTTCCCGCGCCCGGCTGTTCGATTCCTGCGCCCGGTTGATGCTTTCCTGCGCCCGGTTGACCGTTTCCTGCGCCACGGATTCGAGCGCCTGAGACGGGGCAACGCCATTGGCTGGTGCCACCGGACTGGCCGCTCGCTGGATTGAGGCCGCGGCCGGCACCGGCTGTGCAGGCGGGGGCGCGGGCGGTGCAACGGCGCCGGTCTTTGGACGATCGTCGATTGAAATGCTGACGCCCGGTTCGGCGGGGAGATTGGCCACCTTGCCGGCCGGGACATCGACGCGTTCGCCGGTGCCGCGGGAGGCGACCTCGACCAATCCCTCGGAGACGGAGACCGAAGCGCCCGTGTCAGCCACGCTGACTTCGAAGACCGTGCCTTTGACCAATGTGACCAGATAGGGGATGGTAACCTTGAGCTCACGCCCGGGCCGTTTGTCGACGCCGAAGACCGTATCGCCGATCGATTGAATGACTTCGGTAAGGGTGTCAGACCTGTCCACCGGCATTTCGACACGCGATGCCGGTTGCAGGTGCACGACATCATCCGCGCGCAGCAGGGTCACGCGCCCGGTGGGGGCCGTTGCAACGGAGAAAGGGGGGACAAGGTCTTCGCCCTGCGTGAGGATCCGTGGTTCGCCGCTGTCCGGCCTTTCGACCTCGGCCAGGCCCGCCACCTGGAATACCCGCCATGGGGTTGAACCATTGTGGGCATTTTGCGCCCAGGCCAGGCTGGGCCAGAATACGCAGGCGATCAGGATCGCTGCGATTCGAATGGCTCGGACAGAGTCCGACTGGGGCGATTGACGGCGGTGCACGACTTCGCACTCCTTGATTCCGCTAAATCTCGCTTTCTGCCGCGCGGTTCAGCCCCCCCCCCGAACCGTTCGGCGTCGGCCTTGGTCATGGACCTCGGCCAACGGCATTTAGGGTATATTTGACGTGCTTTATGAACTCTTACCGGATACCTCCGTTGGTTGCTGTAGGCTGCACGCACTCAGCGTTTGGATTGCAGGTGGCATCATTTTGCGCGATACGATGGTATGTCATAACCGGACCGGCGACCGAAGGCTGCGCCCGATTTGCACGCTATGGTGAAAGGCCGGAACGGTCCTGCCATTGTCCGGCGACGGAATGGTTACCGGTGCGCGACTTGAAGACCGGTGCGCGCCGCACGCGGGAAATGGATCTATTCGGCCCGCCCGGACTGGGAGGCCCAGGCCCCGGGCAGGGCGCTCCGTATGGCGAACGTCCGGGCCCTCAGGCTCAGCATTACCGGCCGTTCCACTGTCACGTACAGCATTCCGCCGGCTGCCACTGCCATGGCGATGCAAAAGACCGCGACCAGATCCTGGTTAAGACTGGTCAGTCCCGCGAAGGAGGCGGCCTTGTAGAAGGCCGGAACCGTGAAGAAATGGATCAAATAGATGCTGTAGGAGGAATCGCCCAGGAACTTCGGGATCCTGGAGCCCAGCTGTGACATTCCGCTCAAGCCGAACACGATCAGCGCCGCCGGGATACCCCAATACAAAAAACGGGTCTCCGATGGGTAGGCGGGCATCAACAGCGTCGCCAACAGCAGAACAGCGCCAACCAGGAAAGACGCCGTATGACTGCCGCCGGAGAAGCGAAACCTCTGCACGATTTTCCCGATGACCATGCCGTAAGCGAATTCGAAGACGATGAAATCCGTTCCGGCAACCGCGACAAGCAAGACCAGCATGGCGATTGGAAACAGAAAGGAAAACAGGTCGTGCTTCAGGAAAAGTGAGGCGGCGAACAGCGTATAGAACAGGAACTCGTACTCTAACGTCCAACCGACCCCGATATAGGGGTGCTTGCCCAGCATCATCTCACTTATGAACAGAAATGAATACACGCTGTGCTCGAAGTTGAGCCGCAAGTTGTTGAACAAGCCAGGGAACAATGCGAGTAGCGCAATCACGAAGATTGTCAGGGCATAATATAGCGGAACAATTCTGATGACCCGATTGGTGAAGAATTCCGCTGGCGTGATCTTCTTCGACGACTGCGAATAGATCATGATGAAGCCGGACAGGACGAAGAAGATATCGACACCATTGCCGCCCCAGCCGGCCAGAAACGAGAAGTGGTCCACGGCCAGGCCATAGTCCCCCGCGATCTTGATCGTATGGACGCCAACGACATTGATCGCCGCGAAGCCGCGCAGGATCTGAAGATTCGCGATGTTCTTCGGCACGGCTGGATCCTCCAAAGAAGCGATGCGGCGCGGTCGGCGTCGCCCGTCCCCTTCTACTGCAGCCGTAGTCCGGCTATCCCAGGGCACCTTGCCCGTCTTGGGACCCGATCTGCTACGTTCCCGCTGCTGGACTGCGCCAACAGCGTGGACCGACCCCGCCTAAAGTCCGGTTAAGATATGCCGGAAATCGCGGTGTCGAGGGTTGATCCGGTAGGACTCCAAGCCAACCCGGACGGAAGCCGATCACATATCTGGGGATGCAGAGCCGGCGCGCGTTAAGGTTTCGGCAAGGGCGCCGTGAGAGCATACCTTAGTATGCCAATTTGGCTGCTTTGCCGCACCGGATCATCGGGCCGTCGCGGGCACGGTCGCCAACAGAACAAGAACGAAGAGCACAGAGGCAAAGGAACAGGGGCTTCACGGACGCGCGCGCAGTGCCGTCACTCCTCGCACGAAATTCGACTCCCGGCCCGCAGGGCGGGGCTCCCGAGGAAACCCTGGAATTCTCCCAATTGCTCGTCCCTTGGCCGCGCTCTTTTGGTAGGGCGCGGCCCTTTTTTTGGGGGGGCTCCGCATACCTGGGCAGGCGGTCGCGGCGGTCCCGTTTACCCTGATATCAAAGCTCAGACTGGTGCATCGCGGATCCCCGTTAACCCTTTTAACGCCGCCTTAACGCTGGGCTCAGCATAGTGGCCGCAGGACAGGAAAAGCGGCGTTTGTGCTGTTTCGTCAAAGGCATGGCGGTGCGCGGACGCCTCAGTCGCAGACGGCTGATAAGGGCCACGGCGAAGGTGACCTCGAAAGGCGCGTCCTTAGCGGGGGATCTTGCGTGTCCGATCGTCGGACGAGAGCGGGAACGTGAACGAACGTGTGCTGAGCGAAGTGCCGGAGGAACTCCGGTCCGGGTATTATCCCGGTCACGAACCCGGCTTGATCGATCTTGCCGAGTTTCTTCGCATTTTCCAGCGTCGCGCCGGATTGCTGTTCGGGACCGTTTGTTTCCTGATGGTGATTGCCACACTGGGCGTCTACCAGCTTTCGCCGAAATTCACCGCGAGTACCAAAGTTCTGCTGGACCCCAAGCAACAGCAGGTCGTCGACATCGAATCCGTTGTTTCGGCCCTCACTTACGACAACCAGATGGTCGAAAGCGAGATTGCGGTCATCCAGTCGCGCGCCTTGATTGCGGAAGTGATCGACGAGTTGGAGCTCTACCGAAACCCCGAGTTCAATCCGTCCTTAAGGGCGCAGATAGCGGCACAGCAGGAACCGCTGGTCGATTGGAGCAAGATCGTGCCGACGGAATGGCTGGAACGGTTGCTTCCGAAGAAGCCGACGGAACCACCCGACCCCGAAAAGCAGGCGCAACGCGAGCGGACGCGCGTGATCAATAGCGTGGCCAGGGCGATCGGCGTCAAGCCCGTCGGGCGTTCGCGCGTCGTCGACGTCACCTTCTCCAGCGGCGATCCGGAACTTGCCGCTGCCGTGGCCAACGCGCTGGCCCGGCTCTACATCGTCGAACAGCTCAAGGCGAAGTTCGAAGGCACGCGCCAGGCCACGGAATGGCTGAACGACCGATTGGGAGATCTGCGCAAGCAGGTCGAGGCATCAGAAATCATCGTCGAGCAGTTTCGGGCGGACAGTGGCCTGATCCAGGGCCGCGACACCAGTATCATCGCTCAGCAGATCACCGAGCTGAACACTCAGCTGATCATGGCCCGCTCGGAATACGAAGGCGCCAAGGCGCAGCTCAAGAAGATCGAGGAACTGTTCGAAGAGAGCGGGTTCAGCTCGATCCTCGACCTGTTGGGGTCGGAAACCATCGACCGCTTCCGCAGCCAGGAAACCGACCTGAAGCGGCGCGAGGCGGAACTCCTGTCTGAATACGGCCCCAAGCATCCGATCATCGTCAATCTGCGCGAGGAGATGGAGCTGCTGAGCGAGCGCATGGCGTTGGAAGCCAAGCGCGTGATCGAGGAGATGTGCAGCGAAGTCGCCGTCTCCCTTCAGCGTGTCTTGTCGTACGAGCGTTCACTGGATGGCCTGAAGCAGGAAGCGGCGATCCTGAACAGCAACGAAGTCGAACTCAGGCAGCTGGAGCGGGAAGCGGCCGCAAACCGGGCCGTGTTCGAAACCTTCCTCAACCGCTTCAAGGAAACAGAGCAGATTGGCTTCGAGCAGCCCGACGCCCGGATCGTTTCAAAGGCGGACGTGCCGACGAGCCCTTCCTTCCCGAACAAGCGTCTGCTGCTGGCGGTCGCCCTGGTGGGCTCGCTGGGCATCGGATTGGGGCTGGTTTACGTTGCCGAGATCCTGGAAACCGGGTTTCTCAGCACCGACCAGATCGAACGCGAACTTCAGATCGCAGGCCTCGGCCTGGTGCCACGCATTAAGGGAAACCGGCCCCACCCGCAGGATTTTGTCCTCAAGAAACCGCTGTCGGCCTTCGCTGAATCGATGCGATCGCTGTTCACCGCGATCCTTTTGCAGCGGCCCCAGGGGAACAAGGGCATCGCGATCATGTTCACCTCGGCCGTGCCGGGCGAAGGCAAGACATCGATCGTCTCGTCTCTGGCGCGTGTCATCGCCCGGTCCGGGCGCCGGGTTCTGGTTCTGGACTGCGACCTTCGCCGTCCGCGGATCCACAAGGTCTATGGTGCGGAAAAGGGGGGCGGGCTCACGGATTTCATCACCGGCGCGGCGGAGCTCAAGAACCTGGTCCAGAAGGACTCGGAGTCCGACGCCCACTTCATCTCGGCGGGACATCACACCGAGGATCCGCAGGAGCTGTTGCGCGCCGAGCGCATGCGCTACCTCGTCGACCGCATGAAGGACCACTACGACGTCGTTCTTTTGGACGCGCCGCCGGTCCTGCCCGTCTCCGACGCCAAGGTGCTTTGCGCTTGGGCGGATATCTGCGTCATCGTCGTGAAGTGGCGGTCGACCCGCCGGGCCGCGGCACGCACTGCCATGCATCAGATGCTGACGGCAAACGCCAATCTTGCCGGTGTGGTTCTCAGCCAGGTCAACGTCCGGCGCCATGCGCAGTACGGCTATGGCGATTCCGGCTACTACTACGGCGACTACAAGAAGTACTACAAGGAATGAACCTGCTGGTTCCCGTTTCCCGGTCGCCCGGTGCGGTCGGCGTCTCGTGCGGCGGCGGAAGGTAGATTATGGCGCCGACGGAACACGCGGGCGTCGTGAAGGCGTCGGATGTGCCGGTCGACCGCAGGACTGTGCTGTCGCGCGACACCGTCTTCGTCGTCTATGCGATCGTCTCTGCAATTTCCGCGCGATTTGCCTTTCAGCAGGGATCCGACATCTTTCCGATCGCCTGGGTCTTCTTCATCCTTTGCGCCCCGCTGTTCGTCCTCGGCGAACGGTTTGTGATCGTCACCGTCACGGCGTTCTTCATCTTTTTCGAATCGTCCCTTTGGTTCATCGGTGAAGACGCTCCTGACACGGTGTACGAGCGCGACATTTTCGGCGGCAAGGCGGTGGAGTTTCTGGTGATCGCGCTCGCCGGGCGTTTCTTCATCCACAAGCACCAGCTCTCCCTGATCAATCGCAGCATCATGGTGCTGTTGTTTCTGTGGTTTCTGGTGGTCGTTCAGGGACTTCTGGTCAGCCAGATCAACAACGTGCCCTTGTACAATGCGCTGATCTTCTCCGAGGTCCGCTCGCCGGCCCTGTTCACGGTGTTCTTGGTCGTGATGTACAATTACATCCGCCGCGAGATCCGGTTCTTTCTGAAGATGTTCACACTGCTGATGATGGCCAAGATCGCCATCACGGCAATCTCGATCAATTTCGGGGTCGACATCCTTTGGACCACCCATGCCAGCGGCTATGTTGGTGCCCAGACCGCCTTCTTCGGTGCCGATCCGTCCGTCAAGGTCCTGCTGCTGGCGGCGGCGATCGCCATGTTCTGGTACCTGAGAAGCGCGAAGACGATCGCTGTGCCCAGGCTGGGAGCGCGCCGCGACATTACCGATCGGCCATGGTTTTTGGGCCTTTGCGCGCTGGTCTTCGTGCTGGTGGCGATTGCGGCGCTGCGCCGTGGCGGTGTCCTGGGGATGAGCATCATTCTGATCTCTGGGATCCCATTTGCGGGCGCGCGGATGCGCGTTCTGCTGATGGGGCTGATACTGGTGTCGGTGGCTTTCGTGCTGTTTTCCTTCTACGGTCAGACTGGGCTGTTGCCGGAATTCGCGCAGAGCGCGTTGGAGCGCCTGATGGGCGTGGACGAAAGCGTGGCGCAATCCGACTGGGGTCGGAAGATGGACATCGTCCAGGGATGGGAGGTGATCTATCAGCACCCCATCCTGGGGCACGGGGCCGGCACCAAGCTGGCGCTCGCCCGCGTCGCGACCTACGGTAAGTCGGAATCCCTGACGATCCATCAGAACCTGACCCACATGTGGGTCAAGTTCGGCATCCTGGGCGTCACGACCTATCTGCTGACATTTGTCATTCCGCTGGCGGCGTTCTGGCGCAGCCGGAAGTTGGTCCGTGAGAAATGCGCGCCCTGGCTGGTGGCGGGCGCCTTTGCCGGGGCGAGTTTCCTGGTGGCGGAGTTTGCTTGGTCGCTGGCGACACCGCCCTTCACCATGAACTTCCGCACCTGCGCGATCGTCTCCTTCGCCATCATCTTGATCTATGCTGCGATCAACGACGCCCGCCGGATCGTGACCCGGCCGGCCGCAGGCCCGGCGCGTAAACGCGACGTTAACCATGGTTTCGCGTCCGGCGCCCATTAACCATCGGGGTGTAAATTGTCATTAGAATCCGCCGGTTAGCGATTTCAGGCGGATTCCATGCAAGTCGTAACGTTGAACGAGGAGGCCCTGTCCAAGGCCAGCCGGGACCTCTGGTCTTCGGTTGAGCGGAGCGGTTTTCGACCGACCCACGTGGTCGGATCGTGACCGGCGGCGCCGTTGTCGTGGACCGGATGCGGGCCGCCCTGCCGCGGGACGTGCGCACCGTCGAGGTAAGCATGGCCCGCCCGGGCACCGAGATGAAACGCCGCAGCGCGTCGGGCCGCATTCTGTCCCGCTTGCCCTACGCCGTGACCGACCGTCTCCGCGTCCTGGAGGCGGCGATGCTGGCGCGCCGCAACGGCAATGGGACGCAGCACCGGCCGGTCGGGCTGTCGCCGGACGATGCCGCTGCACTGGGCCGCATCACCGAAACCCCGGATGCCAGGGTGCTTGTGGTCGACGACGCGGTCGACAGCGGCCGCACCCTGGCCGCGGTGGCCGGCCAACTGCGCGACAGGGCGGGCGAGGACCGGGTCAAAACCGCGGTCATCGTTCAGACCCAGCCCGATGTGGCGCTGGCTCCCGACTTCCGGCTGTTTGACGGCGTGTTGTGTAGGTTTCCGTGGTCCAATGACTACCACGGCTGACCTTCTCGTGCTGGTGGATCTGGACGGGACGCTGGTCCGCGGCAACAGCTTTCACATGTGGCTGCGGCACATGCTGACGGACGGGCTGAGGACGCTGGCGCCACCGGCGCGGTATACCAATCGGTTTGTCATCTTCCTCTATTCCGCCCTTCGGCTCGGCAGGCTGATATCCCATGCACGGCTCAAGCGGGTCTGCCAGCGCGTCTGGGACCGCGCCCTGGCGCGGTCGACCGATCCGGATCACGAACTGAATAGTTTCCTGGCGACCCTGATGCGGCGGGTGGATCCGCGGATCAGCGACTGGGTCGGTAGGGCCCAGGACGGCGGTGCGGTTGCCGTTCTGACCACGGCGGCGCCCGGAGACTATGCGCTGCCGCTGGCGCGGCGCCTCGGTTTCGACGGTGCGATCACGACCCCGCACGCGAACAGCGAGGCCTGGTCGGAAAACCTGCGCGAGGAAAAAGAGCGCAACACGGCTGCCTATGTGCGCCACAAGGGATGGCAGGACAAACAGACCCGCCTGTTTACCGATCATGTCGACGACCTTCCGTTGATGCGGGCGGTCCACGAGGTATGCCTGGTCGCGGACGACGCGACTCATTCCGCGATCCGCCAGCGCCTCAACGGCGCCACGCGGCTTCGCACCATGGAACAGGTGGTGGGCCATGCAGGGTGAGGGCGCCTGGATCTGGTTCGAGGATGAGGTCCGAGGACCCTACCCGACCTGGGAGGTCGAGCTCGTCGCCAGCAAGTGCCGCCACTTTCTGGTGTGCGACAGCGACGGTCGCTGGGTCCGCTACGCGGAATGGGACCGGCGGCCCGTTTCGGTGCCACAGCCGCCGCCACCGCTGCGCCGGTTTGCGCTCGCCGCATCGCGGACGTTGTTCCGCCGTCTGTTGAGGGTACACCACTAGATGCGCCCCTATTTCGTCATCGGCCAGTACTGGGACCGTCCGGCTGAGGGCATGCAGGTGCTGACCGGCGCGGTCGCCGACGGACTTCGTCGCGAAGGACGTGCGGTCCAGGTCTTCGAGCCGACGCGCATGGCAGCCCAGCTCTGGCAGGTGCTATGGCGGCAGCCCGCGGCCATAATCTTTACCCATGGTCCGGGAACCAGGGCGGTCTTCATGTCGGCGCTGTTGGGCCGGTTGACCCGGGCGCGGATCGTCTGGCTGGCGCCGCGTCCGGATCTGGCCGGCTGCCCTCGTGCGCTGGCGGCGCTGGCGCGCGTCGATCTCGTGTTGAGCAGCCGGATGGCGCCGGACCTGGCAGCGATCGTTCAGGGCTGTGGCGCGCTTTTCGTCAAGACCGTGCACGGCGTCGACAGGGACCGGTTCCGGCCGCTGCCGGCGCTTGCCGACGACGACCGGGCGGCGGCGTTGGGGCTGGAGGGCCCGCCGCGGCGGCCGATCCTTCTGCACGTGGGCCATATCCGTCCCAACCGTGGTCTGGAACTGCTGGTCGAAACCAAACGCCGCCTCGGCGACCGGGCCGATCTGGTGGTGTTCGGCAGCCCCACCTTTCCCCCGACCAATCCCTGCTGGACGCCCTTCGGGGCGTCGGCGCGATTGTGCAGGTGGGCTTCACGCCGGAACTGGCGCGCGTCTATGGCGCGGCGGACCTCTATCTCTTCCCGGCCACCGATTCCCAGGGCGGCGCGATCGACCTGCCGCTCAGCGTCCTGGAGGCCTTGGCCGTCGGCGTGCCGGTTCTGACCACGCCGTTCGGCGCAACGCGCGATGTGCTGGCGTCGGTTCCGGGCGTCACCTTTGCCGAGCCGCAAGAGTTCGCTGCCCGCTGCGCCGACTTGTTGCAAGCTGGTGCGGCGTCGGCGCGACCGGCGGCGTCTTTGCCTCAGGAGTTCGATCTGGCGCGGCTGGCAGGCAAGGTCGTGCGCATGGTCGAGGCCGCGTCATGACCGGCGCGCGCCAGATGCTGGTCGCGATCGTCGGGGTCGACGGAAGCGGCAAGACCACGGCCAGCGAGGGCGTCGTGCAGGCGCTGGGCGCCGACCGTGCGGCCCGCGTTTGGCTGGGCGCCGAGTCCTTGTTGATGGCGCCGCTGCGGCTTGCGCTGTCGCTGTTGCGGCGGCGGGTCTTTGCAAAAAAGGACACGCGCGGCGGTTACCGGGCTGAGATCGCGCAGAAGCACAGGATGGCGCGCCGTTTTGCCAGGTTGGAGCCGCTCTATGTCTGGCTGATCCTGCTCGACTACCGCCTGCAATATCTGTGGAAGCGTTGGCTGAGCCGCAACGTGGCCGTGCTGGTCACGGACCGGTACTTCTTCGATGTTGCCGTCAATCTCGCCTTGACGCTGGATTGGCCGGCGGAACGGCTGGTCGCGTTTCTGCAGCGGCATATCGGCCGTTATGCGTTGCCGCAGGTGCGGTGTCTTGTCAGGGTCACGCCGGAAACTGTCATGCGGCGCAAGGACGATGTTCCCGACCGCAGCTACATTGCCTTGCGGATCGACTACTACCAGGTAATTGCCGACGCCTTCGGCTTCGAGGTTCTGGACGGCGAGGCAGCGCCGGAAACCGTGCGGGCGCGCATTCTCGACCTTGTCGAAGCAGCCCGCGAACGGCCCCGCGTGCATTACGTCCATGCCAACAACCCCGACCTGGGGGGGGCGGACTTCTGCCTTTGCCGGATGGCGCTGGAGATGCGGCGGCGCGACTGGGATGTGTCTGTCAGCCTGCGTCTACCGACCCGCATTGTCGAAGACTATCAGGCGGGCGGGATCCCGGTCTTGGTTGGTGGGTTCTATCGACCGCAAGTCAGCCGCGGCTTCCCGGGGCTGTGCCGGCTGCCGTATGAAATTGCGGCAAGCCTCGTTCATTTTCTGGCCGTTTTCCGGCGTCATCGCCCGGACCTGGTCCACGTCAATGACCTGTGTGATTTCGCGCCGGCGATTGCGGCGCGGCTGCTTGGCATTTCGGTGATCTATCACATCCGGATGATTCGCGATCGGGAGGCCGAGCGGCGCCTTTTCGCCTGGCTGATCGGCTGGTGCGCGCGGGTGTCCTTTTCGGTGTCGGGCGCGGTGCGGACCGCCTATTTCGATTCCGCTGCCACGCGGTTCGGCCATCGCGCCGAAGTGGTGCCCGATTGGGCAAACGACACGCTGGTCGCGGAAGGTGGCGCGCCCGTGCCTAGGGACTTGGCGGCGCATCCGCGCCGTGTGGTGATGATCGGCCGGCTGGAACACTGGAAGGGACAGCACGTCTTTGTCGAGGCCGTTTCGAAGATCGCCAGGGACCACCCCGACGTCGGTTTCATTCTGATCGGCGGACGGGTCGAGGGGAAGGGCAAGCAGGACTATGCCGATCGGGTCATCGCCATGGCCAAGGATGCGGGCGTGATCTGTCTCGGCGAACGCAGTGACGTTCCCGCAATACTCAGAAATGCGGATATCTCGGTGCACGCGTCGGTGCGGCCTGACCCTTTCCCGGGCGTTGTGTTGGAAAGCCTGCTGTCCGGTGCCGCGGTGATCGCTGCGGACGGAGGCGGGGTTCCAGAGATGATCCGTGATGACAGAGACGGCCTTTTGGTGCCGCCGGGCGATGCCGAAAGGCTGGCGGCGGCGATCCATGCCCTGCTGGAGGATCCTGACCGGTGCGCCCGGCTTGCCAAGTTCGGACGGGCGCGGACGCTGGTTCTGACCGACAAGGCGCGAATTCTGAGCCTGACCGAGACGCTTTACCACGACGCGATGGGCCACGCGTTCATGGAGGACGAGAAATGCCAGATGACGCAATGAGAAGTCTGCTGTCGCCCGTCTCGGGACGGGGCGGCGAGGCCATGCTGTTCGCCCTGTTGGGCTCGCCCATGGGCGAGACGCCGACGGGGCCGCCGGCCGGTATCGATGTCCAGTCGCTGTTCGAGTTTGCGTTCCAGAATCGGGTTGCCCTGATGATGCTGGAACGGTGCGAGGAACTGAACGTCCCACTGACCGAATCGATGCAGTGGGAGCACAAACGGCTGCGCGAGCGCCGGCGCAAGACCGACGCCGTCATGGCCCGGCTGAGCAAGGCCTTGAACGAGGTCGCCGAGGGGGAATGGACTTTGCTGAAGTCGATGAAGCCGTTCCCGTCGACGCCCAACGACACCGATTGGATCCCGTTCGATCCCGCGCGCCATTCCGACTTGCGCCTTCACCTGATGAAGTCGGGTTTCCGTTTCCTCGAGAAAGCGCCGTTGCAGACGACGTTGGTGGAGGAGTCCGGACTGGCGGTGACCCACAGCGACAAGCGCGGCGGGGTGTATTACATCGACTGCTACAAGATGCCGGGAGCGGACTACTTTGTCTACCTGGATCCCGCAAAGCTGCGCGGGCACAGTGAGATCACCGAGGTCGGCGGTGTCCCGACGCCGACCCTGGAGCCGGCCCTGGAGCTGGTCACGATCATGATCCACAATGTCTTTCCCGAGAAGACCTACTCGATCGAGACCTTTTATCTGATCATGCACTATCTGGCCGAGATCGAGCGCCGCGGCCAGCGCGAGGCATTCGTCGCGGCCGTGCGCGACAACTGTTGCGCCCGTGCCGCCTCGGCGAACCTTGCAGTCACTGCGGTTCTGCACCAGCGCTATTTCGACTTCGTTCCTGAACCGCTGCAGGCCCTGCTGAAGCTGTTCCCGTCGGGCCGGGCTGAGGGCCGGCTGCTGGCGAGCAGCGAACGGCCACTGCCCTATAATTTCTCAAACACATGCTTCTGGCTGGTGTTTCTGGAGAAACTGCGGGACCCGATCTCGGTCAAGTCGGCCTTCGTCCAACTTGCGCACATGATGAACCCGTTCTTCTTCTTCGATGTCGTCCGCATCATCTGGAAGCGGACGCGTGGCGGTGGCATCTACAAGCAGATGTGACGGGGTTGGGGCTATGCGCCGCTGTCGACGGACCGGACGATCCGGGTGAACTGACCCGGCCGCTCCAGCCCGCGGTCCAGGAAGACCAGGAGTTTCTTGTACAGGCGCGCTGCCACCATCAGGACCTTCAGGGCGGCGTAGGACAGCCGGCGGGGCAGGATGCCCAACCAGGGTCGCCGTTCGATCACCAGGTCCCAGTGCTCGTAGCGCATTGCCCGGTGGTCTTTGACCGACTTGTTCCTGCCGGTGATCCGGAATTGCGCCAGCGGCGCCCGAATGCGTCCGAAGCGGACGCCGCCGTCGATGCAGCGAAGCCAGAATTCGAAGCCCATCGAATACTCGCAGCGTTCATCGAACAGCCCGACCTTCTCCAGGACGCGGCGCCGCCAGAAGCAGGCAGGGTCTGCGAAGAGATTGTGGCCGTAGGTCACCACGAAGGGCGAGAAGCCTGGTTCCTTGTGTCCGCCGATCCTTTGACCGGCCTCGTTGATGAACTCGATGTCGCCATAGACGAAGTCATCCAGCGGGTGGCCGACGAAATGATCCCACACCCGTTCCAGCGCGCCGGGCAGCAGCCGGTCGTCGGCATTCAGGAACTTGATGATCTGGCCTTCAACCAGGCGCATGCCCTTGTTGATGGCGTCGGTCTGACCGGAATCCGGTTCCGAGATCCAGCGGATTCGATCGCCGTACCCGGCCAGCAGGGTCTGGCTGCCATCGCTGGAATTGCCGTCCACGACGACCACATCGATGCCCAGGTCGGCCTGCTCCAGCACGGAATCGATCGCCGCCGCCAGGGTCCCGCAGGCGTTGTAGGCGGGGATGACGATTCCGAACCGTTTCGACTGGCTGGGGGACTGGGCGGTCATGGAAGATTTGCTGTCCTCATGCGGGGATTTCCGGCAACTGTGGCATGCCCTGTCTTTGCAGAGTCTTAAGGCTTCTGGCGAAGAATCCCGCCACTTCTGACGCATGGGCGGACGACCGGGGCTAGCCGCGTAGGGTCCGCCTAGGCGCCCGGCTTGGCCGGCGATGCGTTTCACGGGGCCGACCGGCGAAGGGCGGGAATGAGCACCACATCTGCCACAGGGACACTGCAGGGCCTGGCGAAAAACGCGACGATCTTCGCGGTCGGCCTGGTGATGACGAAGATTCTGGCGATCGTCACCCATCTGGTCATTGCCAACCTGGCCGGGGACGCCGTGTACGGTTTCTTCAGCTTCGGTTTGTCCATCATCATGCCGGCGTCGGTCCTGGCCCTGCTGGGGCTGCACCAGGCGCTGATCCGGTTCGGCGCCGAGAGCGCACAGTCGAGGACGCTGAGCGTCTTCGCCTCGCTGTACCGGCGGTTCGCCCGCGCCACGTTCATCTGCGCCTGTATTGTTGCCCTGCTGCTGTTTGCGGGCGCCTGGGTGGTAGGGCAGTACGGGCTCTATGACGAGTATGTGCCGATCGTGCAGATCATGGCACTGGCGCTGCCGTTCATGACCAGCCTGACCATGTCCAATTATGCGTTCCGGGCGATGGACGAGTTCGGACCGGATGCGTTTTTCCGCAACTTCTTACGCAACGTCGTGTTCGCGCTGCTGGTGATTGCAGCGCCTGTGCTGTTCGGGCGCATCGACCCAGAAATCATCGCGGCCCTGTTTGTCCTCAGCTTCGTTGCTGCTGCGGCCGTGTCGGGGGGGGGGGGGGTATCTGCGGCGTGCCTTCGTGAATGCCGGTGCGACCGGCCGGCGCTATGCCAACCGGGTTCGCATGCCGTCCGGCCGGATTCTCTCGTTCGGGATCGGCATGACCTCGCTGATCTTCGTTTACGAAGTCTTCTTTCACATTGACCGCATTTTCTTGGGACAGGTCGCGGAGCCGGCCGAAGTGGGCCGCTACGCAGCGGCTGCCTTTCTGTCGCGCAATGCCGAGATCGTCGGCTTGATCAGCTACAACGTGGTGACGCCCTTCATCTCCTCCAAACTGGGTATGAGCTGGTCGAAAGAACAAAAACAGGTGTTGCAGCCCGTGATCCTGATCACCTCGGGATGCGGCGCCTTGGCCTTGCTGGCTGTCTACCTTGTCGAGGAATACATTCTACGCCTGTTTGGCCCGAGCTTCGTCGAGGCCTACGACATCTTCATGGTCTTGATGCTGGGCAACGTGATCCTGACGCTGAGTTCGCCGATCAGCGCGGTTTTGCAGTTCCGCGATCTGGTTCGGCGCGACCTTTTCTTTTCGCTGGCCGGGCTGGGCACGACGCTCTCGGGTCTTGGATGGCTCACCTTGAACGCGATGGCCGGGCCGGTCGAGGTGGCCTGGGCGATGGTGGCGGGCATGACCGTCATCTCGGTCAGTCGAATTGTGCAGTATCTGCTGCTGCGCTGACCGGCCGGTTATTTGCGCAAGAATGCGCCGTTGACCTGCAGTACCTCGTAATTGACGGTGTCCACAAATGCGGGCATCAGCGACACGCAGGTGAAACCGCGTTGGGTCAGGTGCTGGTACAGCTCCAGGAACCCAGGCGCACCCTCGTAGACCGGCTGTAACGACAATTCCGTATAAATCAGCTTCATGTCCTGAATGTGCCGTTCCGCGCCCTTCAGGACCTCCATTTCGAAACCCTGAGTGTCCAGTTTCAATGCAGCATCGCGACAGCGCAGGCCGGACTCGTCGATAAAGGCGTCCAGCGTGGTGACCGTGGCTTCTTCGCTGTCGACATAGTCGACGCCGGGCAGGCCGTCGCGATGACGGTCCAGCATGCCGAGGATGGAGGAACTGTCGCCGTTGCCGGCGATATTGATTCGGGTGGTTCCGGGGCTGGCGCCCACGGCACAGCGCGCCGCGACCTGCCAGTCGGGGTCGCGGGCCGTCAGCCGAGACAGGCGGTCATGCGATCGGCTCAGCGGCTCAAAGGAGACGATCCGGCCGGCATACCCCTCGCGCCGGAGATCGACGCCGAACTGGCCGGTGCTGGCCCCGACGTCGAAGACCAGGCCGATTCCGTTCTGCTGCATCAGCTTGACGAGCCAAATGGTCTCGTCGTAGCGCGGATTGAACCTCTGGACCTTCAGCCCAAGCGAACGGCACAGCGTCTTGATGGCCGTCCGAAACGCCTGGCCCGCGCCGCCGGGGACCGGCGAGGTTGGCAGCGCCACTTCGGACATCGTGCTCTCCGTCATGATGGGATAGGACTAGGGGCCAATGAAACGTCGAGACCGGCTAACAATCGCTTAACGATGGCCGGGTCAGGCGGCGTCGCTGGCGGGCCGAAGCGGTGCCGTGTCGCGGCGCGCCGCCATGTGCTGCGATTGTCGGGGCAGGCCGTTGGAGTTCCATTCGTGAGCGGTGGCCACGATCTCCTGGATGTCGAGAAACTGGGGTTCCCAGCCCAGAACCTGCCGGGCCTTTGCCGAATCGGCCACCAGGATGGCGGGATCGCCAGGCCTGCGCGGACCAAAGGTCAGCTGCATGCGCCGGCGGGTCGTTTCTTGGACGGCCTTGACGATCTCGGATACCGAGTGTCCCTCACCGGTGCCGATGTTGAAGCAGTCAGAACGGTCCGCGCCTGACAGGAAGCCAAGCGCCGCCACATGGGCCTCTGCCAAGTCCGACACATGAACGAAGTCCCGCACCGCGGTGCCGTCTGGAGTTTGATAGTCGGTGCCGAAGATGGTGAAACCGGCTTCCGGATCCTGTGCCGCCCTCAGCGCCAGGGGAATGACATGGGTCTCGGGGTCGTGGGCCTCGCCGATCTCGCCGTCCGGATCGGCGCCGGCGGCATTGAAATAGCGCAGCGCCACATACCGGATTCCGTGGGCGGTCTCGTAGTCGGCCAGCATGCGTTCGACGGCCAGCTTGCTGTTTCCGTATGGATTGATCGGCAGCAGCGGATGGTCCTCGGGGATCGGCGTTTGTTCGGGCGTCCCGTAGACGGCCGCGGTGCTGGAAAACACCACCTGGCCAACCCCGGATGCGACCAGCACCTTCAGCGGCGACAGCGAGCCGAATGAATTGTTGCCGTGGTACTTGCCCGGACCCCGCACCGACTCTCCCGCCTCGATCGAGCCGGCAAAATGGATGACCGCATCGGGGCGGTAGATCTCGATGGTCTGGGCCAGCGCCGCCTGGTCCAGGATGTCCGCTTCGATCAGCGGACCCCATTTCACCGCCCAGGCGTGGCCATTGCTTAAGTTATCGTAAACCACCGGGCGGTGCCCCGCAGCCGCCAGTGCCTTGCAAGTGTGGCTGCCGATATACCCGGCGCCTCCCGTCACCAAAACCGTCGCCATTCTGACGCTTCCTTGTTCGTCCTTGTTCGGTTCTTTGCTTTGCGCGGCGGCAGGGTTCGTGCGGCACGGTAAACGGATGCTTAAGCACGCCGGCCGCCTCGTTTTGCGACATCGGTGAGTGTCCTGAAGAGCCGCTTAAGGGATGCTGAACGGCAAGGATTTCGAAACGATATTGGTTATTATTGTATGCAGCATACGCTGTTATGCATTTATTGAGAATTTTATCTAATCATACGCATGTGTGCATTCAGAGCGTTGGCATTGCACACGGGGGCAAACAGAGACGGACCGAATAAATCGGTCTGAGTATCGCCGGATCAACAGGGCCGGCGGTTGGGGTCCTCGGAGGTAAGAAGAATAAGAATGGTTAGCCACGTCGACAGCTTTGCTGCCGTAAAGGACAGCAAGAAACCATCGCAGCAGGTATCTCTTCCGATCGTGCTTGGGCTTTCCCGCGCGCTGGATATGGTGATCATCGGCGCACTGGGCGTCGTCTCGACCCATGTTCTGGTGCTGGAGAACGGCATCGCCAATTCGGATGACTACTTCCTTGCCATCCTGCTGGCGTTGTTCATCGCCGCGATCGCGTTCCGGAACTTCGATGCCTATAACAAGCGCCGTCTGTTCAGCAGCACCGATGCGGTACGGCCGCTGGTGTATGCCTGGGCCACCACGATCGGGTTTCTGTTGCTGATCGCGTTCGGGCTCAAGACCTCGGATCTCTACTCCCGCATCTGGTTTGCGACCTGGATCGCTTCCGTCACCGGCGCGCTGGTCTTGCACCGTCTGGTTCTGGTGGGTCTGGTCGCACATTGGGCCAAGCAAGGGCTGTTGAGGGCGCGCACCGTCATCATCGGTGCCGGGCCGCACGGGTCGCGCCTGGCCCAGCACATCAGGGACCACGGCAACATCAACACCCGGGTCATGGGTTTCATCGACGAACGCGGCAGCCGCTCGCCCGGCATGCTGGAGGGCTATCCTCTGCTGGGCGATCTGGATGTGCTGGAACGGATGGTCCGCAACCACGAAGTCGACGAGGTGGTGATCGCGCTGCCCTGGGAGGCCGAGGAGCGGCTGCACGCCGTCACGCATCGCCTGTCGCTGCTGCCGGTGCAGGTGCGCATGGCGCCCGACTTCACCGGTTTCGACCATGCAGGCGGCCGGTACAGCTTCCTGGCCGGCGTTCCAATGCTGAACGTCTTCGACCGCCCGATCTCGGGATGGTCGTCGGTGGTCAAGACGCTGGAGGACCGCGTCGCGGCGCCGCTGCTGGTGCTTCTGGCGCTGCCGGTGATGGCGCTGGTCGCGCTCCTCATCAAGCTCGATTCGCCGGGCCCGGTCTTCTTCAGGCAGCAACGGCACGGGTTCAACAACAACCTGATCGGCGTCTACAAGTTCCGCACGATGTACGTGGACCAGACCGACGCCACCGCCCGCAAGCTGGCCACCCGCGACGATCCGCGCGTGACGCGGATCGGGCGCATTCTGCGCGCTACCAGCCTGGATGAACTGCCGCAGCTTCTGAACGTGCTGCACGGCGAGATGTCACTGGTCGGTCCGCCGCCGCATGCGGTGCATGCCGGCGTCGGCGAGCGCACGTACTGGGACATCGTCGACGACTACGCGGCGCGCCACAAGGTCAAGCCCGGCATCACCGGTTGGGCCCAGGTCAATGGCTGGCGGGGCGAAACCGACACCGACGAGAAGATCCGCAAGCGCGTCGAGCACGACCTGTACTATATCGAGAACTGGTCGCTGTGGCTCGACATCAAGATCGTTCTCAAGACCGCGCTTGTCGTGCTCAGCCGGCAGAACGCCTACTGAGGCATCGGCTCAAACAGATCGACGTCGCCGACGCGCCGGCCGGGACGGACTCCCTACGTCACTGGCCGGCGCGCTCCGGTTTGTGCGCCACCAGGATCGGCTGGTGAAAGCCGCTGTCAGACGGCATGATCCAGCGCCCGCGGACCAGTCCAACCACCTTCAGCATGTCCGTCAGATCCAGCCGCAGGACCGCCCGATAGCGTCCGACGAAGTGCCGACAGACCCACCCCTCGTCGATCTCCTCGGTCAGATAGAGGTGCATCCTGTAACTGCGGTCGTCCAGCCACTCCCAGACCTGGTGGACGAAACGGGTGCAGCCGGACGACTTGAAAAAGCGCGGCTGCGTGATGACGGGGCGTTCGAAGACCGCGTTGTCGTAGTCCCGGATGCTGATGACAAGCAGTCCGCCGGGGCGCAGCCGGCCTGCCATTTCGGCCAGGGCTTTTAGAATGTCGTCCTCGGACGGCAGGTGGGGCAGGGCATTGTCCGCCGAAAGCACCACATCGAACGGGTCCGGAAAGCTATCAGAAAGCCCCCGCACATCGGAAACCTGAAACGTTACGTCCAGGTTGCGCCAGCCGGCCTCGGCTCGGGCACGGTTGATGGCGGGGGCGCTTACGTCGCTGCCGGACAGCTTGTAGCCCAGCCCCGCCAGGCCCAGTGCCTGGGTGCCGACCCCGCAGGTGCAGTCCAGGATGCGTGCCGGCGGCGCGAACCCTTCCGCCCTGATCAGGTGATAAAGAACCGTGCCCTGGCGGGTGATCGCCGCATCCCAGTCCTCGTAGATCAGGTGGTAGTGCGCGGCGAACTCGTCATACAGTGCGTCGTCTTCGTCCTTCGTCATGCGCCGAGCATGACAGGCGCCCGTCGGTGGCGCAATTCCTCGCGGCCTTCGTTCCCGGCTAGTCTTTCTGCGACTTCTTGTACTGATCGTAGATGAAGCCGCCGGCCGCGCCCGCGCCGGCGCCGATGGCGGCGCCGGTCAGATAACTCCCAGTTGCTGCGCCGACCGCGACCCCGCCGATCGCCCCGATTGCGGTGCCGACGCCGGTGCGCTTTGCCGTGTCGCTGTCTGCGCCTGCGCAGCTCGCCAGGGCCAGGCCGGCGGCGAGAACCAAGGGCAAGGCACTGCGTCGCATCCGGCCTGCGCTGGGGTTCGCCGTCGTCGTCATCTCATCGCCCCCATGTCACTTCGTCGCCGCCTCGTCGTCCGTGTCGTCGCACGGCCATTCCTCCACCGCCGCCCGCATGGCCGCCTGGATTGCATCGTCTTCCAGATAGGTGGGGTTGGCTTGCGCCCAGGCCAGAAAGACCGTGATCGCCTCCGCGCGCGACACCGGCCTCTCGGGACAGACCAATGGGTCTATGTTGGGTCCCTGCACCAGCGCCTTGTGGAAATGCATGGCGCCGCTGAAGAAGCCGAAACAAAAGCTCATCGCTTCGTTGTACAGCGGATCGCCGTCCGGCACGGCGCACAGATCCACCAGGTCCCTTCCGTTCTTGAGGCTGAAATCTTCCAATGAAACGGACCAAGCCGTCGCCGGCCACAGAAACGCGGCAGCAAGAACAAAGGCCACCCTGCGCATGCGTGCCCTCCCAGTAGTAGCGGTCCGATCCCCGGCGCCAGTGTGCCCAATGGACGCGGGCCAAGCAAGGACTGCCGGGACATTGGCCCGAATTGTTATAAATCAAAGAGCTATTGCCCCTGATGTGTGATTGCCTATAGTCGCGCAGGATCACATGCAAAGCAGGAGAGGGTCATGAGGCAGGCAGGATTGATCGCGACGGCATTGGTGGCCACCCTGGCCGTCGCCCCGGCGGCGGAGGCGGCGGACGTCTACCCGGAATGCGCCGAAATGGAGTGGGTCAAGTCGGGCACATTCAAGGCCGAGTTGACCAGCATCGGCCTCATCATCGGCGCGCGTTGGGGCGACGGCACAGTCAACCTGGAAGACGGGCGCACGTTCAATTTCAAGATGTCCGGCGGGTCGATCCTGGACATCGGCGGCTCGGCAACGGAATTCGAGGGCACCGTTTACAATCTCGGCGATCTCAAGGATTTTGAAGGCACCTATTCCGGCGTCTCCACCGGCGCCGCAGTGGTGAAGGGCATCGGGGGTATTTCCCTGACCAACTCGAACTGCGTGGCGCTGAACGCCGAGGTCGGAAAGACCGGGCTCCAGCTCAAGGCGGGGCCCGAGGGCGTCAAGGTCTCGCTGGAGGAATAGCCGGCAAGCGACAGGTTCAACCGGTTGCGTCGGCTATACTCGGCGTAGCGTCAACATTTCCGAGGCTACCATGGTCCTGACGCTGGACTGACGCGGCGGCAGATCAGCTCCCCGCGCCGGTCAGTTGAACACCGCCCCAGTAGAACGGGTGCGGATCGATCCCATCGTGGATTTCAATTCGTCCGCTACTGCAGGTCCAGTGCCACGCGGAAGCCCACATCATAGCGGTGCTTCTTGGAATAGGTGACCCGGTTCGCCGACCGCGTGGTCGGTGGAGTCACGTACCATGACCCGCCCCGCAGCACGCGCGCGTTGCAGTCGCCGCCCACCGTCCAGGCCGAGCCGTCCGCCGGCGCGCCGGCATAGTTGGCGTGCTTGCAGTCTTCGGTCCATTCGAAAACATTGCCCATCGTGTCGTGCAGGCCGAAGGCATTGGGGCCGTAGCTGCCGACCGGCGCCGTGTTCAGGTAGCCGTCGCGGCACTCCGCCGTGGTCCAGCCCGAATAGGTGTCCCTGGCCGTCAGGTCGGAGATGTTGGCGTAGCTGCAGCCCAGGTTCACGTCGTTGCCCCAGTGGCGGACCGTCGTGGTGCCGGCCCGGCTGGCATATTCCCACTCCGCCTCGGACGGCAGTCGGTAGGACTGGCCCGTCTGCGTGCTCAGCCACCGGGTATAGGCCTTGGCGTCGTTCCAGCTTACGCAGACGACGGGCTGAGTTGCGGCCACCGGATAGCCGGGGGACCGCCAGGAGACGGCGGCATCCGTTTTCCATTCGCCGTCCGTCCAGGTATGGCAGGCGCCGTCCGGGCTGTAGCCGGTCTGATTCACGAAGGCCGAGAACTCGCTCATCGTCACTTCGTACTTGCCGATCGCAAACGGGCGCGGGATCGACACGATGTGCACCGGTCCCTCGTCGTCCTGGCGGCCGCTCTCGGACACGGGCGAACCCATGGAGAAACTGCCTGCCGGCAGCGCCACCATCTCGGGACAGAAGGGGCAGTCGCGGAAGGCCTGTCCGGGCTGGCGGGTCTCGGAGAAGGTGCCAACCGCCGGCGTCGGCCCGCCGGGCGCCTGCTCGGTCAACGGCTTGCCGAACACGTAGCCGTCTGCGCCGCCGGCCAGCGCGATCTGTTACCAGTTCTTGTTTTTGACCTTGCCGGTAATCGAAACCTCGGTGCCGGGGGGCAGGGTCCCGACCTTGTCGAACTCGGTGCCGGGGCCGCTGCGCACGTTCACCCGCCCGGCGCCCACGAACATGGTGGTGTCCCTCGGCTCCAGCGCGATCTTCGGTGCCAGGGACTGACGCGGCGCGGCCGACAATGCCCGGCGCTCGGGGAAGCTGCCGCCGGTGGCGGCCGCCAGCACCACGTCCGGGCTTCCGGTCAGGCTGGCGTCCTGCTCGCGCCCGAATTCCCGGCGGGCAGCACGGGTCATTTTCTTGTCCAGGTATTCTTTGACCTCTCCGGCGGTGATCCGGCCGTCGCCGTTCCCATCGCCGGCGCCGTAGACCGCGTCCATAAGGTGACGGGTGAACAGGCCGTGCCCGGCCTCGTCGTCCCAACTGGCCAGTTGGCTGCCGCTGGCCGCGGTCAGGACCGTCATCCCCTGCGCGGTCTGGGGCATCTCCGACTTGACGAACACCGGCGAGGCCGAACGGATCAGCATGCCCTGTGGGCTGTCGCCGGAAAAACACGCATCCAGAATGACGGTGACCGAACGCGCCTGCAGCTTGCCAAGGTTCTCGTACAACAGGTCGATGGGATAGCCGTTCAGCTCCGCGGTGTCGGGATTGGCATTGGAGGGCAACAGGTAACCGCGTCCATCGCTCTGCCCGGGAACGCCGTGCCCCGAATAGAAGATGGTGATATCCGAGCCGCCGTCGGGGTCGATATAACGCCACAGCTTGCCTTTGTGCGACTGGAAGTTCCCGAACGTGGTTTCAAGCTGTGCCTTCGTGGCATCGCGCAGATCGATGATGTTGTCCGCGTCGTAGCCCAGGATGTCGACGATGTAGCTGCGGACGGCATCGGCATCCCGGTGGGCATATTCCACGTTCGGAACACGGCCCTCGTAGTTGCGGTTGCCGATGATCACCGCTACCGCATCGGGGTTCGACGCCGCAAGGGTCTCCGCGCCAAGGAAACACAGTGCCAGCGTCCCAATCACAATCAATCGCAGCATCTCTTCACTCTCCCGCCATATGGCGCGAATATGGCAGGTTCGGGCCTGAAATCTCAAGGTTCTTGCGCACCCATGGCTGGCGCGCGCATTGGTTGTGTCTTCGGGTGCCTGCGATGCCCGGAACACTGGGCGCGACGCCCCGTCACTCCGGTTCCGGGACCTCCAGACAGTCACCCTTGGGCTCCAGGTCGTTCCGCTCGGACGGGTGGAATCGGACCAGCAGTTTCTTGGGGAGGGACCGCCGGTGAACCCGACGCCGCTCCCGGTCGGTCAGGTAGGTGTCGACCGGCAGCCGGGCATCCTTGAACATGATGCCGAAGGAATGGAAGTCGAAAAACGTGGCGTGGATGGTGGTGGTCGGGAAACGCCAGGTCATGTCCGCAATGCGCTCCTGGCCCGGTCGCCGCGGCCTCAGGCAAAACCGGTCCGCCGGACCATACGCGACTTCCAGCGTCGCCTTGACGTCTTCGAACCGGTACCGGTTGGAGTCCTCGCGCCGGCGTTCCAGCAGGACCTGCTGCAGGGCCTCGGTCCCGTCCTGCATCTGGAAGAAGGCGCGAAAGCGCAAGTCTCCCACTCTGGCCTCGTGGATGGCGCGGGTCGCATAGGCGTTGCCGTATTCCCAGCGGCCAGGCAGCCGGTCAAGCCGCGGCCCCAGCGCCGCGTCCAGCTCGGCCTCGGTCATTCCCCAGCGTGCGCCTTCCCAGCCGGGCACGTCCGCCGGTCTGGCGCCGCCGAGCGCAGGCTGGCACCATACCGCCCACAGGCAGATGGTCAGGGCGCAAACCGTCGGTTGCAGGGCCGGAAAGAGCTGCATCGTCTGCCTGTTTTAGCAGGGATCGGTGATCGGCCGCAGGCCGGTCTGCGTAAATTGGTCGTGATGCGACTGGAACAATGCAGGTCTGAAGGAACCGCGGCGGCGATGATACGGGCAATTTAGGCACTGGCGCATTGTTTGCGCGGTGCCGTTATCGGGGTATCGATCATGATGGGAATCTCCGCGGCAGCGATGGCGTCTTCGGCCCACGAGTTCGACTTTACGTCGATAGACGGCGGCCCGCTGCCGCTCAGCCAGTTCCGGGGCCGGGCCATTCTGGTCGTCAACACGGCGTCGTTCTGCGGTTTCACCAGCCAGTATGAAGGCCTACAGGCCTTGTGGGAGGAGTACCGCGACCGCGGTCTGGTCGTGCTGGGCGTGCCGTCGAATGACTTCGGCGGACAGGAGCCGGGCACGGCTGCGGAAATCAAGGCCTTTTGCACCGTCAACTATGCAATCGACTTTCCGATGACCGAAAAGGTCGCGGTCAAGGGCGCCGACGCGCATCCGTTCTATCGCTGGGCCGCGGACGAGCTTGGCGCTATGTCCAAGCCGCGCTGGAACTTCTACAAGATCCTCATTGCGCCCGACGGCAGGGCTGTGAACTGGTTCGCCTCCACCACGAAGCCGCAATCGGGCAAGCTTCGGCGTGCGGTGGAAGCGGTGCTGCCGGAAGCGCTGTAGCTCCGGTCTGGGCGGGCTATTCGCCGACCACGCGCAACCGGTCGCGCCGTTCGCCGCCGGAATAGGGCGTGCGTTTTCGGCGCCGGTTCGGGCCGACATAGTTGGGCGATTCGATAAACGAACGCCGCGGGTCCATCGCCCCTTCGATTGCCGACAGCAGGCCCTCCGGGGTGATCGGCTTGCCCAGAAACTCGTCGATCCCCGCGTTGCGCGCCCTGGCCTCCATCTCCTCGTCGGCATAGGCCGTGATCATGATGATCGGAATACGCCGGTAGGGGCTGGTCGGCCCGCGCCGGATCCGCTCGGCCAGGGCCATTCCCGTCATCGGCTGCATTGCGTGATCGATGATCAGAAGATCGGGTCCGAAACGCACCGTCTCGGCAAACGCGCCGGCGCCGTCGCTGCAGATGTTGACCTCGGCGACTCCGAGGCTTTCAAGGACCGAGACGACGATGATCCGCATGAACGGGTCGTCATCGACGATCAACACCTTTAGATTCGAAAAGTCGATGTCCACTGGAACCCCAACGTCACATAGAGACTACGGTATCATCATAGTGTGAGTCGTACAGCGCCGTCCACAGGACACGTATTGGTTTGTGCCCTGTGGAGTCTAGCAGGTCATTGTTAACAGAGTGGTATGACTGGCTTTACCGAATACACGGAACTCGACGCGACAGGGTTGGCCGCGATGGTGCGGGACGGGGAGGTTTCGCCGTCGGAACTGGTCGAGGAGGCGATCGCCCGCATCGAGGCGCTCAATCCCGTTTTGAACGCGGTCATCACGCCCATGTACGAAGAGGCCCGGGCCGGCGCCGCGGCTCCGGTTCAAGGGCCGTTCGCCGGCGTGCCCTACCTGATGAAGGACCTGTTCTACGCATCCACTGGCACCCGCCTGACCAACGGCAGCCGGTTCTTCCGGGATTACGTGCCGGACTACGATTCCGAGATGACGATCCGGACCCGGCGGGCCGGCCTGATCACCGTCGGCAAGACCAACGTGCCGGAATTCGGGCTCGCCCCCATCACCGAGCCCGAGGCATTCGGGCCGACGAACAATCCCTGGGATCTGGCCAGGACCCCGGGCGGATCCAGCGGCGGTGCGGGCGCCGCCGTTGCCGCACGGATCGTGCCGATGGCCCAGGCCAGCGACGGCGGTGGTTCGATTCGGATCCCGGCATCATGCTGCTCGCTTTTCGGCCTGAAACCCACGCGCGCACGCACGCCCACGGGACCATACGACACGGACACCTGGCTCGGCGCCTCGGTGGGCCATGTGTTGACGCGGTCGGTGAGAGACTGCGCGGCCATGCTGGATGCGCTGGCCGGGCCCGAACCGGCCGCCGTCTATTATGCGCCGCCCCCCGAACGCCCGTTCCTGGACGAGGTCGGAACCCCGCCGGGCAGGCTGAGAATTGCCTATACGGCCGAGCCCTTGCTGGGCGAATTGGTCGATCCCGAATGCGTCGCCGCATTGGAGCGGGCCGTGGACCTGATGCGGTCGCTGGGCCACGAGGTGAAACCGGCGCGGCCCCAGTTCGATCGCCGGCGGGTGTTGGATGCGTTCCTGTTGATCGTCGCCGCAGGAACCGCCGTCAACATCCGGGCAAGCGAGGAGGCGGTGGGACGAATGGCCAGCCACCGCGATTTCGAGACGGAGACCTGGCTGTTGGCGTTGGTCGGCACCCGGCACCGGGCCGATGCCTATGTCGACGCCATGTCGACATTGCGCGCCCTGGCGCCGACATGCCATGCCTTCCTTCAGGACCACGACGTTCTGATGACGCCGACACTGGGGCAGCCGCCGATTCTGACCGGGTCGGTGCGGGCGAAGGGCGCCACCGCCCTGCTGCAGAAGTTTTTGGTGCGTTTCGATCTGGCGATGCTGACCAAGGCGCTGCACGGTATCGACCCGACCGCGAGGCGGATCTTCGACTTCATTCCCTTTACGCCGCTGTTCAACCTGACCGGTCAGCCTGCCATGTCCGTACCCCTGGAATGGACCGACGACGGGTTGCCGGTCGGCATCCAGTTCGCCGGGCGGTACGGCGACGAGGCGACGTTGTTGCGGTTGGCGGCGCAGTTGGAAGATGCGCGCCCCTGGGCGAACAGGAAGCCGCCGGTCTGCGCCGGCGCGTGAGCCGCGCTATTGCCGCTTGCGCAATACGGCAACGGCATCGGCGAAGGCCTCCAGCGCATGGCTCCCCTTCGGCGACAGCGCGTAGGTGCCGCGGCCGACCCGGTCGAACCAGCCGTAGACATTGCGCTGCATGATCTTCGCCGCGTCCCCGACGCCGGCTTCGCGCAGCCGGGCCAGCGGCAGCGGCCCTTCGCGGGCGATGGCGTCGGCGCAGGCAAGGGCGGCTTGGCGGTAGGCGGTGATCACTGGCCGGCCTGTGCTTCCGCCCGGCATTGGGTCGCCGATGCGTTCGAAGAATTCCTTCAACAGGCGTGTTTGCCGTCGTTTGTTCCGTCGCGGTTGGTAGACCGCAGGGTCCAGGACCGGTTCGACCGTTGCTTCGGTCCCACGCAGACGGACCAGCAGGAGCCCGAGCCCCAGCAAGCGGCAGAGCTTGCAGATACGCCGCCGCTCGCGCCGCCATAGCGACCGCGGTCCAGGGTCCGCAAAGGCCAGATAGACCGTATCCGAGACCGCCAGCCGATCCACCGCCTGCAGCAGCAGGGCCAGGCTGAAGGTGGCCTTCAGTTCGACGACGACCGGCGGCTCTTCGCCGCGCACCGCTACCAGGTCGCAGGCGCCGATCTCACCCTTTACCGCATAGCCCTGGGCTTGCAGGAATTCTTTGACCGGTTGGTAAAGAGCGGTTTCGCAAAGACCAGCCATGGCCGCATCACAAAAGTCCGACGTCCCGCAGGTCGGACCTCAGGCGTTCGGGTCCGACAAATTGGACGGCATGCATGCCGACGGCATGGGCGCCCTCCACATTGGCCCGGCTGTCGTCGACAAAGATCGTGTCGCCCGCATCCAGCCGGTTGCGTTCCAAGAGGAGGTGGTAAATCGTCGGATCCGGCTTGATGACCCGCTCTTCGCCCGAAACGACGATATCGATGAAATGGCCGAACCAGTCGAACCGCCGTTTCACCAGTTCGAACTTTTCGGCGGAGAAATTCGTGATCGCATAAAGCGGAACGTTGCGCGCCTTCAGATCCGCTAGGATGTCGATCGTCCCGTGAATGGCGTCAGGCACCATTTCCATCCAGTTCTCGTCATAGGCGCGGATCAGCGCCTCGTGCTGCGGGAATTCCGCCACCAGTGCGGCGATGTTTTCGGCGTAGCCGATGCCCAGGTCGAACTTCACGTTCCAGGCCTCGGTGCAGACCGTGGCCAGGAAATCGGCGGCCGCCGCGTCCGACCCCAACAGGCGACGGTAGAGCGCCATCCTGTCCCATTCGATCAGGACGCGGCCAACGTCGAAGACGGCAATATCGAGGCTGGGCATGGACGCGGACGCTCTTCGGGCGGTTATTGGTTCGAACCGGCGCTTTATGCCCGATTTGGCGGTGGGGATCACGGTTCTTGTCACGCCGGAACGGAAAAGGGTTAACAGCCGATTCACCAAGCATGTCCCGCAATGTGGACGGCGCCAGCATCCGTTCTAGTTGTTAACGTTGTGTCATCCCGTTGGACCTATGGTGTTGATGCGACGGCCGATAAGAGCCGTCCGACGAGGCACTAAGGGATGAGAAGAAAAAGAACCGTCTTGATCGCGGTCCTACTGTCGATCGCTGTCGCGCTGGTCGTCGGCGAGCGGTTCGTGTCGTTCCCGCTGGGGGCGCAGTCCGATGTGACGCGCATTCGGGTCGGTGTTATCCCCGACGAGGATGTTGCGGACCTGAACCGTCGCCATCTGCCCCTGCTCGAGCACTTGGGGCGGCAAACGGGGTTGGCCTTCGAGCTTGTCTTTCCCGATTCCTATGCCGATCTGCTCCGGAGATTCGCCAAGCAGGAAATAGAGCTTGCCTATTTCGGCGGCTTTACCTTCGTCAAAGCGCATATAGATCACAATGCCGTGCCGCTTGTGATGCGCGACGTCGATGTCAGGTTCACGAGCTACTTCGTCGTCAAAGGGGACGGCGCCCTGCGGGACTGTTTCAATCTCGATTGTCCTGAACTGGCGGGCAAAGTCTTTACCTTCGGCTCACGGCTGTCCACGTCGGGCCATCTGATGCCCCGACACTTCCTCAACACGGAAAAAGGGGTCGACCCCGAGGCCCTGTTCGGCGAGGTTTGATACTCTGGTGCGCACGATCGAACTATCTATCAAACCCGCGATGGAGACGCCGACATTGGGGTGGTCAATGCCGAGATATATCGGATGATGCAGCGCGATGGCCGGCTGGCCCGAGGCGAGTTGCAGATTTTGTGGGAGACGCCGCCCTATCCCGACAACGTCTGGGCGGTCAGCGACCGGCTCACGGAAGAGCTGCGAACCCGGCTGCGCGATGCCTTCTTGAGTCTGGATGCCTCGAACCAGGACGAGGAGAGGATACTGACCGGCATGGGCGCGCGGGCGTTTGTTCCAGTCGGCTGGCAGGAATTCGAGCCGCTGCTGGAGGCTGCAATCGCCCTGGGCCTGCTGACGCGCGACTAGCAAAGCCGAAACAGGAAAGCTCGCGGCCTGCCGCCGCCGGTCCGGGCGGCCCCAGCCCGAGAAGCCGCACCGGCATTCAAGCCGTTCGAAGCCGGACCTATTATTAACTTCTTTACAAAGTGGCATTTGACTTTGTCGGACCCAGATTTGATTTTGATAATGTTGTTGGCCCCATCAGCATGGAGGCCATTGGCTTGGGGCGATTGGAAGTGAGTGCGGGCAAAACGCTGATCGCGATTTCTGTCGTTGCCGCTGCGGCCGCGGCCGCAGCCGTTTTCATGCCATCGACCGGGTTTGAGGCGCGAGACGAGGTCAAGGTCATAAGGGTTGGCGTGTTGCCTGACGTTGATTCAGCGGTACTCGAGCGGCGGTATTCGCCTTTGCTCGAACACATCTCCCGTCAGACTGGTTTGGGCCTTCAACTCGTCGTGCCCGATTCCTATGACGACCTTCTGGGCAGGTTCGGGCGGCAGGAGGTGGACCTGGCCTATTTCGGCAGCTTGACCTTATATCAGGGCACAAATCGATCACAGGGCCCGGCCCCTGGTCATGCGCGATGTCGATGCCCGGTTCACCACCTACTTCGTCGTGAAAACCGACGGACCTTTGGCGGACTGCGCCAATCTCATGTGTGCCGAGCTGGCCGGCAAGGTCATGACATTTGGTTCGCGTCTATCGACCTCGGGTCACCTGATGCCGCGCCATTTCCTGGCCACCGAAAAAGGGATCGAGCCGGAAACCCACTTCGGCGAGGTTCGGTACTCGGGCGCTCACGACAGAACAATCTATGAAACGCGTGACGGGGCCTCCGACCTCGGTGCTGTCAATTCCGAGATCTATAGGACGATGCACCGCGATGGACGGCTGACCGAAGGCGAGCTGCAGGTCGTTTGGGAGACGCCACCATACCCGGACTATGTCTGGGCGGTGAGCGACCGGCTTTCTGAGGAGCTTCAAACGCGGCTGCGCGATGCCTATCTGATGCTGGAGTACGGCAATCGGCAGCATCGGGACATACTGTCAAAGATGGGCGCGAAAAGTTTCGTTCCCGCCGGGGTGACCGACTTCGAGCAGCTGCGGCAGGTGGCGGGTTCCCTCGGTCTTTTGGCGCAGGAATAGACATGCCAGCCACCAACCCCGCACCCTGGCCTCACGTCGTTCGCCGCAGCACTGCACTGCTGGTTTTGCTGGTCGCTTTGCTTGGTCTTGCCACGACGGGGTTTGTCCTTTGGAACAAGGACCGTTCGGCGCGCTCGCGGGACGCCATCAATGACTTCCATCTGGCGAGCGCCTTCAAAAGTGCATCGGCACGCGAAGAAATTGGCCACCTCCTGAGCATTTTAAACGCCCGACGGCCCGGCCACGAGAGCGATCCTGAGATCAGTCTGTGGAACTATGCGCACGAAGACAGCCTGTCTGCGTCGTCACATGTCGTTCAGCAGAGGATCGGCGAGGTGTTGGAGATCCAAGAACGTTTCGCCGATCCAAGGTTCGACGGCATCGCCGTGCGGTTGAAGCAGCGGTCCCGCGATCTTGCCACGGAGATCGAGGCATTGCCCGCCTCCAACCCGGTTTCCCTGGGCGCCTTCGAGGTTCTCAAGTCGCTTGCGACGATCCTGACACAGCTTGAACGACTGCATACGATCACCTACGACGAACTGTTGGTGAAGAACGCCGCGGACGAGACCCGCGATACGATCGCCTTTGTCGCCTTCGTCCTGGCGGTGGTCCTGATCGGCTATCTGTCGATCAGAAGATGGCTCTTCGCCATCGACGACCTGGTCGTCAGCCAGCGACGGGCCGAGGAGGAGCAGCGGAAAAGCGACGCCCGTTTTCGCTCCGCCTTCGAGAATGTCTCGGTCGGAAATGTCATCTTCAGCGATACGGGCATCATCGAGACCTGCAATTCCGCCGCCGAGGAGATCTTCGGATATTCCAAGGACGAAGTTGCGGGCCGCAACATCAAGAACCTGATCGCCGAGGCGGACTGGAGCCAGGCCGGTGGGTCCCAGGAAAGCCTGTCGAAAGTCGATGGCGACGGCGCTTCCGGCACCGGCAGGGAACTGTCAGGCGTGCGCAAGAACGGCGAGACGTTTCCGATGCACCTTGTTGTCGCCGAAATGCCGATGGAGGATGCCAAGCTATTCGTCGGCTCCGTCACCGATCTCTCCGACATCAAGGCGCTGGAACAGCAGCTGTTCCGTTCACAGCGGCTGGAGGCGGTCGGGCAGCTCACGGGGGGGGGGCGTGGCGCACGACTTCAACAACGTCATGACGACAATTCTGGGCAATGCCGAAAGCCTAATGGAGGCCGCGCGCGGGGACGAAACGACGCGGCGGCTCTCTGCCGCCATACTCCGGGCGGTGGACCGGGGGGCATCCCTGACGCAGAGACTGCTGGCTTTCTCCCGCCAGCAGGTTCTGTTCCCCGTTCCGTCGGACGTCCGTCATCTGATCGACGGGCTTGCCGATATGCTGCGGCGCACGTTGGGGGAAACGATCGATCTGAAGGTCAGGCACGGCGCGAAGCCCTGGCCGGCCTATATCGACCCCAACCAGTTCGAGAACGCGCTTATCAATCTTGTCTTCAATGCGCGCGACGCGATGCCGGAAGGGGGCGTCCTGACGATCGCGACCCGCAACGTCACGGTTGGAAATACCCTGCCGGCTTCGCTTGAAGACCTCGCGCCCGGTGACTACGTGGCCGTGACGGTCAGCGACAACGGCATGGGAATGCCGGCCGAGACCCTGAAGAAGGCGTTCGAACCCTTCTTCACCACCAAGGAGGTGGGCAAGGGGAGCGGTCTCGGACTCAGCATGGTCTATGGCTTTGCCAGACAATCACAGGGGCATATCGCAATCGACAGCACTCCGGGCGAAGGAACGACGGCGGAGCTTTTCCTGCCTCGGGCATCCAGACTGCCGGTTGAAGGGACGACTGCAGGGGGTGAATCCACATTCGCGCCGGGGACCGAGCGCATCCTGGTGGTCGAAGACGATGCGCAGGTGCGCGAGATCGCCACCGGGATTCTGCGCAATCAGGGCTACGAGGTCCTTGAAGCGGGCGATCACAAAGAAGCCGCGGCTATCCTCAAAGGCGGGCCGCTGATCGACCTTCTGTTCACGGATGTGGTCCTGCCCGGTGGGAAAAACGGCGTCGAGATTGCGCGGCTGGCAAAGGGAATGTACCCGCAGATCAAGATCCTCTACACCTCCGGTTATACCGAGAACGCGGCCGTGCGCGCCGACGAGGTCGATCCGGAAACGGACCTGGTCAACAAGCCCTATCGGCGGACTGAATTGTTGGAGAAGGTTCGCCGGGCCCTCGGTGGCAGTCCGCTGCCGGCTGAGGATGCCGCTTTGTCCGGCCCTGGCGTCGCGCAGCGGGGCGGGTAGGGCTCGGCCGGCTCCGGTTCTGCTGCAGCGGCGGAGCGAACTTCCACCCACCACAGACCGGCGATAGATTGGCCGGATGTTCGATGCCGTTACCCTGTTCGCGGTCACCGCGACGTTCCTGGTCGCCGGCGCGGTCAAGGGCGTGATCGGCCTTGGCTTGCCGACCATCAGCCTGGCGCTGTTGACGGTGGTCCTCGGGTTGCCGGAGGCGATGAACCTGCTGTTGGTGCCGTCTTTTGCCACCAATCTGTGGCAGGCGCTGGTCGGGGGGCACGGGCGGGCCGTCCTGCGCCGCCTCTGGCCGTTTCTGCTGATGGCGGCGTTGGCCGTCTGGGCCGGTTCGGCGGCGTTGACGCGGGTCGATCTGAACCTGCTGTCGGCGCTTCTTGGTCTGCTGCTGGTCGTCTATGCGGCGGTCAGCCTTGTCGGGTTCCGCGTCGCGCTGTCGGCGCCGCAGCAGGTTTGGGCCGGTCCTCTGGTGGGCGCGGTCAACGGCGTTCTGACCGGCATGACCGGCTCGTTCGTCGTCCCGGGCGTCATGTATCTTCAGGCCATAGGGCTGTCGCGCGACATGCTGATCCAGGCCATGGGGGTGCTGTTTACGGTTTCCACCTTGGCCCTTGCCGTCGCGCTGCACGGAAACAGCCTGCTGACGGCCGAACTCGGCACGCTGTCCGCGGCGGCGCTGGTCCCGGCCGTTGTCGGGATGGTGGTCGGGCAACGGGTACGGAAAGGCCTCTCGGAGCAGTTGTTTCGCCGCATTTTCTTCGTCGCGCTTTTTTTGCTGGGCGCCTACATCATTGCCAGTACGCTGCGCGCTGCGGCATAGGGCATCGCCTACGACCCCTGGGAACGCAACGAAAATGGGAGGATGCAAATGAAGGACTGGCTGGTGTCGCTGCCGGATATCATGGAAAGCATCGCCAACGAACCGGAAGGCAAGCGCTACTTCTACCCGATCCGCCACGGGACGATGCGGGTCGGCATCTACGCGCCGCGCGGCGAAGACCCGCAGCAGCCCCACGACCAGGACGAGCTCTATATCGTCGAAACCGGCGCCGGGACTTTCGTGCGCGACGACCAGCGGCGTCCGTTCAAGCCGGGCGATGTGATCTTCGTGCCGGCCGGGGCGGTGCACCGGTTCGAGGATTTCTCGGACGATTTTCGGACCTGGGCCGTGTTCTGGGGGCCCGAAGGCGGCGAAGCGTAGCGACGGGCAAGCGCCATGTTCCATCGCGTTTGACCCATGCTAACCTAGCGCCAAACCAGTGCGCTAAGCTGCGCCGCAAACAAGCATTCAGGGAGGGGTCGATGTCTGACCGCGTGAAATACCTGCTGGACGAATCCGACATGCCGAAGGCCTGGTACAACATCCAGGCCGACCTGCCCGAACCGCTGCCGCCGGTCCCGCATCCCGGCACTAAAGAGCCGGTCGGCCCGGCCGATCTGGCGCCGTTGTTCCCGGATTCGCTGATCATGCAGGAGGTCACCCAGGAACGGTACATCGACATCCCCGAGCCGGTCCGCGACATTTGCCGGCAGTGGCGGCCGACGCCGCTCTACCGCGCCCACCGGCTGGAAGCGGCGCTGGGGACCCCGGCCAAGATCTATTACAAGTACGAAGGCGTCAGCCCGGCCGGCAGCCACAAACCCAACACCGCGGTCGCCCAGGCCTTCTACAACAAGGAGGCGGGCATCACGAAGATCACCACCGAGACCGGTGCCGGGCAATGGGGCTCGGCGCTGGCCTTCGCGGGCGCCCTGTTCGGCATCGATGTCGAGGTCTTCATGGTGAAGGTCAGCTTCAACCAGAAGCCCTATCGGCGCGCCTTCATGGAGGCCTACGGCGCGTCTTGCGTTGCCTCGCCGTCGGACCAGACCCAGTCGGGCCGGGCGGTTCTGGCCGAGCACCCCGATTCCACCGGCAGCCTGGGGATCGCCATTTCAGAGGCGGTGGAACTTGCCGCCCAGCGCGACGATACGAAATACGCCCTCGGTTCGGTCCTGAACCACGTGCTGTTGCACCAGACCGTGATCGGCGAAGAGGCGCTGATCCAGCTCGACATGGCCGGCGACTATCCCGACGTCATTGTCGGCTGCACGGGCGGGGGATCGAACTTCGCCGGCATATGCCTGCCGTTCCTGGGCCGCAAGCTGCGGGACGGCGGCGACATGCGGATCGTCGCGGTGGAACCGTCGGCCTGTCCGACGCTCACCCGCGGCGAATATGCCTATGATTTCGGCGACACGGGTCACCTGACGCTGCTGGTCAAGATGCACACGCTGGGCTCGACCTTCGTGCCGCCCGGTTTCCATGCCGGCGGCCTCAGGTATCACGGCATGGCGCCGATCGTCAGCCATCTGAAGCAGCTCGACCTGATCGAGGCGGTCGCCTACCACCAGGGGCAGTGCTTCGCCGCCGGCATCCAGTTCGCCGAGACGGAGGGCATTCTGCCGGCGCCCGAGGCCAACCACGCGGTCAAAGGCGCGATCGACGAGGCTGTAAAGTGCAGGGAAGAGGGCGTGGGACGCACAATCCTGTTCAACCTGTGCGGCCACGGGCATTTCGACATGCAGGCCTATATGGACTACCGCGAAGGCAAGCTGCTGGACCAGGATTACGACGAAGGCGAGCTTGCCATGGCGCTTGCCGGATTGCCGTCCGTCGCGGCTGAATAATCCGCCGAAATCCCACTTTCCGTTGGGGGTGGGGGACAATGCAGGGGGGTCCGATCGCGCCTTCGTCGCGGTCGGACCGCTTGACTTGTACAACCGTCAATTCGTCCCGAGTCGCACGATTCGACCCGGGATACGCGAACCGCGATTGCAGATATCGCGCTGCGTGAGCGGCCGCGACACTTCTTTACAAAAATTTTCATCGGCTCCACGGGACCACGCTGAAGCCCGCAGTGTGCGGGCCTCTCGCGCCTGTGGTGCTACCATTCGGAATCGGGCATCAGCTTGTAAAAAAAACGACTATCACGAACTTTCGACCGGCAGGAAACGGCTCATTAACTATATTCATTCATAGTTAGATCAGAAATTGCACCTCAGGTGAATTGACGGGAACAGGCCATGGAAATGTCGTCTAGCTTCGCCGAACTTCACGTCCGCGACAGTCACGAAGAAATGAGCCTGCAGGACTATCTGCTGGGCTGTCGCGAAGACAAGGAAATGTATGCCAGCGCCGCAGAACGCATGGTCGCGGCAATCGGCGAACCGGAACTGATCGATACCAGCAAGGACAGCCGACTGGGCCGGATCTTCCTCAACCGGACGATCAAACGCTATCCCGCCTTCCAGGACTTCTACGGCATGGAAGACACGATCGAGCGGATCGTGGACTTCTTCCGCTATGCCGCGCAGGGACTGGAAGAGCGCAAGCAGATCCTCTACCTGCTGGGACCCGTCGGCGGCGGCAAATCCTCGATCGCCGAACGCCTGAAGAAACTCATGGAGCTTCAGCCGATCTACGTGCTGAAGGCCGGCGACCAGATCAGCCCGCTGTTCGAATCGCCGCTGGGCCTGTTCGACCCGGACCGCACCGGCGACCTGCTTGAGGACAAGTACGGGGTGCCGCGCCGCCGCCTCACGGGGCTGGCGTCGCCTTGGACGATGAAACGGATCGACGAGTTCGACGGCGACGTCTCCAAGTTCACCGTGGTGCGCCTGCGGCCGTCGAAGCTGCGGCAGATCTGCGTTGCGAAGACCGAACCCGGTGACGAGAACAACCAGGATATTTCCGCCCTGGTGGGCAAAGTCGACATCCGTCAGCTGGAGCATTTCAGCCAGTCCGACCCCGACGCCTACAGCTATTCGGGCGGCCTGAACCGCACGACCCAGGGCCTCCTGGAGTTCGTCGAAATGTTCAAGGCGCCGGTCAAGGTGCTGCACCCGCTGCTGACGGCGACCCAGGAAGGCAACTATGTGGGCACCGACAGCGTCGGCGCTTTCCCCTTCCAAGGCATCGTGCTGGCCCATTCCAACGAGGCGGAATGGCAGCAGTTCAAGAACAACAAGAACAACGAGGCCTTCCTCGACCGGATCAGCGTGGTCAAGGTCCCCTATTGCCTGCGGGCGACCGAGGAGACGCAGATCTACCAGAAGCTGCTGGACAACAGCGAGCTGGGCGATGCGCCCTGCGCCCGCGAGGTGCTGCCGATGCTGGCAAGGTTCTCCTGCCTGACCCGGCTGCGCGAGCACGAGAACTCCACGCTCTATTCCAAGCTCCGGGTCTATGACGGCGAAAGCCTGAAGGACACCGACCCCAAGGCCAAGTCGGTTCAGGAATACCGCGAGGCCGCCGGCGTCGACGAGGGCATGGACGGCGTCAGCACCCGCTTCGCCTTCAAGGTCCTGTCATCTACCTTCAACCACGATACCGAGGAGGTGGCCGCCGACCCGGTCCACCTGATGTATATTCTGGAACACGCCGTCAAGCGCGAGCAGTTCCCCAAGGAAACCGAGGACAAGTATCTGGAGTTCATCAAGGCCGAACTGGCGCCCCGCTATGCGGAGTTCATCGGCCACGAGATCCAGAAGGCGTACCTGGAATCCTACACCGAATACGGTCAGAACCTGTTCGACCGCTATCTGGCCTACGCGGATGCCTGGATCGAGGAAGACGACTTCAAGGATCCGGACACCGGCCAGATCTTCGACCGCGAGGTGTTGGACGCCGAACTGTCGAAGATCGAAAAGCCGGCCGGCATCGCCAACCCCAAGGACTTCCGCAACGAGGTGGTCAAGTTCGCGCTGCGTGCCCGCGCCAATAACGATGGCAAGAACCCGGCCTGGACCTCCTACGAGAAGCTGCGCGAAGTGATCGAAAGGCGGATGTTCAGCCAAGTCGAGGAGCTGCTGCCGGTGATCAGCTTCGGCACCAAGAAGGACAGCCAGATCGACAAGCAGCATACCGAGTTCGTGGCCCGCATGATCGACCGCGGCTACACCGAACGGCAGGTTCGGCGCCTGGTCGAATGGTACATGCGCGTCAACAAGGCCGGTTCATAAAGCCCGTGCATATGAGATGAGCTTCTTCATCGATCGCCGGCTCAACCCGAAGGACAAAAGCCTTGGCAATCGCCAGCGCTTCCTGAGGTGGCCCGCGCGCAGATCAAGGAGGTCGTCAACAAGTCGATCAAGGACCGCAGCGTCAGCGACGTTGCCTCGGGCGAACAGATCAAGATCCCCTCGAAGGGGATCCACGAACCGCGCCTGCGCCACTCGCGCAGCGGTGGCCAGCGCTCCGGGGTCTTCACCGGCAACAAGGAATTCGTCACCGGCGACCGGATCGAAAAGCCCGGCGGCGGCAAGGGCCGCGGCAAGGAAGGCTCCGACAGCGGCGAGGGCGAGGACGAGTTCCAGTTCGCGCTGACCCGCGACGAGTTCCTCGATCTGTTCTTCGAGGACCTTTCGCTGCCGGATCTGGTGAAGACCAGCCTTCGGGAAATCACCACCCACAAGATGCGGCGCGCCGGCTATACGACTGCGGGCATGCCCGCCAACCTCAACGTCATGCGGACCATGCGCAACAGCCTGGGCCGGCGGCTGGCATTGCGGCGGCCCGGCAAGGGTCAGGTCGACGCGCTGATCGAGGAAATCCGCGCCCTGGAGGAAAAGAACTCCCCCGCCGACGCCGAGCGTCTTGCCGAGCTGAAGCGGCGGCTGGAGGGCCTCGAGCGCAAGCGGCGCGCGGTTGCTTTCATCGATCCGATCGACGTCCGCTATACCAGCTTTCAGCCGCATCCGGAGCCAAACACCAACGCGGTCATGTTCTGTCTGATGGACGTATCGGGTTCCATGGGCGAGCGTGAGAAGGACCTTGCCAAGCGGTTCTTCATGCTGCTGCACCTGTTCCTGCAACGCCGCTACGAGCGCATCGAGGTGGTGTTTATCCGCCATACCCACCAGGCGCAGGTGGTCGACGAGGAGACCTTCTTCTACAGCCGCGAAAGCGGCGGCACGGTCGTCAGTACGGCCCTGGAGGAGATGAAGACGGTCATCGAGGCCCGGTATCCGACCAAGGACTGGAACATCTACGGCGCCCAGGCTTCCGACGGCGACAATTTCTCGGGCGACAGCAACAAGTGCATCACATTGTTGAACGACGTGCTCATGCCGTTGTGCCAGTATTACGCCTACGTCGAGATCTTGGATGAAAGAGAGACCAGTCTGTTTGGAAATCCCGAGAACGGCGCCGCTTTGTGGAGAAGTTACAGGACGGTCAGTGATAACTGGCCGAACTTCGAAATGAAGCGCATCGCCGGCCCCGGCGATATCTACCCGGTGTTTCGCGAACTGTTTTCCACACAAAGCGGATAGTCATGCACGGCACAGGCACGCTATCGGAGGGAAAGGAGGCGCCTAAGCCGGCCTCCGCATATCTCTTCGAAGAGTCGGATTGGGACTTCGAGACCCTGCAGCGGACCCACGATGCGATCGCCGACATTGCGCTCAACGATCTGGGTCTGAACATCTACCCCAACCAGATCGAGATCATTTCCGCCGAGCAGATGCTGGATGCCTATTCGTCGCACGGCATGCCGCTGATGTACAAACATTGGTCGTTCGGCAAGCGCTTCGTGCGGGACGAGCAGATGTACCGCAAGGGCTATTCCGGCCTGGCCTACGAGATCGTCATCAATTCCAATCCGTGCATCAGCTACAACATGGAAGAGAACACGATGGCGATGCAGGCGCTGGTCATGGCGCATGCCGCCTTCGGGCACAATCACTTCTTCAAGAATAACTACCTGTTCCTCCAGTGGTCGGACGCCGAGGGGATCCTCGACTATCTGGAGTTTGCCAAGGGCTATATCGCCAAATGCTCGGAGCGCTACGGCGACGAGGCGGTCGAAGAGATCCTGGACAGCGCCCACGCATTGATGGACCAGGGCGTCTCCGTTATCGCCGGCAAGTCCGTCTCAGCCTGCGCGAGGCGCTGGAGAAGGAGCGCGCCCGGATCGAGCACGAGGAAACCACGTTCAACGACCTCTGGCGCACGGTGCCGACCAGCGCCGACGGCGAGGAGGAGTGCGAAGAGGCCGCAAAGCTGGCGCTGCGCAAGAAGGACCTCAAGCTGCCGGAAGAGAACATCCTCTATTTCATGGAGAAGAACAGCCCGGCGCTGGAGCCCTGGCAGCGCGAGATGCTGCGCATCGTGCGGAACATCTCCCAGTATTTTTATCCGCAGAAGCAGACCAAGGTGATGAACGAAGGCTGCGCCACCTTCGTGCATCATTACATCATGACCGAACTGCACAAGCAGGGGCGGATCACCGACGGCGCGTTTCTGGAGATCCTGCACAGCCATTCCAGCGTCCTGTTCCAGCCCGATTACGACGATCCCCGCTATGGCGGAATCAATCCCTACGCCCTGGGTTTCGCGATGATGCAGGACATCCGCCGCATCTGTACCGAGCCCGAGGACGAAGACCGCGAATGGGTCCCGGAGATTGCCGGCAACGGCGACTGGCGCGGCACCCTGAAGGACGCCTGGGCAAACTACCGCGACGAGAGTTTCATCAGGCAGTTCCTCAGCCCGCGGCTGATCCGCGACATGCGGCTGTTCGTGCTGGACGACGACTCCGAGGACACCCATTACACCGTCGGCGGCATCCATGATGAGCGCGGCTATCAGAAGGTCCGCGAGTCCCTTGCCCACAGCTACGACATTTCCATGATCGAGCCGGACATCCAGGTGGTCGACGTGGATCTGCGCGGCGACCGGATCCTGAAGCTGCAGCACACCGTGCGCGACGGCGTTCAGCTGGAGGAACGCGACCGCGACGAGGTGCTTGCGCATGTCCGCCGCCTGTGGGGCTACGATGCGGCGCTGGTCGGCGTGGACGCCGAAACCGAAGAGATCCGCTACGAGACCGCGACCGCGGGCAAGGCAGCGGACGACGACAAGGCCAAGGCCAAGAGCAAATCGAAGGCCAAAAGCTGAACGGCGGTCGCTGCCGGGTCGTGGCCACCGGCGGTTTTTCTCCCATTCATTGATGATACCGCGCCTCCATGGCGTGGCATGTTCGTTCGGGCACCCGCGTAGACTGGCCAAGACCCGGCAAACCCTGGCTCCCGGCGCGCTAACCCGTCGGTAACCATTTGAAACTAGGAAGCTTTTTAGCCGAACCCGAAACGATAGATTTTGCGGGCGAGGGCGGAATTCGTCGTATTTCGGGGGTCGAAAAACGTTGCAGAGCCTATCTGACGACCGGGAGATTGATGATGACCCACTGGAGCCCGAAGAGCCTGTGGTCGGTACCCCTTGCGGCGGGCATGGCCCTTTGTCTGGCAGCGCTGCCCATAGGCGCGACCGTCGAGGATCTGTCGGTTGACGCCAAATCCGCCTATGCCAAGGGCGGCAAAGGCGGTGGCAGCGGCGGTGGTAACGGCGGTGGTAACGGCGGCGGGAAAGGCGGTGGCGGCAAAGGCGGCGGCAAGGGCGGAAAGTCGTCCAGGGCCGGCTCAGGCGGCGTGTCCGGTGGCGGAACTGCGTCCGATTTCGCGAAGGCCGTGCCGCCGGGCCACGCGCGCAAAGAGGGTCTCAGGACTGAAGGCGACGGCGAATCCCTTGGCAACGACAAACGTTCCATCGCCGGCAAGCTGGGCAGGCTGAATGCAGCGCACGCGTCTGCCAACGCGCGGCTTAATGCCTCTCCGAACTCCGCGGTCGGTCTGATCGCCGCATATGAAGAGGCGATCCTGGCATCCACGGAACTGACCGACGAGGCGGCGGAACTGTCGACCCAGATCGAAGACTTGAGGGGGCAGCTTGGCGACGTGGACGTCGAAGATCTGACGGCCGCGCTTGCGGAGGCGCGTGACCGAGAGGCGGATGCCGCAACCGAGGCGCAGGAAGCCGCCGCCCTTGCGGACGCCCTTGCCGAAGCGGCGGATGCCGCTGCACAGGCCGCCGCAGCAGACCCGACCAATGCCGAGCTGGTAGAGGCGGCTGCGAAGGCCGAGGCCGATGCAGAGGCTGCGGCCGCGTCCGCGGAGACGGCACAGGCGTCCGCGGACGTCGCGGCGGCGGACCTTGCCGAGGCCGAGGCCCTTGCCACGGCCGCCGATGATCTCAAACGGGCCGAGGAAGAGCTCGCCGATACCGAAGCGGCGTTGGAGCAGGCCGCTCAGGACGCTTCAGAGAGCCTTGCTGCGGCAGCAAACAAACCCATCGATGACGCCGTTGTCGCCAGGGTCAATGAACTCCTGGGACTGGATACCCCGGAGGCGCAGCCCGGTGCGGTAACGGAAGAGGAGCCGTCGCCGACGACGGTGCAATAGAGGCCTGATAGCAAGACGTCTGCGGCCCCGGGGCTGAACTCCCGGGGCCGCAGACGATTGCTTGAACGCCTACCGGACGCGCCGCGTCACAGACGTGTGCGGATTTGTTCCCGGAGGGCGTCGAGGTCACCGGGCGTGAGGGGCCCGGAGGCCGTCAGGCCCAGATCGCGTCTGAAACGCGCAAGGGCGCTTGTCGTTTCCGGCCCGGCGAGGCCATCGGCGGTGCCCGGATCGTAGCCCAGCAGTCGCAGCGATGACTGTGCAAAGGCAATTGTTGCTTGCGAGTCCGCTTGGCCCTGTTCCAGTGCGGAAAACCGCATTGCGGCCCTTTCGGCCTGCTCCACAGCTTGCCTGTCCAGCGTTTCGGCCAACCGCTGCCGAACGTCCCCGGCCAGCGGTTGCTCCGCCTGGGCGGCGAGGGTCAGCCAGAACCAGGCGCGCATGTCGTCGCGCGGAACGCCCTCCGTCCCGCTGTAGAGCACGCCGGCGGAGAATTGTGCCTGCCCATGCCCCATACGGGCTGCGGATTCGAACCAACGCAGCGCCCAGGCCGGTTCCTTCTTAACGCCGCGTCCGTTCGCAAAGGCATCGCCAAGCTGGTAGCGGGCCCGCATATGGCCATTGTCCGCTGCGGCCGTGAACCAGGGCACGGCATAGGACGCGTCGCGCTCCACACCGCGACCCGTATAGAGAGCGATGCCCAGCATGTAGGCCGCATCCGGGTGGCCTTGTTTCGCACTTTTTGCGAACCAGCGGGCGGCCTCCAGGTAGTCCTCCCGGACGCCGTAGCCCTGCGTGTAGCGCAGTCCCAGTCGGTATTGGCTGTTCTGATCGCCTGCGGCGGCCTTTTCGCGCAGTGCCGAAACGGTCTCGGACTCGCCCAGAAAGCCGTCCAATGTCACGCAGCCGGCCAAGGACAATATCAGCACGACGAAGGCAAGGGTGTGACCAGGTCTCATCCGCGAACTCCCCGCACAGGACAGCAAAAGGCGTCATCCGCCGGGCGGAGTCTGGCGGCTCATTCCTTGACAATGTGTTACCGGGTGCGTTCAGCCTGTCCGCACATGAATCATCTTGCGCGTCATGCCGCCGTCGATCGCAGTATCTGCCCCGGCCACGGACCGGCCCTCCGGCATCGTTCGGTGATCGCCACCTTCCGGCCGCCGCGCAACGGGCGCTCGACCACGGCCCGGCCGGTCCCGTGACCGGCGCCGGTGACAATCGCGCGTCCGGCCCGAGGGGATTTGTTTACGTCGCGGCCGAGGGTGTTTCGGAAATCACCGGGGCCATGCCGGAAAAGCCCGGGTCCCACATCCGGAACCCGCCCAGGAACGCGTTGTCGTTGTGGCCCAGGCGGCAATGGGGCGGCAGCCTATCCAGCCTTTTGGCGTTGCCGCCGCCGATCACCACGTGGTCGGCGACCATGCCCGCGCGCAGGACTTCGATCACGTCGAACACGGCGCGCTGCCATCGCTTGCGGCCCATGCGCCTCAGCCCGCGCCGGCCGACATAGTCCTCGTAGGTCTTGCCGGCCTTGTAGGGCATGTGCGCCAGTTCCAGCGGCGCCGGCATGCCGTCGATCACCAGGGCGGCGCCTAGACCGGTTCCCAGCCCGATGAACAGCATGGTGCCGTCCTGGTAGCTGCCCATCGCCTGCATCAGCGCGTCGTTGACGACCTTTGTGGGTTTGCCGAACGCAGCCTGGAAATCGAAGCCCAGCCAGCCCGATCCCAGGTTGTGCGGTTCCAGCGTCGGGAGGTTGCGAACCACCGGCAGGGGCAGGCCGATGGTGATGTGGTCGTACTCGATCCCGTCGGCCAGGGCGCTCACGGCGGCGACCAGCTTCTTCGGGGTCAGTTCGGGCCCCGACGGCGTTTTGCGTTTGGCCAGCTCCTCGCTGCCCATGATCTTCACGTTGTTGCCGCCGACATCGACCACCAGGATCTTCTGTCCGCTCATGTTCCCACCCCGCAACAAGGCCCCGAACCTCTCATTTCTGTCCGTCCAGGCCGCGATTTGCAACAGAAATGCAAGGAATCGGTTAGGATCGCGTGAAGATGGCGCGGTCGTCAAAGGACTGCGTCGCCGATCTGGCAGGGGGGTGCGGCCATGGACGGCTTTGTTGCGCATGCGGTGGTGGCGGGCGTTTTCGCGACGATCGTTTTGGATCTCTGGCAGCGTCTGCTGCATCGCGTCGTCGGCATTCCGCCGACCAACTGGGGCATCGTCGGGCGCTGGTTTGCCCACATGCCGCGGGGACGGTTCGTCCACGCGGCGATCGCCGACGCCGAACCGGTCGCCAACGAGGCGGTCATCGGATGGGTCATGCATTACCTGATCGGTTTGGTCTATGGGCTGGTCTATCTGGGGATCGTGGTCATGCTGCCGGGCGGCATGCCGACCCTTTTGAACGGTTTCGTCTTCGGCCTGCTGTCGGTTGTCATCCCTTGGTTCGTGATGCAGCCGGCGCTGGGCGTTGGCGTCATGGGATCGAAGGCGCCAAACCCGGTGGTGCCGCGCTACGGCGCCCTGGCGGCTCATATTCTCTACGGAGTGGCGCTCTGGGGCGGTGCGGCCCTCTCCATGGCGCTGACGCCCTAGCGGCCAACCTGCGTTCCCGTCGGGCCGCATCGGGTGTATCATCCTCAGTTGCCCGCCATGAGCGGGCCTTGAGACGGCGGATCCGCAGCACCACCGAAAGGCCGGGAATGGGGCTTTTGACGACACATGTGCTCGACACCGCGCGCGGCATGCCGGGCGCGGGAATGAAGATCGAGTTTTACCGGCTGGAGCCGGACGGGCGAAGCCTCCTGAAGTCGGTCGTCACGAACGATGACGGCCGCACGGACGAGCCACTGCTGGAGGGCGGGGATTTCACGGTCGGCACCTACGAGCTGGTCTTCCATGTGGGCGACTACTTCCGGGCCGTCGGCGAGCCGATCAGCGATCCGCCCTTTCTCGACGAAGTGCCGATCCGGGTGTCGCTGGCCGATACGGAGAGCCATTATCACGTGCCGCTGCTGGCCTCGCCCTGGAGCTACGCCACCTACAGAGGCAGCTGACGCCGGCCATGACCGCGGAGATCCATTTCCTGTTGAACGGCGCCGAGCGGGTGATCGGCAACCCGGAGCCGAACCTGACCGTTCTCCAGTACCTGCGAACCGAGGAACATGCCACCGGCACCAAGGAGGGCTGCGCGGAGGGTGATTGCGGCGCCTGCACGGTGGTCCTGGGCGAAAGCGTCGACGGGCGGATGCGTTACCGGGCTATCAATTCCTGCATCGCCCTGGTCGGCCAGCTGGACGGCAAACTGGTGCTGACGGTGGAAGGGCTGGCGGAGCCGGACGGCACCCTGCATCCGGTGCAGCAGGCTTTGGTGGAGCTGCATGGCAGCCAGTGCGGGTTCTGCACGCCGGGCTTCGTGATGGCCATGTTCGCCTGGCACCACTCGGGCGAGGCGGTGGACGAGGAGACCATCCACGACATGCTGGCCGGCAACCTCTGCCGCTGTACGGGATATCGACCCATCGTCGATGCCTGCAGCCGGGTGGGAAGCGTGGCCAACGACTGTTTCACCCGCGACGAGGCGAAGATCGCCGCCCGGCTGGATGCGCTGGGCGGCCGCGCCGGGGTGGTCGCCGAATCGGACGGCCGGCGGCTCTACGTGCCGCGCACCCTTACGGAACTGGCCGACATCCTGGCCCGCGAGCCCGGGGGCCATCTGCTGGCGGGCGGCACCGACCAGGGTCTGGTCGTGACCAAGCAGCACACGATGATGGACGTGGTGGTGTCGCTGGGCGGGATTGCCGAATTGAAGGCGATCACCGTCGACGACGACACGATCAGGTTCGGTGCGGCGGTGACCTATACCGATACGCTTGAGATCCTGGACCGGGACTATCCGTCCTTCGCCACCCTCGTGCGCCGCATCGGCTCGCGGCAGATCAGGAACGTGGGCACGGTTTGCGGCAATGTCGCCAATGCCTCGCCGATCGGCGACACGCCGCCGCCCTTGCTGGCGCTTGGCGCGGAGGTGGATCTGGTCGGCGGGGAGGGATTGCGCACGGTGGCGCTGGACGACTTCTTTCTGGACTATCGCAAGACGGCCTGCAGGACCGGCGAGATCCTGGCCGCGGTGCGCTTCCGGCGACCGGGCCCGTCCACCCTGTTCCGGACCTACAAGGTCTCCAAACGCTACGACCAGGACATTTCCGCCGTCTGCGGCGCCTATTGCCTGGAGATCGAGGACGGCACGATCGTCTCGGCCCGGGTCGCCTATGGCGGTATGGCGGCGACGCCGAAGCGCGCCCCGGCGTGCGAGGCGGCGCTGCAGGGCCAGCCCTGGTCCGAAGCGACCGTGAACCGGGCGGCCGCGGCCCTGGCCGGCGATTTCACGCCGATGACCGATTTCCGTGGCTCCGCAAGCTACCGCGCCCGGATTGCGGCCAACCTGCTGCGGCGCCTGTGGCTGGATGCCGGCGACCGGACGCAGCCTGTGGAGGTGATGGCCCTATGAGCAGCGGTGCAAAACAGCCGCCGGTCGGCCCCGCGACGGGGGGCGTCGGCGCGTCCGTGATCCATGACAGTGCCGCCAAGCATGTCTCTGGCGCGGCGGTCTATATCGACGACATGCCGGAACTGCCCGGCACGCTGCATGCGGCGATCGTCAAGAGCGCCCGGCCGCACGCCCGTATCGTCAAGATCGATCCCGCCGCTGCCTTGGCGATGCCGGGCGTCGCCGGCTTCGTTTCCGCCGCGGACATTCCGGGTGCCAACGACATCGCGCCGATCCTGTCGGGCGAGCCGTGCCTGGCCGAGGGTGTGGCCGAATACCAGGGCCAGCCGCTGGGCGCCGTCGCCGCGGAAACGTTCGAAGCCGCCCGCGACGCCGCGAAGGCGGTCGCTGTCACCTACGAGGATCTGGAGCCTGTGCTGTCGATCGAGGCAGCGCTGAAGGCCAAGTCCTTCGTCTCGGCGCCGCAGGTCATGAAGACCGGCGACTGCGCCGGCAATCTGGCCCGCGCGAAGAACCGGCTCAAGGGCCGGGTCACCTGCGGCGGCCAGGATCATTTCTATCTGGAGGGGCACATCGCGCTGGCGGTGCCGCAGGAAGACCGGGACATGCTGGTGTTCAGCTCGACCCAGCACCCCAGCGAGGTTCAGCACGGTGTTGCACACCTGCTGGGCCTCAACTCCAGCGACGTGACCGTGGAGGTGCGCCGTATGGGCGGCGGTTTCGGCGGCAAGGAAAGCCACCCCACCATCATCGCCGGCATCGCCGCGCTGCTGGCCGACCGGTTGCGCCGGCCGGTGAAGCTGCGCCTGTCGCGCGACGACGACATGATCGTCACCGGCAAGCGGCACGATTTCATCATCGACTATGACGTCGGGTTCGACGACGACGGCGTGATCGGTGCGCTGGACATGACCTTTGCCGCCCGCGCCGGCAACGTGGCGGACCTGTCGCCGCCGGTGGTGACCCGGGCGTTGTGCCATGCCGACAACTGCTACTTCATTCCGCATGCCCATTTCCGGGGCTATGCCTGCAAGACCAACACCGTGTCGAACACCGCCTTCCGCGGCTTCGGCGGCCCCCAGGGCATGGTCGGTATCGAAGGTGTGATGGAGGCGATCGCCGGCGCGGTCGGTGCCAGGCCCGAGGAGGTGCGCCGGCGGAACTTCTATCGTATCGGTAGCCGCGTCCGGACGCCGTACGGCCAGAAGGTGGAAGACAACATCATCGAGGCGCTGGTCAGCCAGGTCGAAAAGGACGCGCGGCTGGCCGACCGCCGCGCCGAGATCGACGCCTTCAACCGGCAGAGCATGGTCATCAAGAAGGGCATCGCGATGATGCCGGTGAAGTTCGGTATCTCCTTCAATCTTCCGGCGCTGAACCAGGCGGGCGCCCTGGTGCATCTCTATACCGACGGCAGCATCCACCTGAATCACGGCGGTACGGAGATGGGGCAGGGGCTGTTCGTCAAGGTGGCGCAGGTCGTGGCCCAGACCTTCGGGGTCGGGCTGGATCGGGTGAAGGTCAGCGCGACCCGGACCGACAAGGTGCCCAACACCGCGGCGACCGCGGCCAGCACCGGCTCCGACGTGAACGGCATGGCGGCCCAGGAGGCCGCGATGACGATCAGAAACCGGTTGGTGGCGTTTCTGGCGCAGGAATATTCGGTCCCGGAATCCGGCATTTCATTCGCCGATGGCGTCGTCAGGGTTGGTCAGACCGACCTGTCGCTTGACGACGTTGCGCAGATGGCCTGGCGCAACCGGATTTCGCTGTCGGCGACGGGCTATTACCGGACGCCGAAGATCCACTGGAACGCCAAGACGATGCAGGGGCGGCCATTCTATTACTTCGCCTACGGTGCCTGCATCTCGGAGGTGGCGCTGGACACGCTGACCGGCGAGAACCGGGTGTTGCGGGCGGACATCATTCACGACGTCGGCGCATCGCTCAATCCGGCCGCGGACAAAGGCCAGATCGAAGGCGGCTATGTCCAAGGCATGGGATGGATGACCATGGAGGAGCTGTGGTGGGACGAGGGCGGGACGCTCAGGACCCACGCGCCGTCCACCTACAAGATCCCGGGCAGCCGCGACGTGCCGCCGGAATTCAACGTCCATATCCTGGAAAACAGCCCGAACCCGGAGCGGACGATCTACCGCTCCAAGGCGGTCGGCGAACCGCCGCTGATGCTGGCCTTGTCGGTGTGGCTTGCCCTGCGCGATGCGGTCGGCAGCCTCGCCGGACACCGCCTGCCGGTCAATCTCGACCCGCCGGCGACGGCCGAGGCGGTGCTGGACGCGGTCGAGGACCTGACGCGCCGCCAAGCGGGCCGCGGAGTGATGAACAGGGGCGCCCGTGGCAGCCATATGCTTCGAGACGCGCCCTTCGGGCGCTCCTCAGCATGAGGTTGTTTCTAGGTACCCTCACCCTGAGGAGCGAGCCTCGGCGAGCGTCTCGAAGGGCATGGCTGCAAGCGGTCAAATGACTGGAAAGCGCGCGACAGGGACACCATCTCCCATCTCAGCCAAGGAGACCTGAGCCATGACCAAGACCGCGATCCTCGCCGGCGGCTGCTTCTGGGGCATGCAGGAGCTGTTCCGGCGTCTGCCCGGCATCGTTTCGACCCGTGTCGGCTATGCCGGCGGAGGCCTTCCGAACCCCACCTACAACGACGTCAAGACCGGCGCCACCGGCCATGCCGAGGCGCTGGAGGTGGTCTACGATCCCGACCGCACCGGCTTTGCCGACCTTCTGGAACTGTTCTTCCAGATCCACGACCCGACCACCCCGAACCGGCAGGGCAACGACATGGGCTCGCAATACCGCTCGATCATCTTCGTCGCCGACGAGCGGGAGGAGCGGATCGCCCGCGCCATGATCGCCGCGATCGACCGCTCGGGCCTGTGGCCCGGCCCCGTCGTGACCGAGGTAGTGCCGCTGGCGCCATTCACCGAGGCCGAGCCCGAGCACCAGGACTACCTGCAGCGCTACCCCCACGGTTACACCTGCCACTTCCCGCGCCCTGGCTGGCGCCTGAAGGAGAAGATCGCTTCATAAGGCTTCCCCTCTCCCCAGCGGGGAGAGGGTGGCGAGGGTGGAGCC
>Ga0209145_1000004_pt1 | contig 103224 bp, 108 predicted proteins | sample WorMetfiPIANOSA2_FD_187396 | JGI IMG/M metagenome (GOLD analysis project Ga0209145, IMG submission 187396) | Marine gutless worms symbiont microbial communities from Max Planck institute for Marine Microbiology, Germany - Olavius filocauda... | ecosystem: Host-associated > Annelida > Digestive... | reverse complement strand
TCGTAACCCCCTCATCCGACCCTTCGGGCCACCTTCTCCCCGCGGGGAGAAGGAAACTCAATCCTCTCTAGCCCTCCGCCCCCGCAAAAAACGCCCCGAACGGGGGCAGCGTCAGCCTCCCGCCGTTCACGTCGGCCGTGAAGCCGTGCCCGTCCAGCGGCTGCCAGCCGTCGTCCAGCGCCACGAAGGCCCGCTCGTTCGACAGGTTAAACAGGCAGAGGATCTGCTCTTCCTCGCTGGCCCGCACGAAGCCCAGCACCGGCTCCGGCTCGGGCAACAGTTCCAGACTGCCGTGGGTCAGCGCCGGGTGTTCCTTGCGCCAATGCAGGAACCGGCGGAAGCAATTCAAGACGGAGTCCGGGTCGGTCTCCTGCAGGTCCGCGGACATCTCCATATGTTCCGCCGGGACCGGCAGCCAGGGCCTGGCCGTGCCGAATCCGGCATATTCCTGGTCGTGCGCCCATGGAAACGGCGTCCGGCAGCCGTCGCGGCCCTTGTATGCCGGCCAGAACTCGATGCCCGGCGGGTCGACGATATCCTCGAAGGCCAGCTCCGCCTCGGTCAGGCCCAGTTCCTCGCCCTGGTAGATGCAGCAGGATCCGCGCAGGCTGGTGATCAGCGCGATCAGCAGTTTTGCCAGCGCCGGCCGGTCGCCGTCGAGCCGGGGCAGGGCGCCCCAGCGCGTGACCGCGCGCACCACGTCGTGGTTGGAAAAGGCATAGGTCTTCCAGCCGCGGCCGATGATGCGTTCCACATGGCCGACGACCTCGTGGAGACGGTCGCGTCCGAATGCAGGTTTGGTGAGCTCGAAGGTATAGCCCGTGTCCAGGCCGCGCTCGGTGTTGGTGTACTTCGCCGCCGCCTCGATGGCGCCGCCTTCGCCGATTTCCCCCAGCGTGAAGGCGCCGGGGAACTCGTCCATCATGTCCTTCAGGACCTCGAACTTGTGCATGATCTCCGGACGGTCGCGGTCGTGGATGTGAAGCTGCATGGAAAAGTTGCTGCCCCGCTCGGTCGCAACATGCACACCGGCCATGTCCCGCGGCGCCGGCGGGTTGTCCCGCAGTTCCGCGTCGTGCACCAGGGTCGAGATCGCATCCAGCCGCAGCCCGTCCACCCCCTTGCGCAGCCAGAAGCGCGCCTCGTCCAGCATCGCCGCGGCCGCCTCTTCGTTGTGCCAGTCAAGGTTCGGCTGTTCCTTCAGGAAGTGATGCAGGTAGTACTGGTTGCGCCGCGTGTCCCATTGCCAGCTGCTGCCGCCGAAGGTGGAGATCCAGTTGTTGGGCGGTGAGCCGTCCTCTTTCGGATCGGCCCAGACGTACCAGTCCGCTTTCGGGTTGTCGCGGCTGGACCGGCTTTCGGCAAACCAGGGGTGCTGGTCCGAGGTGTGGGCCATCACCAGGTCGATGACGATCTTCAGGTCGCGCGCGTGCGCCGCTTCCAACAGCCGGTCGAAGTCCTCGTTGGTGCCGAAGATAAGGTCGACCGCGCGATAGTCGGCGACGTCGTAGCCGAAATCCTTCATCGGCGACTTGAAGAAGGGCGAGATCCAGATCGCGTCCACGCCCAGCGACTTTACGTAGTCCAGCTTCTCGGTGATGCCGGCCAGGTCGCCGACCTCGTCGCCGTTGGAGTCCCGGAAACTGCGGGGATAGATCTGGTAGATGACCGCGCCGCGCCACCACGCTCGCATGGGCCCGCCCCCTCGTCAGATTGCGTTCCAAAACGCTTTGAAGGCCAAGGGTCTGCTCATACGGGCCCGGCCGCAGCCATGCAAGCACCAAGTGGCAGCCCCCCGGAAACGCGCCCAATTCCTGCTGGAAAGCGGCATGCGCGCTGGTTATGGTCCGGGCCACAAGCAACAAACGATCGGGAGGCACCGATGGCGATCGACAAGTCGAACCTGCCCAGCCGCTATGTGTCGGTGGGACCGGAAAGCGCACCGCACCGCTCCTACTACTATGCCATGGGCATGACCGAGGAGGAGATCGCACAGCCCTTCGTCGGCGTCGCGACCTGCTGGAACGAGGCCGCGCCCTGCAACATCGCACTCGCGCGCCAGGCCCAGTCGGTGAAGAAGGGCGTCGAGATGCGCCATGGCACGCCGCGGGAGTTCACCACCATCACGGTGACAGACGGCATCGCCATGGGCCATGCCGGCATGAAATCCTCGCTGGTCAGCCGTGACCTGATCGCCGATTCCGTGGAACTGACCATGCGCGGCCACTGCTACGACGCGCTGGTGGGCCTGGCCGGCTGCGACAAGTCGCTGCCGGGCATGATGATGGCGATGGTGCGCCTCAACGTGCCGTCGGTCTTCATGTATGGCGGCTCGATTCTGCCCGGCCATTTCAAGGGCAAGGACGTGACAGTCCAGGACGTGTTCGAGGCGGTCGGCGCCCATTCCGCCGGCAACATGTCGGACGAGGACCTGCACGCGCTGGAATGCGTCGCCTGCCCATCGGCAGGGTCCTGCGGCGGCCAGTTCACCGCCAACACCATGGCCTGCGTTTCCGAGGCGATGGGCCTTGCGCTGCCCGGTTCGGCCGGCGCGCCGGCGCCTTACGAAAGCCGGGACGAATACGCGACCGCGTCGGGCGAGGCGGTGATGGCGCTGATCGGAAAGCAGATCCGTCCCCGCGACATCGTCACGCCGAAGTCGCTGGAGAACGCCGCGCGCATCGTTGCGTGCTCGGGCGGATCGACCAACGGCGCACTGCACCTGCCGGCGATCGCGCACGAGGCAGGCATCGACTTCGACCTGCACGCGGTGGCCGAGATCTTTCGTTCCACGCCCTATATCGCCGACCTGAAGCCCGGCGGCCGTTACGTCGCCAAGGATCTGTTCGAGGTGGGCGGCGTCGGCATCATCATGAAGGCGCTGCTGGACGGCGGATATCTGCACGGCGACTGCATCACCGTCACCGGCAAGACCATCGCGGAGAACCTGGAAGGCGTGGAATTCCCGACGGACCAGGACATCGTGCGTCCGGTCTCCAACCCGCTGTCGCCGACCGGCGGCGTCGTGGGCCTGCGCGGCAACCTGGCGCCCGAAGGCGCGATCGTGAAGGTGGCCGGCATGGACAATCTCCGCTTCTCCGGCCCGGCGCGGGTGTTCGATTGCGAGGAGGACTGCTTCAAGGCGGTCGAGGAGCGCAGCTACCGGGAAGGCGAGGTTCTGGTGATCCGCTACGAAGGCCCGAAGGGCGGCCCCGGCATGCGCGAGATGCTGGCGACCACGGCGGCGCTTTACGGCCAGGGCATGGGCGACAAGGTGGCGCTGATCACCGACGGCCGATTCTCAGGCGCGACGCGCGGCTTCTGCATCGGCCATGTCGGCCCGGAGGCGGCGGTCGGCGGGCCGATCGGCCTGTTGCGCAACGGCGACGTGATCACCATCGACGCGTCGGAAGGCACCATCGAGGTCGACCTCAGCGAGGCCGAGCTGGAGGCCCGGCGCCAGGAATGGAAGCCGCGCACACACGACTTCCAGTCGGGCGCGCTGTGGCGTTATGCCCAGACCGTGGGCTCGGCCGAGAAGGGCGCGGTCACCCATCCCGGCGGCAAGGCCGAAACGCACGTCTACGCGGATATCTGACGGCGTTCCACTACTAGTAGATCTGCACCGGTAGAAAAACCTACGTCCGAGGAGCAGGCATGCGCATCGCCGTCGGCGGGTTTCAGCACGAGACCAACACCTTCGCGCCGGAGCGGGCGGATTTCGCGCGGTTCGAACGCCAGAACGGCTGGCCCGGATTGTCGCGCGGTGCTGCGCTGTTTGCGGGCGTCGAAGGGGTTCATATCCCTATCGCCGGGGCGATCGACGGACTGCGGGCGGCGGGCCACGAGCCGGTGCCGCTGCTCTGGTGCTCGGCCACGCCCTGCGCCCATGTGACCCGCGACGCGTTCGAACGTATCAGCGCGATGATCGTGGACGATCTGCGCGCCGCAATGCCGGTGGACGGCCTCTATCTCGACCTGCACGGCGCGATGGTCTGCGAGCACCTTCAGGACGGGGAAGGCGAGCTGTTGCGCCGCATCCGCGACGCGGTCGGCATGGGTCTGCCCATCGCCGTCAGCCTGGATCTGCATGCCAACGTCACGGAAGAGATGGTGGCGCTGGCCGACGTGATCGAGATCTACCGCACCTATCCCCATGTCGACATGGCCGATACCGGCGAACGGGCGGCGCACGGCCTGGTCGACCTGATCGCGTCGGGCGATCGGCCGGCGAAAGCGTTTCGCAAGACCGACTTCTGCATCCCGCTGAACTGGGGCTGCACCTTTCACGAGCCGGCCGAAAGCCTTTACGGGCTTGTGCCAGGTATGGTTTCGACCGAGGTGCCGTGGGTGTCCTTGGCCGCCGGCTTCCACCTGTCCGACATCGCCGAGATGGGGCCCGCCGTTCTCGCCTACGGCCACAGCCAGACCGCCGCCGATGCTGCCGCCGACGCGCTGTTTCAGGCGCTGAACGAACGCCGCGCCGCGTTCAAAGGACAGGTTTATCACCCGGTCGACGCCGTCGATCGGGCCAAGGATCTGGCGTCCCGTTCGGCAAGACCAGTCGTGCTGGCCGACACGCAGGACAATCCCGGCGGCGGCGGGCCGGGCGATACCACCGGGCTGTTGCGCGCCCTGATCGAACGCGGTGCAAAGGGCGCGGTTCTGGGCCTGATGAACGACCCGGCCGCCGCGGCTGCCTGTCACGATGCGGGCCTGGGCAAACGTCTGTCGCTCAGGCTGGGCGGCCGCCTGTTTCCGGGCGACGATCCGTTGGACGTCTGGGCCGTCGTGCTGAACCTCGCCGACGGCAGGTTCACCGCCACCGGGCCGATGTGGGGCGGGGCGCGCATGAATCTGGGCCCGATGTCGCTGATCGAGGTGGAAGGCGTGCGGGTCGTGCTGGCGTCGAAACCGATGCAGGCGGGCGATCAGGCGATGTTCCGCCATGTCGGGGTGGAGCCTGCGGACATGCCGATCATCGCGCTGAAAAGCTCGGTCCATTTCCGCGCCGACTTCCAGCCAATCGCCGAACAGATCCTCGTGGTCGCTGCGCCGGGCCCGGTCTACGCAGATCCGACTACGCTGACCTATCGCAAGCTGCGTCCGGCTCTCGCGACAAGCGTACGATCTGTCGCAATTGGTTAGGAATGGTGGCGTGAAAGCAGCTACCGATACCGCCCCGCCGATCGACCTCGACAGAGCACTGGCGGTGATACCGCAATTGGCGCCGGAGCCGACTTCCTGGGTGGTTACCTTTACGACCAGCACAAGAAGGGCAATATCGACCAGCAGATCGCCGGTCGGCCTTCGGCGCCGGCGGGGCGGACCGACTTGTCGGGAGACCCGGCGGGCGCATACCGGTTGATGCAAGTCAAGGATCTCACACGCATGTCGGCATCCAATGATGTCCGTGAAGGGGAGCTGCCCGATCTCAATCCACTCGCAATCCCACGGGCGATCCTGCAGAGATTTCAACAGGCGAACAGGGGCACAAGATGGCATTGAAACGATCGGCAAAAACACTCCTTGCGCTGGCGACGGGGGTCGGCCTTTGGGCTGGACAGGCGACGGCACAGGAGGACAACGTATTCGCGGTCAATACGACCCTGGACCTGCCGAACATCTGCACGCTCCCGAATGACCACGCCATGAGAGGCGAGGCCATCAACTATTGTCTCGGCTATATCGATGGGGCAATCAGCTACCATGACGCGATCTCCGCGCACGAGGAGCTGAAGCCGCTTGTCTGCTATCCCGAAACGGCGACGGTGGAACTCGGAGCCGTGGTATTCATCGACTGGGGGCAGCAGAAGCAGGGTGACGACGAAATGATGCAAACGGCCCCGGTGATCGGCGTCGTCAGAGCGCTGGCAGCGGAATGGCCTTGCACCTAGTGGGGGCGGCTCTGCGACAGACGCTGAAGAAGTACTGCACCGTTCAACCATCGGATCAACTGGGAGTTGACGAATGAGGACGCTATCTCTTGCAGCCGCACTTTGCCTTGCCCTTGGCGTTGCCGGCTGCGGCGACACAACGACGTCGCGCACACTCAGCGGCGGCGCGATCGGCGCCGCTGGCGGCACTGTTGTCGGCGCAGCCGCCGGCGCAGCCGCCGGTAACACCCTGGCCGGCACCGCAATTGGCGCTGGAGCCGGCTTGGTGGGTGGTTACCTTTACGACCAGCACAAGAAGGGCAATATCGACTGAGTCAGCGGCGACTTGTCTATAAGCACGCCCCCCTAGCAAAGAACCTTCCTGAAACGCATCGCGGCATCGTTGTGGTCCGCCCTGAGCTTCTGCGGCTCGAGGCGAATGCCTGCCTTCCGCGCATGGCGAAGACGACCGCCGGCAGGCCGTATCGTGCCAAGACGGTGACGGCGCAGCAGTTCGGAAGCTCGCGCCATGGCTTAGCGGCCCTGGTGAAAGGCCTCAATGGGGTTGTATCAGCGGTACATGCTGACCAGCCGTGCCACGAGAATCGCAATATAGAAGACGCCTGTGGCCACCTCCAAAGTGGACCATATTCCCACCGCTACGGCCGCAGGCGCTATGTCCCCATATCCAAGCGTGGTGATGGTGGTCAAGCTGAAATAGACAAAGTGGCTGAGGGTCAATGCCGAACCGCTCTCGGCGACTTTGAACGATCCTGGCCAGAGCATATAGATGACTTCGTAGCTCACTGCCCAAGCGAGTGCGACGAGCAGATAAACGGAAACGGAGTAGAAAACCACCTCGGTATCGACGGTTTTCGCGGCAACAATGCGGCGAAGGATCACGCCAATGCAGAAGAACCCGAACGCAACGAACAGAAGGCCGGTCGTGACGCGCAAGGTATCGCTCTGCGTCACAACGCCAAGGGGACTGAGTGCCAACCAGACAGCAGCAAGGCCATAGGCAATAATGCGAAGCTGGAATTCACCGGTCATCACCCGCACGGCGGTGAGAAAGACAGCCGCGAACAGCAGGGCGACAACCAGTCCATAGATCGTTTTCATATCAACGAAAGAAACAGCAACCAACAACAGGACCAGAGCAGCCAAGAGCTCGATCGACGTGGATGCCAGTATGCTGCGAAGGGTCAATCGCATGCTATCCAACCTGTCTCTGATCAAGGGTCCGGTTCTTGAAAGCGAGCTCGGACACTATCGAAGCCGTTCCAGCCAGCGCCGCGCACCGACCAGCAGCAACGGAATCAGGAACCAGCCGAGCGTCCAGACATCCGGCCCCACGAAACCGAGGCCGGTGTTCAACAATGCGGTTGCCGGTTCGATGATGACACTTCTCCCGACATCCTCCTTTTGAGCCTCGCTGAGTTCGGCCCTCGCAAAACCACACCTGCGCGCGTACCGCCAGCCGGCAACGCCGATGAAACCGGAGATCGCCAGGCAGATGCTCTGGCCCACGGGCGACGACGCGCTCACCAGCATCGGGTCTGCGATTGCGAAGAACAGGAACAGACAGACAAAGATCAGCTGCAGTAGAACCAGCAGGGTGTGGACACCGTTGGTTCGCTCCAGCGGCCCGAGCAGCTTGTGGGTTAGGTTCCAAGAGATCAGCGTCAAGCCCACCGCAATTAGGAGCCTCAACAACTCGACCGCGTTATCCCAAAGAAGCGACAGCAGCCCGAAATCAAGGTCGCTCCAGGCCAAGTCTTCCGTCTGGGGAAGATACATGATGAATTGGACGAACAGCACCGCATAGGCAACATCGAGGAACGTCTCGAGGCGTCTCAGTCGAGTGTGCCCAACAGAATCGTCGATTGCCGCTTTTTCGGTCATTTGGGCATTGTCCCGTGATCCTGATCAGGCGGTGGCCAGTCCCGCGGGTGCCGCGGGGGCGGCTGGAGCGCTGGCCGTCTGTCGGGATGCCGCTAAACGGTCATGCTTTGTGCGCCAATTGAACCCGGTGCGGGCAGGCCCGCACATTGACGCAAGTCAAGGGACTGACGCACCGCGCGTCGTCTAATGGCGCCATGGGCGCGCGGACGCAGCGTCGAACGCGTCTGACTTTACCTCTTGTCCTGGTCAATATGGAGGCCTTTCCGAAGCGTCAAAGCGGGAAAGGCCACTCAATGCATGGTCCAAGGAGGTGGGGATGCCATCCAAAAAACCGAAGCAGATCGACATCGCGTTGCAAGGCGGGGGCGCGCACGGCGCCTTCACATGGGGCGTTCTGGACCGCCTGTTGGAGGACGAAAGGCTCGACATTGTCGGCATCAGTGGAACCAGCGCCGGGGCGATGAACGCGACCGCGCTGGTCCAGGGACTGGCCGCCGGCGGCCGTGCGGAGGCGCAGAAGGTGCTGCACGACTTCTGGGCGCAGGTCAGCGACGCCGCCCGGTTCAGCCCGATGCAACGGACCGTCTTCGACATGGTGCTGGGACGCTGGAGCCTGGATATGTCGCCCGCCTTCGTCTTCACCCAGCACCTGCAGCGCGCCTTTTCCACCTATGAGCTGAACCCGCTGGGCTTGAATCCACTGGCCGACATTGTCGCCGGCTTCTTCGATTTCGATATCGTCAACCGGCCTGATGCGCCGAGGCTGTTCCTGGGCGCCACAAATGTGCGCAGCGGCCTGGCGAAGGTGTTTCGTCAACCGGACATCACCGCCGATACCATCATGGCGTCCGCCTGCCTGCCATTCATGTTCCATGCCGTGGAGATCGACGGCGAGGCCTATTGGGACGGCGGCTATATGGGCAACCCGCCCTTAGTTTCCGCTGGTCGACGAGACGGACGTGCGGGATCTGGTCATTATCCAAATCGACCCCTTCGCGCGTACCGACATTCCGAAAACCGCCTACGAGATCGAGAACCGGCTCAACGAAATCACTTTCAATGCCAGCCTGATCAAGGAACTTCGCTCGCTCTACTTCCTATGGGAAGTCATCGATCACGAGGGACTGGAGCGCGAGCGCTTCCGCGAAGCGCGGCTGCACAGGATCAGTGCCGAAGAGGAGATGCGAGAGTTCAGCGTCTCCAGCAAACTCAACGCCGAATGGGCCTTTCTTCAGCTCCTGCACGACATCGGCTGGCGCACCGCCGACCGCTGGATCGAAGACCACTTCGACGATTTGGGAATGCGCACGACCTGGTCGCCCGACTTCCTGCTGACCGAAAGCCTGAAGCCGGCCCATTTGCCAGAAGACGCGCAACGCAAGGCAGAGCCGCAGGATACTGGAACATGATGGACATTTTCGCCGTCCTCGTCGCGCTGGGTCTGTTGATGTACCTGGCGTTCCGCGGGATCACGCTGATCCTGCTGGCGCCGGCGGCGGCTTTGCTCGCCGTTTTGATCACCGGCGGTCTGCCGATCCTGGCCGCCTATACGCAGATCTTCATGTCCAATACCGGCGACTTCATCGTCGCGTTCTTTCCGCTGTTCATGCTGGGCGCGATCTTCGGCCGGCTGATGGACGACAGCGGGTCGGCCAAATCCATCGCCCAGTCCGTCTGCAAATGGCTCGGTCCTCAGCGCTCCATCATTGCGGTGGTGATTTGCTGCGGCGTGTATGACCTACGGGGGCGTCTCGGCCTTCGTTGTTGCCTTCGCCATCTTTCCCGTTGCCGCGGCCCTGTTCCGCGACGCCGACATTCCCAAACGCCTGATCCCGGGCAGCATCGCGCTGGGCGCCTTCACCTTTACGATGTCCGCGCTGCCGGGCACGCCGGCAATCCAGAACGCGATTCCCATGCCGTTCTTCGGCACCACCGCCTTCGCGGCGCCCGGGCTGGGGGTTATTGGTGCTGTGATCATGTTCGGCGGCGGCGTCTTCTGGCTGAACCGCCGAGCCGCCCGGGCGCGCGCGGCCGGGGAGGGTTACGGCGATCACGCCGACAGCCTGCCGAAGACCGACGTGGTGATGCGCGAACATGCGCAGAGCAAAGGGTTCGACATCGCCGAACTGCCGAAACCGCACCCCGAGGACGAGGACCTGCCGCCTTTCCTGCTGGCGGCCCTACCCGTGCTCGTGGTGATCGTCGGCAACTTCTCCTTCATCAAGCTGGTCGTCCCGATGATGGACACCTCGTTCCTGGCGGATCCCTTGTTCGGTTCGACGACGGTCGATGGCGTGCGCGGCGTCTGGGCCGTCATCGTGGCGCTGTTTGCCGCCATCCTGCTGGTGATGCCACCAACTGGCGGCGCCTGACCGACGTGCGCACCAGCCTGGACAAGGGCACGGACGCATCGGTGCTGCCGATCTTCAACACCGCGAGCCTGGTCGGCTTCGGCGCCGTGATCGCCGCTCTGCCGGTCTTCGCCATGATCAGCGAGGCGGTCATGTCGCTCGGATCGGGAAACCCTCTGGTTTCCATCGCCGCCGCGGTGACTGCCTTATCGGCGATGACCGGCTCGGCCTCGGGCGGCATGAGCATTGCGCTCGACGCCCTGGGCGCGCGCTTCGTCGAGCTTGCGCAGACCACCGGCGTTTCGCTGGAGGCGATGCACCGGGTAACCGCGGTCGCATCCGGCACGCTGGACGTGCTGCCGCACAACGGGGCCGTCATCACGCTGCTCACCGTTTGCGGGCTCAGTCACCGCGAATCCTACGCCGACGTTGCCGTGGTGGCGATCGTCGCCCCGATGATCGCGCTGGTCGTCATGATCACCCTGGCCAGCACCGTGGGCGCGTTCTAGTCCTCAAGCTGCCCTTCGCCGGACTTTTCCGGCAGGTTCTCGTCCAGGTGCAGCCAGGGCAGGCGGCTGGAGGTCCAGATGTGGAGGGTCGCGGGGTGGTTCTCCGGATCGTCCAGCGTGCCCACCGTGATATCCACATAGCCCGGCGCCTGGTCGGTTCGGAAGGTGAGCTGGGCGCCGCAGGTCGGACAAAAGGTCCGTTGGCCGTGGGCGGAGGATCGATAGGTCTTCGGTTCGCCCTTGGTGACGGCGTAATCCTCTTCCTTGACCGTGAACCAGGTCACGACCGGCGCACCCGACGCGCGCCGGCACATCGTGCAGTGGCAATGCGCCGTCTCGCCCTGGATCGCGCCGTCGATGCGAAAACGAATGCCGCCGCACAGGCAGCCGCCGGTCATCTGTTTCATCTGCCGAGCTCCCGTGCAATGTCCGCGTCCCACGCGGCAATGCATTCCTGATCCACATGTTCACGGTATACGTCCAGCATCTGCCGGGCCAGCACACGGTCCCGTTCCGTCGGGGAACGGTACTGTGCAATGGTCAGCCAGAAATAGGCGATCTGCGCCGGCTGCCCCTTGATGTCGCCGGTCTCCTCGTCGATGGAGGCTTGATAATAGAGCCGGGCGAGCGGCAGCAGCGCGGCGTCGTACCCCTGACGCGCCGCGGCCTGGTACCAGGCGCTGGCTTCGTTGAGGCTGCGTTCGGTGCCGTCGTCGTTCTCGTGCATGATGGCCAGATTGTATTGGGCGTGGGCGATGCCGCCCTGGGCGGCGGCGGTCATCCAGATAAACGCCTTCTCCGCGTCCTGCTGCAGGTGTTCACCGGTGAGATAGTGGGTGGCGCGTCAATTGCGCGCTGGGGACGCCGTCCAGCGCCGCTTCCAGGCATAGCTGGACGCCCTGTTCGGCGTCGGCCGGACCAAGGGAACCGCGCGTATAGGCCTCGCCCATCAGGCATTTCGCCAGGGCGTAGCCGCCGTCGATCGAGGTCTGGTACCACTCAATCGCCTGCGCCACGCTCCGTTCGCGGCCGGTTCCGGTTTCGAAACAGACGGCCAGCCGTGCCGCCGCTTCGGCGCTGCCGGCCCGGGCGGTGTCCTCGAACAGGTCGCAGCCCCGCACCATGTCCTTCTTGTAATAGATCCCGTTCAGGTAGAGCCGGCCCAAGGTGATCTGCGCATCCAGGTCGCCCAGCGTCATACGCCCCTGCAGGTCGGACACCACCGCCTCTGCGCGCTCGTCGCTCAGGGCCGGCAGCAGGGCTTCCAGATCCTGTGCCGATCCGGAGGCCGGGCTCAGCGCCAGCGAGGTCGCAAGGATAATCCAGACGCGGCGCACGGCTTCATTCCGCCAGCTCGGCCCACACGGGCGTGTGGTCCGACGCCTTTTCCCTGCCGCGGGGCTTGCGGTCGATCTGGCAGGCCTGCAGCAGGTCGGCGGCCTGGGGCGACAGCACCAGGTGATCGATCCGCACGCCTTCGTCCTTCTGCCAGGCGCCGCCCTGGTAGTCCCAGAACGAGAACTGACCGGCCTCGTCGTGCAGCGCCCGCCAGGCTTCGGTCATGCCCAGGTTCAGAAGCGTGCGGAACCGGGCCCGGCTTTCCGGCCGGAACAGCGCGTCGTCCGCCCAGGCGGCGGGGTCGTGCACGTCGCGGGCATCCGGGATGACGTTGTAGTCGCCGCCCAGCACGACCGACATCTCGGACGGCAGAAGCGTGTCGCGTGCGTGGTCGACCAGCCGGTCCAGCCAGGCCAGCTTGTAGGCGAACTTGTCGCTGTCGACCGGGTTGCCGTTCGGCAGGTAGATGGAGGCGACGCGGACCGTGCCGACGGTCGCCTCGATATAACGGGCCTGGGTGTCCTCCGCGTCTCCGGGCAACCCGCGCAGCACATCTTCGATCGGCCGTTTGGACAGGATCGCGACGCCATTGTAGGTCTTCTGGCCGTGGGTCTCTATGTTGTAGCCAAGGTCTTCGATCTCCGCGCGCGGAAAGCCGTCATCGACCGTCTTGATCTCCTGCAGCAGCGCGACGTCGGGCGCGAACTCCGTCAGCCATTCCAGCACCCGCAGCAGGCGGGCCCTGATCGAATTCACGTTGAAGGTCGCAATACGCATGCGCTGTTTGCCGTCTGATGGAGACAGAAAAGGCCGCCGGAGGCGGCCTTCTTTCTAGCATGAAGCGGGGTCTGCTTAGACAGAAAAGGAGGTGCCGCAGCCGCAGGACGATGTCGCTTTGGGATTGTTCACGGTGAAATAGGCGCCGACAAGCTCATCCTTGAAGTCGATCTCGGACCCGCCCAGCAGTCCCAGCGACACGGTGTCGATCACGACCGTCACGCCGTCGCGGGTGAACACACGATCGTCGCCGGTGGTCGTGTCGTCGAAACTGAAACCGTACTGGAAACCGGAACAGCCGCCGCCGGAGACCGTCACCCGCAGCATGAGATCGGCATCGCCCTCGGCCGCGATCAGCTCGGCAAGCCGCCGGGCGGCCGACTCGGAGATCGTGACCTCCTGGCTGCCGTCGTCGCTGTTAACCGCAAAAGGGTCTGACATGGGCCGTTTACGCCTCAAAACTCGTGATAACCGACTGATATGACCGCATTTTGATTTAGGCACTATAAACCGGTTGTCAATTGCAGGCCAAAAGATTGCGTTTTTACCCGTGAACGGTAGTTTCCGGCCATGACTCAGGCGCGCGCCTCTTATGCCAGCGATCCCGCACAGAGCCGAGGCCGGATCCATCCCGAGACTCCTTCGGCCACCCGGACGCCGTTCCAGCGCGACCGCGACCGCATCATCCATGCCACCGCGTTTCGCCGGCTGATGCACAAGACCCAGGTCTTCATCTCGCCCAAGGCCGACCACGTCCGCACGCGTCTGACCCACAGCCTGGAGGTCGCCCAGATCGCCCGGTCGATGGCGCGGGGCCTGGGGGCCGACGAGGATCTGACCGAGGCGATCGCGCTCTCCCACGACCTGGGGCACCCTCCCTTCGGCCATACCGGCGAGGAGGCGCTGCAGCGCAAGATGCAGCCCTTCGGTGGTTTCGACCACAACGACCAGGCATTGCGGATCCTGGTCAGGTTGGAAGTGCGGTATCCCCGGTTCCCCGGCCTCAACCTGACCTGGGAGACCTTGGAGGGCGTGGTCAAGCACAACGACCCGGTCGCGACGCAGTCGGGCAGGGCACTGCCGGCGACCCTGGCGGCTGTCAGCCAGGACATCGACCTCGGGCTCGACACCCACGCCGGAATCGAGGCCCAGATTGCCGCGATCGCCGACGACATTGCCTATAACCATCACGATATGGATGACGGCCTGCGTGCCGGTCTGTTCACCGTCGCGGACGTCAGCAGCGTTGCCCATGTGGGCGAGGCCTTTGCCGCGGTCGCCGACGATTTTCCGGGACTGGACCGGCAGATCCTGATTTCCGAGACCGTCCGCCGCCTGATCGGCAGCATGGTCACCGACGTCCTGGCCGAGACCCGTCGCCGGCTTGCGGCCGCGGGCGTCGTAACGGCCGAAGACGTCCGTTCGGCGGGATCGCCCATGGTTGCATTCAGCCAGGGAATGCGCCAAAAGGAGCAATCGCTGAAGCGGTTCCTGTTCAACCGCATGTACAGGAACGCGGCTGTCGAGAAGGAGCGTCGGCGCGGCGCCGAAATCGTCGCAGACCTGTTCGATGCATTTCTCGCCCAACCGGCCCTGCTGCCGCTCGACTGGCGGGAAAGCTGCGCCGGTCTGGATACCGCGGCCCGGGCACGCCTCATCACCGACTATATCGCTGGCATGACCGATCGCTATGCCGAGGCGGAACACGCAAGGATCACGCACTCGCACCCGAATGATGAACCTTTACAGAGAGTTTCAGGACGGCCTTCATAGGGCGGTCGAAAATCTGGCCAGCGCGGGCGAGCTGCCCCAGGGACTGGATCTGTCGCGCCTGACGGTCGAGCCGCCGCGCGACGCCAGCCACGGCGACATGGCCACCAATGCCGCGATGATCCTGGCGAAACCCGCCGGCATGCCGCCGCGCGACGTTGCGGAAAAGCTGACCGCAGCGCTTGCCCGCATGGACTCGGTCGCAGCGGTGGACGTGGCCGGACCCGGCTTCATCAACTGGCGCCTGGACGACGACGTGTGGCGCCGCTGCCTTCGTGCCATCCTGCATGGCGGAACCGACTACGGCAGTTCGACCATAGGCCAGGGCCAGCGGGTCAATGTGGAGTATGTCTCGACCAATCCCACCGGGCCGCTGCACATCGGCCACGCGCGCGGCAGCGTCGTCGGCGACGTGCTGGTTTCCTTGCTGCGCAAGGCCGGGTTCGAGGCGGTGCGCGAGTATTATGTCAACGATGCCGGCGCCCAGGTCGATACCCTGGCGCGGTCGGCGTACCTGCGCTACCGGCAGGCCCTGGGTCAGGATATCGGCGAGATTCCCGACGGCCTTTATCCGGGCGAATACCTGATCCCGGTCGGCGAGGAATTGAAACAGCGGTTCGGCGCCGACCTGCTGGACGAGCCCGAGGAGGCATGGCTGCCCGTGGTTCGCGATGTCGCGGTGGCAGCGATGATGAACCGCATCCGGGAAGACCTGGCCAGTCTGGGCGTCCATCACGACGTCTTCACGTCCGAACGAACCCTGGTCGACGCCGGCAAGGTCGATGACGTCGTGGCGGTTCTGCAGGAACGCGACCTGCTGTACATCGGCACACTGGACCCGCCCAAGGGAAAAACGCCCGAGGACTGGGAGCCGCGACCGCAACTGCTGTTCCGTTCGACCATGTTCGGCGACGACGTGGGCCGGCCGATCAAAAAGTCGGACGGGAGCTGGACCTATTTCGCCTCCGACATCGCCTATCACCTGGACAAGTACCAGCGGGGTTTTGCGCAGCAGATCGACGTCCTGGGCGCCGACCATGGCGGTTACGTCAAGCGCATGAAAGCGGCCACCAAGGCCATCTCGGACGGCGAAGCAGATCTGGACGTCAAGATCTGTCAGATGGTCAAGCTGCTGGACAAGGGCGAGCCGATCAAGATGTCCAAGCGGGCCGGAACCTTCGTCACCCTGGCGGATCTGATCGAGGCGGTCGGCAAGGACGTCGTGCGGTTCTTCCTGCTGACGCGCAAGAACGATGCGCCCTTGGACTTCGACCTGACGGCGGTCACGGAGCAAAGCCGGGACAACCCGGTATTCTACGTGCAATACGCCCATGCCCGCAGTCACTCGGTCATGCGGATGGCCAAGGAGTCGTTCCCCGGTATCGACCTCTCGCGCGACGCCCTGGCCGACGCCGACCTTTCTCTGCTGCGCGATCCGGCGGAACTGGCGTTGATCAAAAACATGGCGGCATGGCCGCGTTTGATCGAAGCGGCAGCAGAGGCTCACGAACCGCACCGAATCGCGTTTTACTTGTACGACTTGGCATCCGAGTTCCATGCCCTCTGGACCAAGGGCACGGAACGGCCGGAACTGCGGTTCGTGATGCCTGACAACCTGGCCCTGACCACGGCCCGCCTGGCCCTGGTTGGTGGCCTGCAAACGGTGATCGCGTCGGGACTGCAGGTCCTTGGCGTCGAACCCGTGGAGGAAATGCGCTGATGTCGTCGGAGTTTGAGGGTCTCGAGCGGGAACTGGCGGAAATCGATGAGGAGGAGGGCAAGCGCATGCCCACCAGGGCGGCCCGCCTGTTGCCGATGCTGGTGGCCGCGGTGGCACTGCTCAGCTTCGGTGCGATCATCTATTACGCCTACAACCGGGGCCTGACGACCGGCACCGAGGTCGCGGCGCCGCTGATCACGCCCGAAGGTCCCGCCAAGGTCAAACCGGCCGATCCGGGCGGCCTGGAAGTGCCGCACCGGGACAAGCTGGTCTACGGCGCGCTGGACAAGTCCGCGGACGACAGCCGGGTCGAGCAACTGCTGCCGCCGCCGGAGGACCCGATGCGGCCGCCGGCGGGAACCGCCGCCCGCCAGGCCGGATCCGATCTGATTCCCAGGCGCGAGGTGCCGGTGCCTTCGGTCACGGGCGCCGACGACCAGGCGGCCGAACCGGCGCTTCCGGCGCCGGAACTGGAATTGCCGTCCGGTCCGCCGCCGCAGGCCGGCGCAGAGGAAGCCCCGGCGCCCGAGCCGGCCCCGACGACACAGGTGTCCAGCGCAATCGGCCCGCTTGGATCGCAAGGCGAGACGGCAATGTCCGGAACCGCGTCCGAACCCGCGAAGCCGGCAAGCGAACCGCCGGCAGCGCAGGATCTGAAGCCGGCGAACGGCAAACAGGCCGAGAGCCCCAAGACCGCGCCACAGCCCGCCGCAACGAAGACCCCCGCCAAACCGGCCCAGCAGGTCGCCAAGGCGACCCCGGCGCCGGCCGCCGGTGCGGGTTGGCGGATCCAGATCGCGTCCGTCCGTTCGGCCGATTCGGCGCGCGCCGAGTGGCAGCGCCAGCGCAAGGCGTATCCGGCCCTGCTGGGCGACCTGGACCTCACGGTCAAGCGGGTGAACCTGGCCGAAAAGGGGACGTATTTCCGGGTCCAGGCCGGTCCGCTGAAGGACAAGCAGACGGCCCAGGGCCTGTGCACGGCCCTGAAGAAGAAAAAGGTGGGGTGCCTGATTGTCCGGCCATAGGACACCGCGGGCGGCCGTCTTCGGTTGCCGGGGTTTGTACCTGACGGAGTCCGAAACGGCGTTTTTCCGGGATGCCGACCCGTTCGGGTTCATTCTGTTCAAACGGAATGTGGAAACCCCCGATCAGCTTTCGCAGCTGACCGACGAAATGCGTGCCGCCGTCGGGCGCGACGACGTTCCCGTCCTGGTCGATCAGGAAGGGGGAAGGGTCCAACGCCTGGGACCGCCGCATTGGCGCAGGGCGCCTGCCGCGGAGCGGTTCGGCGCGTTGTGGCAGGCGTCGCCGGCGGCCGGTTGCGAGGCGGCGTACCTGAACGCACGCCTGATCGGGGCGGATCTTTACGCCTGCGGCATTACCGTGGACTGCGCGCCGGACGCGGACCTGCGCGAACCCGGCGCGCACGACGTGATCGGGGACCGCTCTTTCGGGTCAGACGTGGACTGCGTGGTTGCGCTGGCCCGGGAAACCGCCCGGGGTTTGTTGGACGCCGGATTGCTGCCGGTGGTCAAGCATGTGCCCGGGCACGGGCGGGTGGAGGTCGACAGCCATCTGGACCTGCCCGTCGTCAATGCCGCCAAGGCGGACCTTGCGGCTCGGGATCTTCAGGTGTTCCGGGAATTGTCCGGCCTGCCGCTGATGATGACGGCGCATATCCTGTTCACCGAGATCGACCCGGATGCGCCGGCGACCCAGTCGGCCCGCGTGATCGACGGAATCGTCCGCGCAGAGATCGGTTTCGACGGCCTGTTGTTCAGCGACGACCTGTCGATGAACGCGCTGACCGGCAGCCTGGGCGAACGCGCCGCGCGATCGCTGGCGGCCGGCGTGGACGTCGCGGTGCACTGCAACGGCGACATGGCCGAGATGCAGGATGTCGCCGCCCATGTCGGCCCGATCGCCGAGCAGGGATGGGCGCGCTGGCAAAAGGCAGAGGCGACGCGCATCGCGCCAGTGCCGCTGGACGAGAAGGCGGCGCTGGCGCGCCTCAACGAATTGTTAGGGAACCGGGTGGAGGGTTGAATGCCAGTGAATCACGGCGCCGGTTCGGCTAAGATCGCACCGCCGTCGCAGCGGACAAGACCCGCGCGGACAATCGGATGAGCGCTGACCCCAACGACCCCACCGAGCCTTCGGACCAGGCCGCCGTGTCGCCGGACCCCGCGGCCTTCCAGGAGGATCCCGACCCCCGCAAGTCCGTGGGCGGCAATCTGGTGTTGTCCCTGGATGGTTTCGAGGGGCCGATCGACCTCTTGTTGTCGCTGGCCCGCGAACAAAAGGTCGACCTGACCAAGATCTCGATCCTCGCCCTGGCGGACCAGTACCTGGACTTCATCGGACAGGCCCGCTCGCTGAGGCTGGAGGTTGCGGCGGACTATCTTGTGATGGCGGCCTGGCTTGCCTACCTCAAGTCGCGCCTGCTGCTGCCGGCCGTGGAATCGGACGAGGAGGGTCCGGACCCGGCCGAGCTTGCCGCCCGCCTGGCCTTCCAATTGCAGCGCCTCGAGGCGATGCAGAATGTGGCCCGCCAGCTTTTCGCGCTTCCGCAACTGGGCCATGACGTGTTCAGCCGCGGCGCGCCGGAGCAGTTCGCCAAGGAGACGAAGACCGTCTTCGACGTCAGCCTGTTCGACCTGTTGAAGGCCTATGGCGAACAGCAGAGCCGGCAGAAGGCCACGACACTCAGGATCATGCCCACCGCGTTGATGTCGATGGAGCAGGCGATCATCCGGCTGCGCGGCCTGGTCGGCGACGTTCCCGACTGGACTGTGCTGGAACGGTTCATCCCGCAGGACATCGCCGACCCGCTGGTTGCGCGTTCGGCAATCGCGTCGACTTTCGCCGCGACGCTGGAACTGGCCCGCGAGGGCATCGTGGAGATCCGCCAGGCGGGCACCTACGGCCCAATCTATGTGAGGAAATCCCCGTGACGGTAATGAGCCTAGACCGCTTTCAGCAGGTCCGGATCCTCGAAGCGATCCTGTTTGCTGCTGCCGAACCGATGCCGGAGGCCATTCTGCAAAGCCGCCTGCCCGAGGGCATCGAACTGCGGCCGTTGCTGGAGGAACTGAAGGGATTGTACGCCAATCGCGGCGTCAACGTGGTCAAGGTGGGCAAGGGCTGGGCGCTGCGGACGGCGGCCGACCTGAAGCCGCACCTGAAGATCGAAACCGTGGTCAAGCGCCGGCTGTCGCGCGCCGCGATCGAGACGCTGGCGATCATAGCCTATCACCAGCCGGTCACGCGGGCCGAAATCGAAGACATCCGCGGCGTCGCCGTCAGCCGTGGCACGCTGGATATCCTCTTGGAAGCGGGCTGGATCCGGCCGCGGGGCCGCCGCCGCGCGCCTGGAAAGCCGGTGACCTGGGGCACGTCGGAGACGTTCCTGGACCATTTCGGCCTCGAAGGCCTGGACGCGTTGCCGGGCATCGAGGAACTCAAGGCGACCGGGCTGTTGGACCGCCGCACCGGCGTCGGGACCCTTGCCATGCAGACCTCCGAGGCCGAGGAAGAGGGCGCTGCGGAAGACGAGGACGCCGAGCTGGACGAGGACGAGGAACCCTTCGGCGAAGATGAAGATCTGAGCGACGAAGAGCTTCTGAAGGATCTGACCTGACGGCCGGCCGAATTGCAGGCCGTTGCGGCCGCCCGGCGCGCGCAATAGTCTCATACCCGAGGATCACCTCAGGCCGGCCCTACCGGGCCGGCGGATGGCAGGAACCGTGCAACCGCGTATTCTGGAAATCGAAGATGCCCGGCTGTCCTATGACGGCGTGGCCGCCGTCGACGGGGTGTCGCTGGGGGTGGCCAAGGGCGAGGTGGTCTGCCTGCTGGGGCCGTCGGGCTGCGGCAAAACCTCGGTCCTGCGGATTGCGGCCGGACTGGAGCGGCCACAGGCCGGGCAGGTGCGGATCGGCGGCGCGGTCGTCACCGACAGCGCCACCCTGGTTCCCCCGGAAAAACGCGGCGTTGCGCTGGTTTTCCAGGACTATGCCCTGTTTCCGCATCTCAACGTTCGCGACAACGTGGCATACGGCCTGACGGATCTGCCGCAAAAGCTGAGGACCGCCCGGGCCGACGCGGTGCTGGAGAAGGTGGGCATGAGCGCCTGGGCGGATGCCTACCCGCATATCCTGTCCGGCGGCCAGCAACAGCGGGTGGCGCTGGCCCGGGCGATCGCGCCCGAGCCCAAGGTGATCCTGATGGACGAGCCGTTCTCGGGCCTGGACGCGCGGCTGCGTGATACGGTCCGGGACAGCACGCTGCATGTGCTGAAGCAAAGCGGCGCGGCGGTGCTGATGGTGACGCACGATTCCGAGGAGGCCATGTTCATGGCCGACCGGATCTGCGTCATGCGCCAGGGGCGGATCGTCCAGGAAGGCGAACCGGAGGCGCTGTACTGCCGGCCGTTGGACGCTTTCGTCGCGGGTTTCTTCGGAGAGGTTAACAGGGTGACCACAACCGTCCGTAACGGCCAGGTCCAGACGCCATTCGGGCCGCTGCCGGCGGACGGGCTGCCCGACGGCTCCATGGCCGAAATCATCATCCGCCCCGAGGCGATGAAAGTCTCGCCGGCGCAGCGGAACGGCGGTACCGGCGGGACCGTTGAGGTGACCGCGGCGCGGCTGTTGGGGCGGACCAGCCTGCTGCATTTGTCGACGCTGCCGGGCACGGGATACGACCTGCACTTGCATGCGCGCGTTCCAGGCCGATATCTACCCCAGGAGAAGGCTACTCTGGACGTGGAACTGGACCGCAGTCAGGCCTTTGTTTTTCCGCTCGAGGCGGTTAAATAACATGATTCTTTGGACTTAGGGCTGACACCCTGAAGAACCGTCGGCCTGAAGATGCTGCTGATGAGCGTCTCGGCGAAGGCCGCGACATGGCATAGAGGAAACTGGTTATGGGTACATTCAGCATCTGGCATTGGTTGATCGTTCTTGCGGTTGTCTTGGTCCTGTTTGGTGGCCGCGGCAAGATCTCCAGCCTGATGGGCGATTTCGGCAAGGGGCTAAAGTCGTTCAAGAAAAGCATGAAGGACGAGGAGGAACCCGCGTCCGAAGCTTCCAAGCAGATCAAGACGGAGTCCAGTTCGGCGGAAGAGACCGCGCCGGAACGGGACAAGGCCGCCAGCGGCTAAGGCGCTTCGACGACACGATCGTTTGCCGGCCTGAACGCGCGGGTTCGCTTGGATGTTCGACATCTCATGGCATGAGCTGTTTCTGGTTGCCGTGATCACGGTGATCGTGGTGGGCCCGAAGGAGATCCCGCGCGTGCTGCGGACCGTGACGGGAGCGATGCGAAAGATCCGCGGCATGGCCCGGGAGTTCCAAAGCAGCATCGACGAGCTGGCGCGCGAGGCCGAGCTGGACGACCTGAAGAAGTCGATGACGAATCCGGACGACTTCGATCTGTCGAAGGAGGTCGAAAACATGATCGACCCCACCGGCGAAACCGAAGACGCGTTGCGCGACCTGAAGTCGACAGTCGAGACGGCTCCCACCGATCTGGGCAAGGATCTCGACGGGGATTCCGAAAAGCCGCAGGACGCGATCACGCCGGAGGCCATCGGCGAAAGCTATCGTTCGGCCAAGACCCCGTCGGACAGCCTGACGCCGCCGCCGGACACCGCAGCCGGTGAGGTTGCGGAACAGACCGAACCCGCGGAAGGCCAGACGCCCGAAAACCGGTCGGCGGTATCGCGCTCATGACGGCGGAGCTGGACCAGACCAAGGCACCGTTGCTGAGCCACCTGGTCGAGCTGCGCCAGCGGCTGATCTATTCGGTGATCGCCTTCATCTTCTGTTTTTTCATCTGTTTCTATTTCGCTGGGCCGATCTTCAATTTCCTGGTCGCGCCGCTTGCCGACATCTGGGAGGGCGAGGCCGGCCGGCGGCTGATCTACACGGCGCTGCACGAGAAGTTCTTCACCGACATCAAGATCGCCTTTTTCGCGGCGTTCTTCGTGTCCTTTCCGGTGATCGCCGGCCAGATCTATATCTTCGTCGCCCCGGGTCTCTACAAACACGAGAAATCGGCCTTCGTGCCGTTCCTGATCGCGACGCCGGCGCTGTTCTTCATCGGCGGCGCCTTCGTCTATTCCGTGGTGCTGCCGGTAGCCTGGCAGTTCTTCGCCGGATTCGAGCAGCCTGCGAGCGATGGCGACCTGGCGATCCAGCTTGAACCGAAGGTCAACGAGTATCTGAGCCTGGTGATGCGGCTGATCTTCGCCTTCGGCATCAGTTTCGAACTGCCGGTCGTCATCACCCTGCTGGCGCGCGCCGGCCTTGCGACCTCGGAAGGTCTGAAGCAGAAGCGGCGCTATGCCATCGTGCTGGCCTTCGTGGCCGCGGCCGTCCTGACCCCGCCGGATCCGCTGAGCCAGATCGGGCTCGCCCTGCCGATCATCCTGCTCTACGAGATCTCGATCTATTCCGCCCGCCTGGTCGAGCGGTCGGCCGCGAGACGGCAGCAGGAGCTGGAAGACGAGGCGGATGCCGATGAAGACGGCGGCGGGGGCACCGCGTAGCGGGGAACCACCCAAGGGCTGAGATCTTGGTCGGGAGGGGGATGAGTATCGCGTTTACTGTCCGGATCGTGCGGCCTCGGCCGCGCGCCGCCGCCAGGCCGTGACTGTGCCCACCAGCAGCCAGCCCGAGGCCATGATGAAGCTGATCATGGAGCTTCGTCAGGCCGGCGTCAGCGACATGGAGATCCTGAGGGCCATCGAACGGACCCCGCGCGAGCTGTTCGTGCCGCCGATCTTCGCCGACTACGCCTACGAAAACTCGGCGCTGCCGATCGCCATGGGTCAGACCATCAGCCAGCCCCTGGTGGTTGCCGAGATGACCCGGGCGCTGAACCTGAACGACCGCATCAAGATCCTGGAGATCGGGACGGGATCCGGCTACCAGACCGTCGTGCTGTCCTACCTGTGCCGGCGGGTCTATTCGATCGAGCGCCACCGGTCGCTGTTGAGCCAGGCCGAAAGCGTCTTCAAGACCCTGAAGCGCCACAACATCACGACGATGTGCGGCGACGGCGCGGATGGCTGGCCGGAACAGGCGCCCTTCGAAAGAATCCTGGTCACCGCCGCCGCACACGACATTCCGCCGGTCCTGTCCGACCAGCTTTCCGTCGGCGGCATCATGGTGCTGCCGGTGGGCGACGACCCGGGAACCCAGACCCTGCTGCGCGTGACCCGGACCGAGGACGGCATGGACGTGGAAGACCTGGGCCAGGTCAAGTTCGTGCCGCTGGTCGGGGGCGCGACGCGGGAATAGCATCGGTCATGCGCGCGCCGGCATCGCGATGCCCGCATCCTGTGGATTGAGTGTCGGGCACCGGCACATTATCTTCCCGGCCATGCATCTGCGCGCCGCCGCACCGATCCTTCTTGTCCTGGCGTCGTTGCTGGCGGCCTGCGCCGGCGGCGACGGGGGTCCCACGATCGTGCTCTACAAACAGAAAGACGCGTCGGTGACCCGGGCGGAGGCGCCGGCGCCGCGCCCGGTGCGAAAGCCCGAGCAGAGCGAGGAGGGCGGCTACCGCGTCGAACAGGGCGACAACCTCTACCTGATCGCCCGTCGTTTCGGAGTCCCGATCCGCAACCTGATCGAGGCGAACAGCCTGGTTCCGCCCTACCGTCTTGCGGCCGGACAGCGGCTGGTGATTCCCAGTTCCACCACCCACGTGGTCAAGCAGGGCGAGACGCTGTACAGCATCGCCCGCATACACCAGGTCGGCGCGCGCGAGATCGTGCGCCTCAACCATCTGGGCCCGCCCTACACCATCACCCCCGGACAGACGCTCTATCTGCCGGCGCGCGACGAACCGGCGCAGGCCGTGCAGGTCGCCGCCCGTCCGGCCGACCCCGCACCGAAGGCCGGAACGGTCCCGCAGAATGCCAAGCCGCCGGCTGGGCAGATCACCGCCCGGGAACTGGAACCGCCGCCGCGCGCGGCCGAACCGGCCCCGCCGGTACAGACCAACAAGCCCAAGGCGCCGGCACCGGCCGCGTCGCTGCCGTCGCCCCCGGCCCAGGTCGCCAAGAAAGCCACCGGCCCGCGGCCGCCGCGCCGGCCGGCGTCGGCACAAAGCGCCGCCATTCCCAAGCCGCCGGCGCGCAGCGGCACCTTCCTGTGGCCCGTGCGCGGCCGGGTGATCTCCGGCTTCGGTCCGAAGGCGAAGGGCGTGCACAATGACGGCATCAACATCGCCGCGCCGCGCGGCACCCCGATCAAGGCGGCGGAAAACGGCGTCGTCGCCTACAGCGGCGACGAGCTCCGGGGCTTCGGCAATCTGGTGCTGATCCGCCATGCGGACGGCTATATGACGGCCTACGGCCACACCGCCGACCTCCTGGTCAAGCGCGGCCAGACGGTGCGCCGCGGCCAGACCATCGCCAAGGTCGGCACATCGGGCGCCGTTTCCAGCCCCCAGCTCCATTTTGAGATCCGCAAGAAGAAGCGTGCGCTTGATCCGCAACGTTACCTGGGCGGCTAGATCACTGGCGCCATTGGCAGCCACACCTCCTTCGACAAGCTCAGGGCAGGCTTTCGAGACGGCCGTGTTCCACGGCCTCCTCACGATGAGCGTCCCAATTTCCTGAAGTCACTCCAAATCCTCACCCTGAGGGGCGCCCGAAGGGCGCGTCACGAAGGGTCAGGACCTGGGCGTCAGTGGCTGTCCCAGGCGTCCTGCAAGGTCCTGGACGAACTGCCAGGCGACCCGGCCCGACCGCGCCCCGCGGGTGACCGCCCATTCGACCGCGGCGGGCTTCCATTCCGCCTCGTCCGCCTTCAGGCCGTAGGCCTCCACGTAGCCGGCGATCATGGCGAAGTAGGTGTCCTGGTCGCAGTTGTGGAAGCCCAGCCAAAGGCCGAAACGGTCCGACAGGGAGACCTTTTCCTCGACCGCCTCGGCCGGATTGATCGCGGTCGACCGCTCGTTCTCGATCATGTCGCGCGGCATCAGGTGGCGGCGGTTCGAGGTGGCGTAGAACAGCACATTGTCGGGCGGTCCTTCGATGCCGCCTTCCAGCACCGCCTTCAGGGACTTGTAGCTGGCGTCCTCGTCGTCGAAGGACAGGTCGTCGCAGAACAGGATGCACCGCCGTTCCGTGTCTCTCAGCAGCGACAAAAGCGCCGGCAGGCTGGGGATGTCCTCGCGGTGGATCTCCACCAGCACCAGGGCGCCGGGCCGGTCGGCATTGATCGCCCCGTGCGCCGCCTTGACAAGCGAGCTCTTGCCGGATCCGCGCGCGCCCCACAACAGGGCGTTGTTGGCCGGCAAGCCGTCGGCGAACCTGCGGGTGTTCTCCACCAGGGTGTCCCGCTGGAATTCGATGCCCTTCAACAGCGCGATGTCCACGCGGTTGACCACCGGCACCGGGTCAAGGCCGCGGCGGTCGGCCTGCCAGACGAAGGCATCCGCCGCATCGATCCCCACGGCGTCCGGCGCGGCCGGCGAAAACCGCTCCAATGCGTCGGCGATACGCGCCAAAACCGGCCCCAGATCCCGTTTGTTCATGCCCTGGTCTCGCTGTTGAAGCGCGCGACCCTATCACAGGGCCGTAAAGGGTCAAACGGGCGGAAGCCATGGGCCGGGACGGGTTTTTGCGGTGATTGCAATTGCGCCGCGGGCCTGTATATTCCGCCGGATCCTGCGGGCAGGCCGCGGCAAAAATGTGGAGCAATGAATGCTAGTTTCGACCGCTTGGGCGCAAGGCGCAGGCGCCGGGGGAGGCGATCTGTTCGGAGCGCTGATGCCGCTCGTGCTGATCTTCGTGGTCTTCTATTTCCTGCTGATCCGCCCGCAACAGAAGAAGCAAAAGGCCCACCAGGCCAAGCTGGGGGCGATCCGCCGCAAGGACAAGATCACGCTGGGCGGCGGGATCTACGGCACCGTGACGAACGTCCAGGACGATGAACTGACCGTCGAGATTGCCGAAGGCGTCAAGGTCAAGGTCGCCCGCGCAACGGTGATGGACGTTCTGACCAAGCCCGAGCCCGCCAGCGGCAGCAAGGGCGCGGCGCCGGCAAACGACGAAGCTGCAAAACCGGCCGGTTTCCTTGACAAGATCCTGGGCCGCAAATAGTGCCGCCGGCAGTTCGACGGCAGAGGACCCATGCTTGATTTTCCCGCCTGGAAACGGATCCTTGTTCTGGTGGTCTGCCTGTTGGGGCTTGCCTATGCGGCACCCAACTTCTTTCCAAAGGGCAGCTTCGACTTCCTGACCGGTGGTGAGGCAGGGTCGCCGCTGCCCGGCAAGCAGCTGAGCCTCGGCCTGGACCTGCAGGGCGGGTCGCACCTGTTGTTGCACGCCGACACGGCCGTGGTCGTGCGCGAACAGTTCGACAGCGTCGAAGACCTGGTGCGCCAGGAACTGCTGCGCGGTGCGCGGATCCGGATGACCGAAACGCCGCGGGTCAGGGGCGACGCGGTCACCTTCAAGCTGCGGGACCAGGGCGAGAACGACCGGGCGCGCAGCCTGCTTCGGGAGGCCGATCCCAGACTACTGGTGGACATTGTCGACGACGGTCAATTCGTCATCACCCTGCCGGAGGACGAACTGCTGCAGATCCGCGAGAACGCGCTGGTCCAGGCGGTCGAGGTGATCCGGCGCCGGGTCGACGAACTGGGCACCACGGAGCCGTTGATCCAGCAGCAGGGCCAGGACCGGATCCTGGTCCAGGTCCCCGGTTTCGATGAGCCCGAACGGCTGAAGCAGTTGATCGGCAAGACGGCAAAGCTCACCTTTCACCTGGTCGACAGTTCCGTCGCCGCCTCGCAGGTGACGCCGGGACGCGAACCCCCCGGCACGATTCTGCTGCCGTCCGACGACCTGGACGGGTCGGGCAGGGCGATCAATTTCGTGGTCAAGCGGCGCGTGGTGGTCAGCGGCGAGAACCTGGTCGACGCCCAGCCCAGCTTCCAGGACGGCCGGCCCGTGGTTTCGTTCCGGTTCGACGCGATCGGCGGCAAACGCTTCGGCGACGTGACCAGCGACAATGTGGGCCAGCTTCTGGCCATCGTGCTGGACGGCAAGGTGATCAGTGCGCCGCGGATCCAGACCGCGATCGTCGGCGGCAGCGGCATCATCACCGGCCAGTTCACTGTCCAGGCGGTAACCGACCTTGCACTGCTGCTGCGGGCGGGCGCGCTGCCGGCGGATCTGACCGTTCTGGAAGAACGCACCGTCGGACCCGGCCTGGGCCAGGACTCGATCGATGCCGGCAAGATCGCCAGCATCATCGGCATGGTTGGCGTGATCGTCTTCATGGTGATCACCTACGGCCTGTTCGGGGTCATGGCCGACGTGGCGCTGTTGATCAACATGGTCCTGATCCTGGCCGTGCTGTCGGCCCTGCAGGCGACACTGACCCTGCCTGGGATCGCAGGCATCGTGCTGACGATCGGCATGGCCGTCGACGCGAACGTCCTGATCTTCGAGCGCATCCGCGAGGAACTTCGCAACGGGCGCACGCCGATTTCCGCGGTCGATGCCGGCTATCGTCGGGCCTTGACCACCATCGTCGATGCGAACCTGACGACGCTGATCGCAGCCGTGTTCCTGTTCGCGTTCGGCTCGGGACCGATCAAGGGCTTCGCGGTCACATTGACCGTCGGCATCGTGACCTCGATGTTCACGGCGATCATGTTGACCCGGTTCATCGTCGTCATGTGGCTGCGGCGCACCCGCCCGGCCGTCTTGCCGATCTAGGGAGGAGGCGGCACCCCATGAAACTGTTGCGCCTCGTTCCGTCGACGCCATCGATCGACTTCGCCGGCCGCAGGCTGATCGCCTTCGTGTTTTCGATCGCGCTGGTGATCGCGTCGCTCGGCCTTTTCACCGTCCAGGGCCTGAACCTGGGCATCGACTTCCTGGGCGGCATCCTGCTGGAGGTGAAGACCGACGGCCCGGCGGACCTTGCCTCGATGCGCACGACCCTGAATGACCTTGGCCTGGGCGAAGTGTCGCTGCAGGGGTTCGGGGCGGAGGACGACGTCCTGATCCGGCTGCAACGCCAGGAGGGCGGCGAAGAGGCGCAGCAGGCGGCGGTCACCGCGGTCAAGCAGGCGCTGGGCGACCAGGTTGCGGAATACCGCCGCACGGAGACCGTCGGTCCCACGATCGGGGCGGAGCTGCAAAAGGCTGCGCTCTACGCCATTGCTTCGGCGATTATCGCGATCCTGTTCTACATCTGGTTCCGGTTCGAATGGCAGTTCGGCGTCGGTGCGATCGTGGCGCTTGTCCACGACGTGATCACCACCATCGGTCTGTTCGCGCTGTTGCAGCTTGACTTCAACCTGGCCACGGTCGCCGCGGTGCTGACGATCGCGGGGTATTCCATCAACGACACCGTGGTCGTCTACGACCGCGTGCGCGAGAACATGCGCCGCTACAAGAAGATGCCGCTGGACGAGCTGTTCAATCTGTCCATCAACGGCACCCTGTCCCGCACGGTGATGACCAGCGTGACGACCCTTCTGGCGCTGCTTGCACTCTATGCCTTCGGCGGCGAGGTCATTCGCGGGTTTTCGATCGCCCTGATCTGGGGCGTCTTGATCGGCACCTGCTCCTCGGTGGCGCTGGCGGTTCCGGTTCTGCTCTATCTCAAGCCCGAGCGGGGCAGCGAGGCGGACGAAACCGAGGAACCGGCGGAAAGCCCGTCGGCTTGACCACCGACATCTCGCCGCCGGCCACGGAAGGCCGCCTGGTCGTCGACAGCTACGGGCCGGGGCGGTTCAAGATCTCGGGAACGACCTATCAAGGATCGATCCTGCTCAGCCAGAACAGCCTCAACGCGTGGGACGTCGCGGACCCGGCCGTCTTGGGACCGGGCAGTCTTGACGCGCTGGTTGCGCTGTATCCGCCGTGCGAGGTGGTGCTGTTGGGATGCGGCGCAAGGATGACACTGGTTCCCGCCGCGATCAGGGCCGCATGGCGCGACCGGGGGCTGTCCGTCGATATCATGGACACCGGCGCCGCCTGCCGGATCTACAACGTGCTGGTGGCCGAAGACCGGCTTGTCACAGCCGCTCTGATCGCGCTTTAGGCCAGCAAATGTGGAAGGATCTGGAACAACCCCAAGCGGGTTGGGTGCCAGATGATGTGTCCTCGGCAGAAAAGTGCGATCGGATCACGGGTCGGTTGACCCAGGGGCGATCCTATCGACCTTGAACGCGATTGGTCTCCTCGTCTGCCGCAATAGCCGCGCCGCTTGCTCGCCCAGCGCAGAATCCGACCCAGATAATTCCATAATCCCTTCCACGTTATAGGTGCAGGAACATCATCCTGAGTCACCGCTGCCGTGGTTGGCATTTGATCTGACCAATCTGTCAAACCGGCGATGGAGGAGAACATGACGCGCAAGGACATCACGAAAGCTCTGGATATAGAGTTCGATGTTTACGTTGGGAACGCGCGTCATCAGGAAGAGCAAAGAGCAAAGACGATAAATTTCTTCGTTGTTGTCAACGTCGCCTACATTGGATTCATCGCCACGTTTTTTGACGGAGAGGATATCAGCTCAATCCTTGAGATTAGCGGAGTACTATCACTTACTTGTATTATTCCATCATTGTTTGCAGTGCTTTCTTACTTTCAAATATCGAAAGTTTCGGCGGTAAAGGACAACTGCGCGATATTTGTCCGCAATGTCAGAAAGCAACGATTTGGGTCCGCATTCAATGCTGAGTTCGTCGAGAAATCCGATGCGACACTGGTTCAACCCAAAACACCTCTGTTGCGTTTCTTGGACGAGCATAGTTGGTACTCTGTCACTCGGGTGTTCTGTGCGCTGCCATGCGTGCCGGTACTCATCTATGCCTTTCTGTGTTTGTCCGGTGTGGCCGGTCATTTGACCCTTAGAGATCACCTTGGCTTCAATTTTGCTTTGAATGTCGCATCTGCGATTGTGGTCTTGCTAATAGGGGTGCTGTTGACGATCGAAGTATTTGCGAGACGATATGAGGAAGCTGGTTTCATGGGGCTGCTCAAAGAGAAAAACCAGCCTGAGCCTGGAATGCACGAAGAAGACTGAAGTCCGGTTGCCTCCGGGCACTCGGCGCATGATGCTCAGCATGTAACGTCGTATGAGGTCCCTGCCGTTCCAGAACGCCGAAAACAGCCAGGGCTGAGAGGCTGAAGGTTGAGAAACTCTGCTAGAACCCGATCGACGAACGGGGCGGCTTGTCGGGCAGGGTGACCGTGATCGTGGTGCCCTTGCCGACCTGGCTTTCCAGCCGGATTGTCCCGCCATGGGCCTCGACCAGCTTCTTGGTCAGGGGAAGCCCCAGGCCGGTGCCCTGCTGTTTCTTCACCAGGAAATAGCCCAACTGCTCGAAGGGCTGGAAGGCGCGGTCGATGTCGTCCGAGGCGATCCCGACGCCGCTGTCGCTCACCGTCAGGATCCAACCGCCGTCGTCGGCGCCGCCGACATCCAGCGTCACATGCCCACCGTTCGGTGTGAACTTCACCGCGTTGGAGACCAGGTTCAGCAGGATCTGTCGCAGCCGACGGTCGTCGGCGACGATCGAGTGGAGGTTGCCGGCGACGCGGCTTTCCAGCTTGATGTCCTTGCGTTTCGCGCGTTCGCGCATCATGCGGATGACGCCGTCGGCCAGGGCGTCCGCCTCGACCGTGCCCAGTTGCAGCACCATCTTTCCGGAATCGTGCTTGGTGATGTCGAGGATGTCCTCGATCAGCTGCAGCAACAGCGTCGCGCTGGCGATCACGTCGTCGACATATTCGTGGTACTTGTCCGAGCCGAGCGGGCCGAAGATCTCGTTCTTCAGCACCTCGGTGAAGCCGATGATGGTGTTCAGCGGCGTGCGCAGCTCGTGGCTCATGTTGGCCAGGAACTGAGACTTCGCCCGGTTGGCCGAGACGGCCCTGAACTCCGCTTCGCGGATCTCGCGCTCGGCCCGCTTGCGGTCGGTGATATCGTGGACGGCGCCCTCGTAATAAAGGATCCTGCCGCTGTCGTCGCGCACGGCATGGGCGTTCTCGCTGATCCAGATCTTCTCCCGGGTCTTGTGCCGGTAGGCCTCGGATTCGAAGTTCGTGACCCGGCCGTGCTCCTCCATGAGGCGCTTGAACAACGCCCGGCGCTCGCCGTCCACGTACCATTCCGTCTCGATGTCCTTGACCGCCTCCAGCATCTCCGCCTCGGTCTCGTATCCGTTCAGCCTGACCAGGGCGGGATTGGCCCGTAGTTGCCGGCCGTCGGGCGTCGAGCGGTATATGCCTTCGACAGCGTTCTCGAAGATGTCGCGATAGCTGCGCTCGGCTTCTTTCAGCGTTTCCAAAGTGTTGACCTGATAGGTCACGTCCATGACCGTGCCGACGATGGAATGCAGCGCGCCGTCCATGTTTCGGATCGCGCGGGCCGACTGGCTGATCCACTTGCGCGTTCCGTCCACGCAGGTGGCGCCAAGGATATGGTCCGTGACCGTGTCGGCGTCCTCCAGCATTTCGAGGATGCCGGCCTGTTCTTCGGAGTCGATATGATGCGTGCCGTCGACGGTGGCGGACTGCGCGATGAAGTCCTGCGCCGTTTCATAACCCATCATGTGGGCGAAAGCGTCGTTCGCATACATCAAGGTGCCGTCCGGCCGCGCCTGGAAAAGGCCGATGCCGGCACGTTCGATTAGCTGGCGATAGGTGAAGGTGAGCGAGTCGTCTTCAGAGACGCCCGAAACGAAGTCAGTCGCGGCCAGATCCAAAAACAGCGTGACGTTCGTTCGCTCTGTCATGTTTTGAGATCCCCCCCGGCGAGCCCGATCATCACATTGTATTCAGAAGGATTTACAATTTGTTAATGATGCAAAGGCGGGGTGCCGGAAGCACCCCGCCGTCGCAAAAAGCCAAGCGTTTCAAGTTAGTTGGCGCGACTGAAATTCTCTTCGGCGAACGACCAGTTCACCAGATTTTCCAGGAAAGTCTTAATGTAGTCGGGCCGCCGGTTCTGGAAGTCCAGATAGTAGGCATGCTCCCAGACGTCCATCGTCAGCAGCGGCGTTTGATGGTGCACCAACGGCACATCTGCATTGGCTGTCTTCGTGACTTTCAGGACACCGCCATCCAGCACCAGCCAGGCCCAGCCGCTGCCGAATTGGGTGGCACCTGCGGCCGCAAATGCTTCGGCAAATGCGTCGTAGTTGCCGAAATCCTGATCGATCTTCTCCGCCAGCGCGCCCGACGGCGTGCCGCCGCCGTCCGGCGCCATCGAATGCCAGTAGAAGGTGTGGTTCCACACCTGCGCAGCATTGTTGAAGATGCCGGCCTTCGAGGCGTCGCCGGCGCTTTCCAGGATCACCGCTTCAAGATCCAGGCCCGAAAGAGCGGTGTCCTTGATCAGGTTGTTGAGGTTGGTGACATAGGCGGCGTGATGTTTGTCATGGTGAAACTGCAGGATCTGCTCGGAAATGTGCGGTGCCAACGCGTTGTGCGCGTAGGGAAGGTCGGGAAGTGTGATGCTCATTGTGCCCTCATGTGTGTTTTGCCCATGGTCTCCGCTGTGCCTATCCTTCCGTCTGCGGGCACTTACCATGCGCGTGCCGGCGCACGGCAGCGGCCTGTGGCCATCATGCCGTTGAAGGTCCGAACCGAAGGAGAGTCCGACAGACGGAAAAAGAAAGGCGGAACCCGAAGGTCCCGCCCATGAATTTAGGTCGTTGCGTCTGTCAGTAAAGATTCTGCGCCGACACCATCGCATAAAGCATGGGGATCGACAGCATCGTGTTGGTGCGCGAGGCCAGCATCGCCTTGCGCGCCGCAGCAGGCTCCGCATCGGCCGCAGCCTCGACCATGCCCAGCGCGATCTTCTGGTTGGGCCAGATGATCATCCAGACGTTGTAGGCCATGATCGCGCCAAACCACATTCCGAAGCCGATGGCCGCATCCTTGGCGACGCCCGATGTCAGCCCAAGCGCGATCGAATCGACAAGGTAGCCGTTCAACCATGCCAGGATCAGGCCTGTAATCAGCGTCGACATGGCCGCCCACCGGAACCAGAACAGGGCCGCGGGCGCGATCACCTTGCTGATCGCGGGCTTCTGGTCATCGGGGATTTTGGGCATGTTCGGAAGCTGAACGAAATTGAAATACCACAGCAGCCCGATCCACATGACGCCGCTCAACACGTGCAGCCAGCGGAAGAGGAAAACCAACCAAGTGTAGTCGAAATATTCCATGGCTGATCCTCCCTAGCCGGCGGCCGGCGTAGAGCCGATCATCTCAACGAGAATGACCATGATGATCGTGAGGATAACTCCCATCACAATCGTCGTTTGAAGGGATTCCAGCGGATTCTTCATAGTTTGATATCCTGATGGGTAACGCTCGTTTGGCTCTAGGACTATGAGGTGATTCTGGGGAGACCACAACAGTTGCCATTGTGCGTCACGCGGCTCATTGCTACGCGTTGCCAACCCTTCATTGCCGTGGGACAAGCGGTTGCCCATGATAGAGATGCCGCTGCCCGCCGCCGCGACGGGGCCGGAAGACCCCGACGACTATTGCGCCGCGATCGCGGCGCGCAACGGATCGCCGCTGTGGCTGGTGGGGCGGTCATTACCGCCCCAAAGGCGCCGTTTCTTCGCCGCAGCCTACGCGTCGATGCGGCTGATCGACGATTTCGTCGACACCACGTTCCTTGGTCTTTCGCAATCCGAACGGGCGGATTTCCGCCCGGCGGCGCTCGAACGCCTGGCCGGCTGGCAGGACGGAGTCGAACGGGCAGCCTGCGGCATGACGGTGGAAGGCGATACGGCCGAAGCACGGGTCTTTCACGCCCTGGCAAACGTCCTGCCGCAGACCGATCTCGGCACCGGCCCCTGGCGGGCCCTGGGCGAGGCGATGCGGCACGATCTCGAGGAACGGCCGATCGAAGACTGGGCGGCGTTTTAGGCCTATTGCGAGGGCGCAACGGTCGCGCCCGCGGCGGTCTTCATCTACATCCTGGGATGCAGCGCCGAGGCGGGAACGTTCCGTTGGAAACTTGCCCAGCCTCCGTCCTACTACGCGTCCGATATCGCGGTGTTCTGCTACCTGGTGCACATTCTCCGCGACCTGGTGGCGGATTCGAAAGGCGATCCGCAGCTTCTGACCATCCCGCGCGCGGTTCTGTCGGCCGTGTCGCTGTCGCCGGCGGGCCTGCAGGCCGCAATCCGCCGCGGCGACCACGCAACGGTCGAAGAACTGGTGCAAAGCCTGGCCGCGCGGGCGCAACAGCATCGCAACCGGGCCGAACGTCGGATCGGCCAACTGGCGGAACGGATCGACGTGGCCCGGCTGGACCAACTGTCGGCGCTGTACGGCGCCTACACCGCCTTGTACGACCGGATCCGACGTGACCCCGCCGCAGTCCTGACCGATCCGGATGGCCTGCGGCGCCTGCAGCGCGCGGCGCTGATGCGCGCCATGCCGCAAGCGCGGGAGCATCCATGACGGCGGAAGGCGCGCGGCTGTCCTATGTCGCGGACACAGTTCGCCGGCACGACCGGAACCGCTTTCTGACCGCCTTGTTTGCGCCCCCGGACCGGCGCGAGGACCTGATGGCGCTTTACGCCTTCAACCTGGAAATCGCCAAGACCCGAGAAGCCGTGTCGGAGCCCATGATCGGACTGATGCGGCTGCAATGGTGGCGCGATGCGCTGGAAGAGATCTACGAGACGGGACGCCCGCGCCACCATGCCGTGGCCGAGGCGCTTGCCGCCGCGATCTCCGGCCGTGCCCTGAACCGGGCCGATCTCGATCGGCTGATCGATGCCCGCGAACGCGACCTCGAAGAGACCGCGTTCGTCAGCGTCGGCGACTTGGAAGGCTACGCTGAAGAGACAACGGCGCCGCTGTTTCGCCTGGGGCTGGGCGTGATGGGCGTTTCCGGCGAACAAGTCGACCAGGCCATTGGCCGCATCGCCACCGGCTACGCCCTGTGCGGCCTGATGCGGGCCCTGCCGCATTTCCTGCGCAGCCGCAGGATCGTCATTCCTAACGACCTGATGGCGGAGTTCGGCATCGACCGAAACGCGCTGTTGGCATTCAAACCGGTCGAAGGGGTGACCACGGCCGTTGCAACGCTATGCGAACGCGCGGGGCGACATCTCGAAGAGGGCCGGCGCGCCTGGCCGGGGGCCACCCGCACAGCCATGCCGATCCTGTTGAACGGGCGCGTCGCGGCGCACCACCTGGGCCGCTTGCGCCGGGCCGGTTACGACCCGTTCGACCCGCGGCTCGCCGGACGTCCGGGACTTTTGGCCGCCAGACTGTGGCTGCGCGCCGCGTTCGGGCGCAGCTAGTAGGGTAACTACTAGTAGATCGACTCCGTTTCAGGCCGCGGCTGCCGGGCGGGCCAGCCAGGCGTCCAGATCGGCAAGCGCGCGGCGGGCCATCGCCCGCTTGCGGTCGCGGCCCTTGACCCGTTGACCCGGCTCCAGCTCCAGCGGCGGGAACAGGCCGAAATTGACATTCATGGGCTGGAACGTCTCCACCGCCGCGCCGCCGGTGATGTGTCCCAGCAACGCCCCCAGCGCCGTCGTCGCGGGCGGCAGGGAAGGGCTGTGGCCCAACCGCTCGGCCGCCGCGAACCGGCCGGTCAACAAACCGATGGCCGCGGACTCGACATAGCCCTCGACGCCCGTGATCTGGCCGGCGAACCGCAGCCGCGGGTCGGCCGCAAGCTGCATGGTGGCGTTCATCAGGCGCGGCGAGTTCAGGAAGGTGTTGCGATGGATGCCGCCCAGCCTGGCGAATTCGGCATTCTCCAGGCCGGGAACCAGCCGAAAGACCTCTTTCTGGGCGGCGTATTTCAGCTTGGTCTGGAAACCGACGATGTTGTACAGCGTGCCCAACGCGTTGTCCTGACGCAGCTGCACCACGGCGTGGGGCCGACGGCCCGTATTGGGGTCGGTCAGTCCGACCGGCTTCATCGGTCCAAACCGTAGGGTTTCGGGCCCGCGCGCGGCCATCACCTCGATCGGCAGGCAGCCCTCGAAATAGGGCGTGTCCTTCTCCCAGTCCTTGAACTCGGTCTGGTCGCCCGCCTGCAGGGCTGCGATGAACCCTTCGTACTCCGGCTGGGACAACGGGTAATTGATGTAGTCCTTGCCATCGCCCTTGTCGTAGCGCGACTGGTACCAGGCGCGGCTGAAGTCGATGGATTCCGTGTAGACGATCGGCGCGATCGCGTCGAAGAAGGCCAGGCTCTGCTCACCCGTCAGATCGAGGATTGCCTTGGACAATGCCGGCGAGGTCAGCGGCCCGGTCGCGACGATGACGCTGTCCCAGTCGGCCGGCGGCCGGCCGTCGATTTCGCCGCGCTCGATCGTCACCGCCGGGTGCGATTCCAGCGCGCCGGTGACGGAATCGGCAAATGCCTCTCGGTCGACGGCCAGGGCGCCGCCGGCCGGGACCTTGGCCTGGTCGCCGCATTGCAAGATCAGCGAGCCGCAGCGCCGCATCTCCTCGTGCAGGACGCCGACCGCGTTGTTCTCGGCATCGTCCGACCGGAACGAGTTGGAGCAGACCAGCTCGGCCAGCTTGTCCGTGTGGTGGGCGTCGGTCCGGTGCCGCGGCCGCATCTCGTGGACCACGACCGGAACACCGGCCTGCGCCGCCTGCCAGGCCGCCTCGGATCCGGCCAGACCGCCGCCGATGACGTGGATGGGGCGTGTGTCTTTCATGGCGCGGGAGTATATCACCAGCGGCGGACGGGCAAGCAGGCGAAGGTGCGTCACGAACGCAGGGTGTAGAACAACAAGCGCCGTTCTCCCCGGTCGTTGCGATACTCTCGGCGGAGGCGGTGCAGCCGCGAGGCGACGCCGATCGAGGCCGCGTTGTGTGGGGCAACCTTCGAGCAGATCATGGCGGCGTCGCAGTGCTCCAGCCCGTAGCGCAGGACGGCACGGCCGGCCTCCAGCGCAAGACCGCGGTGCCGGTGGGGCAAAGCAACGTGATAACCGATCTCCAGTTCGTCCCGGTCCTCGACCACCTGGTAGGTCAGGCCGCAATCGCCGACGAACGCGCCCGTTTCGGCGCAGGTCAGCACCCACAGGCCGAAGCCGTACCGCGCGTAGTTCTGCAAATTCCAGTCGATCCAGGCCTGGACGTTTTCGAAATGCCGCATCTGCGGGTAGAACCGGCGCGCCGCGGTATCGGAGAACATGTCATGCAGATTGAACAGATCGCCGCCGTTCATTTCGCGAAAGCGCAGGCGTTCGGAGACGGGGAGCGGTCTATCTGCCATGTGGATGCCCTGCCGAGGCGCCTCCTAGTTCGACAGCCGGAACACCTCTTGCGGTTCGGCGATGCCTTTCAGCCGATGGCTTCCCACACTCTCGAAGGCCCGGCTGCTGACGGCTTGAAAGGCGTGCGAGACCACCAACGGCTCGCCCAGCTGGGCCGCCACGTCGTCCAGCCGCGCAACCAGGTTGACCGCTGGCCCGATGACCGTGAAGTCTAACCGGTCGACGGCCCCGATATTGCCCCACATGACGTCGCCCAGGTGAAGCGAAATTGCGAACCGCAGCGGCCGGGCGCCGCGCTCGGCGCGCGCGCTGTTTGCCTCGGCCATGTTGGCAATCGCCTGTTCGGCGCAGGCGACCGCCACGTCCACGCGGGCGCTGATCTGGTGGGCGCGCTGGGGCATGGGCCAGATTGCCAGCATCGCATCGCCGATGAATTTCAGGATCTCGCCGCCGGCATCCTTGACCGGTTGTGCCATCGCCTGGAAGTAGGAATTCAAGACGCTGATCACCTCGTCGCGGTCCAGTTCCTCGGACAGCGCCGTGAAGCCGCGCAGATCGCAATACCAAAGAATCGCCGGAATGGTCTGGCCGTCGCCGCGTTTGATCTGGCCGTCCAGCACCTTGCGCCCGGCGCGCGGCCCGACGAAAGTGTCCAGCAGCACCATGGCCGTGTTCTCCATCAACAGCAGCTCCAACTGCTGGGTAATGGTCGGACACACCGCCAACATCAGGGCAATGTCCCGGTCGCTGAAGCCGCCGGGTCGGGTCGTCGCGACGCTGCAGGCCTGCGTGCGGTCCCTGAAGAACAACGGCACCATCACATATTCCGTGAAGCCCCGGTCCCGCAGGCCAGACAGCATTTCGAAGGGAAGTTCTGCTTCCCGGTCTTCAAGAGGATACCGGACGGTGCGTCCTTCCTCGAAAGCGATGCGGACCGGGCTCTTGAGATATTCTTCCGTGTACTGGACGCCATGCGCGCGCCTGACCTCATGGGCCTCACCGGTCTCCGACTCCCAGACATAGCCCTGTGCCAGAAACAGCGGGTGAAGCTGGCGCAGATGGATCGTCAGGCGGTCGACCGGGACATCGGCCTCAAGCAGCTTGCCGCACAACGCGGTCACCAGCTCCGCCATGCCCAGTTTGCGCGTCGTACTTTGCTGCAACCAGTCAACGATCTCGTTCGCTTCGGCCGGGCTGGTCGTCATACGGCCCCCGCGTCGGCGGCAAAGACCGCGTGCTCTCCGGCGAGGCCGCGTAGGGGATGGGCGCCCAACGACCGAAGCTGTGCATCCACCAGGGCGGCGAAGTTGGCGGAAACGACGATCCGCTCGCCAAGCCTGCCGCACAGGCGTTCCAGCCGTGCGGCCATGTTGACCGCCGGTCCGATCACCGTGAAGTCCAAACGGTTGGCGCTGCCGACATTGCCGAACATCACGTCGCCCACATGCAGCGCGAGTCCGAAATCCAGGGGCTCCTCGCCGTAGCCCTCGCGCTCTGCATTCAGCTTTTCCAACGCTTCGCAGGCCCGAGACGCCGCCCGCAGCGCCCGGTCGCAGGCGCCGACCAGGTCGGTTTCGGCCTCGGCGGGAAACACCGCCAGCATGCCGTCGCCCAGGAACTTCAGGATCTCACCGTCTTCATCCTGAACCGCGGCCCCGACGCAGTCGAAGAACTGGTTCAACAGGTCGATCAGAAAGGCCCGATGCAGGTTGTCGGACAGGGGCGTGAAACCGCGCAGGTCGCATAGCCAGATGGCGGCATTGATGGTTTCGCCGCTGGACCGCAGGATCTGGCCCTTAAGGATGCGCTCGCCGGCGCGCTTGCCCACGTAGGTGTCCAGCAGATTGACAGCGACCGCCTGCAGGGCCTTGGGCTCCAGCACCCGGGCCAGGATCGACGACAGGGCGGGAAATGCCGCCAGTTCCGCGTTGCTGAACCCGCCCGGCCGGTCGATCGACAGCGACAGCAGGTTGTTCTGGCCCGAACTGAACTCCAGCGGCATGCCGACATAGTCGGTTCCGCCCAGTTCGAAGATCTCCTGGGCTATGGGAAACCGACTGCGGTCGGCTTCGTCTTCCAGACATACGCGAACCGTCTCGCCGCGATCGATGATCAGGGACACGGGGTTCAGCTTGTACATGTCGTCTTCCATGATTCCGCGCGCGCCCCGATCCGCCATCAAGGGCTCGCCCCGCTTCCACATGAAACCGTAGGCAATGAACTGGGGATGCAGGGTCTGGACGATGACCATGCCGCGCAACAAGGGCAGGGCCCCCTCAGCGAGTTTGTCGAAGAACCCTTCGACGACGTCCTGCAAATCCGGCAGGCGCCATGCGTCCTGCAACAGCCAGTCAGCCACACCGCTCAGTTCGAGCGAACGGGCGACCAGGGAATTGGGGGATGTCTCGTCCATCACTGCAAACGTAGTGCGTCGGTCCGCACCCGCCAAGCAGTCAGGCGGTCCTGCGTTTGCCGCTCTTGTCGAGGTAAGGCCGGAGGTACTGGCCGGTAAAGCTCTCGGGCACCGCGGCGACGTCCTCGGGCGCACCTGTCGCGACGATTCGGCCGCCCTTGTCACCGCCTTCCGGCCCCAGATCAATGATCCAGTCGGCCGTCTTGATGACTTCCAGATTGTGCTCGATCACCAGCACCGTGTTGCCCTGTTCGACCAGCGCTTGCAGCACACCCAGAAGCTTGCGCACGTCTTCGAAATGCAGGCCCGTGGTCGGCTCGTCCAGGATATACAGGGTCTTGCCTGTGGCCCGCCGCGACAGCTCCTTGGCAAGCTTGACGCGCTGCGCCTCGCCGCCCGACAGCGTCGTCGCCGGCTGTCCCACATGGATGTAGCCCAGCCCGACCCGCTGCAGCGTCACCAGCTTGTCGCGGATCGCCGGAACGGCCTTGAAGAAGTCCGCCGCCTCGTCCACCGTCATGTCAAGAACGTCGGCGATCGACTTGTCCTTGAAGGCAATTTCCAGCGTCTCGCGATTGTAGCGCTTGCCCTTGCACACGTCGCACTGGACATAGACGTCGGGCAGGAAGTGCATCTCGATCTTGATCACGCCGTCGCCCTGGCAGGCCTCGCAGCGCCCGCCCTTGACATTGAACGAGAAGCGGCCGGCCGCGTAGCCGCGGGCCTTCGCCTCCGGCAGGCCCGCGAACCAGTCCCGGATCGGGGTGAAGGCGCCGGTATAGGTGGCCGGGTTCGACCGCGGCGTCCGGCCGATCGGCGACTGGTCGATATCGATCACCTTGTCCAGGAACTTGATCCCCCTGATCGCGGCGTGCGGCGCCGCATGCTCGCGGGCGCCCATCAGGCTGCGGGCCAGCGCCCGGTAAAGCGTCTCGATGATCAGGGTCGACTTGCCGCTGCCCGAAACGCCGGTGATGCAGGTGAACGTGCCCAGCGGAATGTCGACGGACACCTCTTCCAGGTTGTTGCCGGCGGCGTCAACGACCGACAGCATCTGGCCGTGATGGCCGCTGCGCCGCGATTTGGGAATGTCGATCTGCTTCATGCCGGTCATGTACTGGGCGGTCAGGCTGTTCTGGTTGGCCATCACCTCCGGCGGCGTGCCGCAGGCCACGATTTCGCCGCCGTGCTGGCCCGCCCCCGGTCCCATGTCGATCAGATAGTCAGCCGCCCGGATCGCCTCTTCGTCATGCTCGACCACGATCACCGTGTTTCCCAGGTCGCGCAGCCGTTTCAGCGTCAGCAACAATCGGTCGTTGTCGCGCTGGTGCAGGCCGATCGACGGTTCGTCCAGCACGTACAACACGCCGGTCAGGCCCGATCCGATCTGCGAGGCCAGCCTGATGCGCTGGCTTTCCCCGCCCGACAGAGAGCCGGAATTGCGCGACAGGGTCAGGTACTCAAGCCCCACATTGTTCAGGAAACCCAGCCGTTCGTTGATTTCCTTCAGGATTCGCGAGGCGATCTCGCGGTCCTTCGCGCCGAGATGACCGTCCAGCTCGCCGAACCAGGTCACCGCCTGGGCGATCGACATCTGCGAAACCTGGCCGATATGCAGGTCGCGGATCTTGACCGCCAGGGCCTCCTGCTTCAGGCGGAAGCCGCCACAGCTATCGCAGGGATGGATTGCCTGGTACTTGGCCAGTTCCTCGCGCACCCAGCTCGACTCGGTCTCGCGGAAGCGGCGCTCCATGTTGGTGACGACGCCTTCGAACGCCTTCCTGGTGGTGTAGGACCGCAGCCCGTCGTCGTAGGAGAACGCGATCTTCTCTTTCGTCCCGTAGAGGATCCCCTTGCGCACCTTGGGCGGAAGCTGGTCGAACGGGGTGGCCATCGAGACGCCGAAATGGTCGCACAGCGACATCAGCGTCTGCCGGTAGTAGGGACTGGAGGACGACGCCCAGGGCGCGATCGCCCCTTGGGACAGCGACCGTCCGGGCTCGGGCACCACCAGTTCCTCGTCGAAGAACATCTCGGTTCCGAGCCCGTCGCACGCGGGGCAGGCGCCGTAGGGATTGTTGAAGGAGAACAGCCGCGGCTCGATCTCCTCGATGGTGAAGCCGGAGACCGGGCAGGCGAAGCGGGCCGAGAAGATGGTCTGCGCCCCGGTCTCGGCGTCTTCGGCGAAGGCCAGCCCGTCGGCAAGCTCCAACGCCGTCTCCAGGGAATCGGCCAGCCGCGCCTCCAGTCCGGCGCGCACGACGATGCGGTCGACGACGACCTCGATGTCGTGCTTCAACTTCTTGTCAAGCGCCGGCACCTCTTCGACCAGATGCAACGTGCCGTCGACCTTGACCCGCTGGAAGCCGCGCTTCTGCAGGTCGGCGAATTCCTTTCGGTATTCGCCCTTGCGGCCGCGCACGATCGGCGCAAGCAGGTAAAGCCGGGTGCCTTCGGGCATTTCCATGACCCGGTCGACCATCTGGCTGACGGTCTGGCTTGTGATCGGCAGGCCGGTGGCGGGCGAGTAGGGCACCCCGATCCGCGCGAACAACAGCCGCATATAGTCGTAGATCTCGGTCACCGTGCCGACGGTGGAGCGCGGGTTGCGGCTGGTCGTCTTCTGCTCGATGGAAATCGCCGGAGACAGCCCCTCGATCGAATCCACGTCGGGCTTTTCCATCAGTTCCAAGAACTGGCGGGCATAGGCCGAGAGGCTCTCCACGTAACGGCGCTGCCCGTCGGCATAGATGGTGTCGAATGCCAGCGAGGACTTGCCGGACCCCGACAGCCCCGTGATCACGACCAGCCGTTCGCGCGGCAGTTCGACATTGACGTTCTTGAGGTTGTGCTCTCGCGCCCCGCGCACCGAGATGACGCCGGCCATTCACCGCCCCTGACTGAATCGAGTGGGTGCCGCCTTGCCGCGGCCCTGGCTCCTCAATATAGGGTGGCGGCAATGCCGAGGCGAGCCCCATTTGGAACTCTCCTGACAGCGCGGGCCGGGGCCGAGCCGGCTGCACGTGCGACAACCCGAACCGCTCCAGCGAAGAGTCCTTGCCCGCGCGGGCCGCTTGTGCTTATTCCGCCACGGGCACCTGGCGAAGCGGATGCGGCCGGCCGTTTTCGGGACCTTTCCCGTGCTTAACACGCAAGGTGGCGGCCCCGGTCGCAATTCAATAGATTGACGCAAAACCCAATGGCAAAGAGGGCCCTATGGCTGGCAGTGTAAACAAGGTGATCCTGGTCGGAAATCTCGGCCGGGATCCGGAAGTCAGAAGCATGCAGAACGGGGGCAAGGTCGTGAACCTGTCGGTGGCGACCTCCGAACGGTGGAAGGACCGCGAGGGCAATCCCCAGGAACGCACGGAATGGCACCGCGTCGCCATCTTCAACGACCGGCTCGGCGATGTTGCCGAACGCTATCTGCGCAAGGGATCGAAGGTCTATCTCGAAGGCCAGCTCCAGACCCGCAAGTGGACCGACAACAGCGGCCAGGAGCGCTACACCACCGAAGTGGTGCTGCAGCGCTACCGCGGCGAGTTGACCATGCTGGACGGCCGCAGCGAGTCCGGTGGCGGTTTTGGCGAACGCAGCCAGGAACCCGCCTATGCGGGCGCCGGAGGCGGCGGCGGTGGCGCACAAGGCGGCGACTACAGCCAGGAACTGGACGACGAAATCCCGTTCTGAGCCTGCGTTCCGGCTCACTTGGCCTTATTCGGGCGGCCTCTCGGCATCGCCCGCCAGCGCCCTATATCAGCATCAGGTCTAACGGGAGCGGACGATGCGCGGTTGGCTGTGGATCGTTGTGGCAGGGCTGGCCTGCGGCGCCGCGGCGTGCACCAGCATGCCGCCGCCCGCGCCCGACCTGGATGCGCTGGCTGACGCGCCGCTGACGGACCGCTGCATCGGCGCCTTCCGGCTGGCCGACCATCAAGCCGCGGCGGCCGGCGTGAGCGACGCCGAGGCGGTCAGGGTTCCGGGGCATCCCTATCTCCGGACCAACCGGTTCCTGGCGTCGTTCCGCGACCGGCGCCTGGACGACGCCGGCCGTGAGGCCTGGGTGGGCGAGATGCGTCGGCTGGACCGCGAGGGCAGGGCGGTCGAGATCGCCAACCTGCCGCCGGCCCAGCGTTCCGCTCTGGAGCGGGGCCTCGCCCAACTGGACCTGGACGGCCCGCCGGGCGCGTCCCTGACGCGCTGCCGGGCCCATCTGGCGGCCGCCCTGCTGTCCGACACCACATCCCACGCGACCCTGGCCAGCCGGGTCGGCGTTCCCGACAACTATTCGACCGCGCGGCGCGTGTTCGGACTCTATCCGTTGACCGCGGTCGGGGTGACGACCGGTTACGACGCCTGGAAGCGCGAGAACCTCGCGACCTTCGACCGGGATCCGGCGGATCTGCCGGTCACCGGCCGGCTCGCCCTCTACGCGCCTGCCGCGCCCGCCACAGCGGACGGCGAGGCCATGGTCGCCGACACCCCGCGCAACGCCCTTGGCATGCCGGTCTTCGGCGAGGCCGACCTGGCCCTGCTGGCGGCCCGTCATGCGCCGGTCTTCCAGGTCGACGTCGCCGGAGGTTTCGACCGGCCCGGCGTTCCGGTTCTGGACGGTGCCAACGGAACGGCCCTGCCCACGGTCAGCACCGAGACGCCAACCGTCTACGGGCGTCTGTCCTATACCCGCTTCCAGGGCGATATCCTGCCCCAACTCGTCTACTCGATCTGGTTTTCCGAGCGTCCGCCGGACGGCGGTTTCGACATCCTCAGCGGCCGGCTCGACGGCCTGATCTGGCGGGTGACGCTGGCACCGGACGGGACACCGCTGGTCTATGACACCATGCACCCGTGCGGCTGCTACCACCTGTTCTTCCCGGTGCCGCCGACGGTGCGCAAGCACATGCCCGAGGACGACGACGCCCGCGAGGCCGCCGTCGTCCCGGCGACCGCGCCCAGACTGGCCCCAGGCGAGCGGATCTTGGTGCGTCTGGCCAGCGCCAGCCACTACATCCAGGCCGTCGGCAAGACCGCCGCCGACGCACCGGCCGATCGGCGTTATCGCCTGGTATGGCCGGCAGAGCCCGACGGCCCCCTGCGCATGCTGGATCTGCTCGACGGGTCGGGCACCCGCAGCCTGTACGACGAGACGGGCCTGGTCCAGGGCTCGGAACGGGGCGAGCGCCGGCTGCTGTGGCCGATGGGGATCGACAGCGCCGGGGCCATGCGCCAATGGGGCACCCATGCGACCGCCTTCGTGGGGCGCCGGCATTTCGACGACCAGGATCTGTTCGACCGGGCTTTTTCCCGCTGAGGCCGGCCTGGCCGGTCGCCCGTCACAGGCCGGTATTCCGCAGTTTGTGTCGCAAAATGCAAACGCGGGTCCGCATTTCTCCAAAATGGAAGTCAATGGCCATACAAACGTATGTTGGTTAATGTCATATCTTTCAATGAGTTAAGCTCGAGATCGTTAAAATGGCAAAGTTGGCATCGGGTTTGCTCTCCTTGGAGGCGTGGCCGGACAACAAGGGATCAATCCCGAGCAGCGGCCACCCAGGGAGCAAGGCGGCCCATCCAACGCGGCCGCCACCGACAAGAAGAAGACCGTGGCCGAGCAGCAAGGGAAAAATCCCGGGGAGGTCACAACGACAAGGACGGCCCACCGAACGCGGTCGCCCGGGAATAAAAGGGAAAGACACTGTGACTGCATAAAAAGGGGCAAACCCGGGGCGGTCATGGCAGGGATAAGAACGGTCCACCGAACGCGGCCGTTCACAATAAGAAAGGCGTGCGCGAGGCAGCCAACCGCCGGGTCAAGTGTTTTTGACCAGCCTCAAGTCTCGCTACGCACAGGAAGCGGCATCCAAACCCCCCGGGATGCCGCTTCCGCTTTTCTTTTTCGGCACCCCGCGACACCTGCCCAAACGCTTGTGCACCGCCGAAATCGGCGCCGCCGCACCCGGGTCTTGCGGCCCTTATTTCGTTGTTCCACAGGCGGCCGCATGCTAAATACTGCGGTGCAATGCAGCATCGGAAATGGCCCGAAGGATTCGTCCGCCGGCCGGACCCCATCCGACGAAAAGCACCCGATTGCGGGCCGATGATCTGGCCAGAACGCCGTCGGTCCGGTCGGCCGGCGATCCCCCAGGGAGTGGTTTGAAAGTCAGCCTGCCGTGAGCGACGTAACCGTCACCCCACCACCATCAGACGTCACCTCCGTCTCCATCGAAGACGAGATGCGGCGTTCCTACCTCGATTACGCGATGAGCGTGATCGTGTCCCGGGCGCTGCCCGACGCACGGGACGGCCTGAAGCCCGTCCACCGGCGCATTCTCTATTCGATGAAGGAGAACGGGTACGACTCCACCAAGCCGTACCGGAAATCCGCCCGCATCGTCGGCGACGTGATGGGCCGCTACCACCCGCACGGCGACCAGGCGATCTACGACGCCATGGTGCGTATGGCGCAGGACTTCTCCATGCGCCTGCCGCTGATCGACGGCCAGGGCAACTTCGGGTCCATGGACGGCGATCCGCCCGCGGCGATGCGATACACCGAGGCGCGCCTGGCCAAGCCGGCCGAAACCCTGTTGGACGACATCGACAAGGACACCGTCGATTTCCAGCCCAACTACGACGAATCGGCACACGAACCCGTGGTGCTGCCGGCGCGGTTCCCGAACCTGCTGGTCAACGGCGCCGGCGGCATCGCGGTCGGCATGGCGACCAACATCCCGCCGCACAACCTGCGCGAAGTGATCGACGCCTGCGTCGCCTATATCGACAACCCGGCAATCACCGCCCAGGAGATCATGGAGATCGTTCCCGGTCCCGATTTTCCCACCGGCGGCCTGATCCTGGGCCGGGCCGGCATCCGGGCCGCACAGATGACCGGCCGCGGGTCGGTGGTGATGCGCTCGCTGACCCATATCGAGCAGGGCCGGGGCGACCGCGAATCGATCATCGTCACCGAGATTCCCTTCCAGGTGAACAAGTCCCGCATGCTGGAACGGATCGCCGAGGTGGTGCGGGACAAGACGGTCGAGGGCATTTCGGACCTGCGCGACGAATCCGACCGGCACGGGGTGCGTGTCGTTATCGAGCTGCGCCGCGACGCGATGACGGACGTGGTCCTGAACCAGTTGTTCCGCCACACGCCCATGCAGACCAGCTTCGGCGTCAACATGCTGGCCCTGGACAACGGCCGGCCGCGGATGATGCCGCTGAAGGACATCGTCGCCGCCTTCGTGGTGTTCCGCGAGCAGGTGATCACGCGGCGCACGGCCCACCTGCTGGGCAAGGCACGCGAACGGGCGCACATCCTGGCCGGCCTGCTGGTGGCGATCACCAACCTCGATCCCGTGATCGAATTGATTCGCGCGGCGCCGGATCCGCAGACCGCCCGCGAGCGTCTGATGGCGCGCGACTGGCCGGCCGGCGACGTGGCGCCTTTCATCGCGCTGATCGACGATCCCGGTCATGCGGTGGTGGACGGCCACTACCGTCTGTCCGAGGCCCAGGCCCGCGCCATCCTGGACTTGCGGCTGCAGCGCCTGACCGGCATGGAACGTGAGAAGCTGGTCCAGGAAACCGAGGAGCTTGCCGACAAGATCCGGGACTATCTCGAGATCCTCCAGTCGCAGCCCGGGCGCATGCAGGTGATGCGCGACGAGCTCGCCGAGATCCGCGAGCGGTTCGGCGACGACCGGCGCACCCAGATCGTCGAGCAGGAGTTCGAGCACGACATCGAGGACCTGATCCCGCGCGAGGACATGGTCGTGACCGTGACCCACGCCGGCTATATCAAGCGGGTCCCGCTGTCGACCTATCGGGCACAGCAACGCGGCGGCAAGGGCCGCGCAGGCATGCGCACGCGCGAGGCCGACGTCCTGGTGAACGTGTTCGTCGCCTTGACCCACACGCCGATCCTGTTCTTCTCCTCGCGTGGCATGGTCTACCAGCTGAAGGTCTACAAGCTGCCGGAAGGCAGCCCGACGGCGCGCGGCAAGCCGTTGGTCAACCTGCTGCCGCTGACAGAGGGCGAGACGGTCTCGACCATCATGCCTCTGCCCGAGGACGAGGAGACCTGGCAGGATCTGTTCGTCATGTTCGCGACCGCCTCCGGTTCGGTCCGGCGCAACCGGTTGTCAGACTTCACCAACATCAAGGCCAACGGCAAGATCGCCATGAAGCTGGCCGAGGGCGACCGGCTGGTCGGCGTCCATACTTGCAGCGAGGACCAGGACGTCCTGTTGGCCACGCGGCGCAGCATGTCGATCCGCTTCCCGGTCAGCCGCATCGACGAGAAGGGCAACGAGCTTGGCATCCGCGTCTTCGCCGGGCGCAACTCGACCGGCGTACGCGGCATCAAGCTGGGATCGGACGACGCGGTGATCTCGATGTCGCTGATCCGGCACAGCGAAGATTCGACAGAGGACCGCGCTGAATACCTGCTGGCCGCCAATGCCAAGCGACGCCTGGCGTCGGCGGACTCGGACGCCAGCGCCGAGGACCGTGCGCGCGACGAGGCCCGGGTCGCCCTGCTGGATCAGCCGAGTTTCGCGGACATGGCGGGACGGGAGGAGTTCGTTCTCAGTGTGACCGACACCGGCCTCGGCCAGCTGTGTTCGTCGTTCGACTATCGGGTGACCGGACGCGGCGGTAAGGGCATCCGCAACATGGAACTGCGTGGCGGCGGGGTGAGCGTCGTCTCCTGCTTTGTGATCGATCCCGACCATGACGAGATCATGCTGGTCACCGATGGCGGCCAGATCATCCGCATTCCCGTCAACTCGGTGCGGGTCGTCGGCCGGACCAGCAAAGGCGTGAAGCTGTTCGAACTGGACCAGGATCACCGGGTGGTCTCGGTCGCGCGCCTGATTGCGGACACCAATGGCGCCGAAGAGGTTGTGAAGGACGACGGCGCGGGAGATGGATCGTGACGCCGCGCATGCGCAGAGGGGTCTATCCCGGAACCTTCGACCCGATCACCTACGGCCACATGGACATCATCACACGGGCCGCCACGCATCTGGTCGACCATCTGGTGATCGGTGTCGCCGAGAACGCGGGCAAGGGCCCGATGTTCGACATGGAAGAGCGCCGCGCCCTGGTCCAGGGCGAGATCGACGCCCTGGACAGTGAGGTGGCGGGCCGGATCGAGGTGGAGGTTTTTGACGGCCTGTTGATCAACTACACCCGTTCCAAGGGGGCCACCGCCATCATCCGCGGCCTCAGGGCGGTGTCGGATTTCGAGTACGAGTTCCAGATGACCGGCATGAACACCAATCTGGATCCGGAGATCGAGACGGTGTTTCTGATGGCGACCGACCGCTACCAGTTCATCTCCAGCGGCTTCGTCAAGGAAATCGCCCGCCTGGGCGGGGCGATCGACCAGTTCGTCTCGCCACGGGTCGCGGGCCGCCTGGCCGAGAAGATCGGCCGCTGACCCAGCCGCGGCGCCACTGGCGCCATTCCCACTTTTAGTTGTAGGATTGCCTCACAATTCGCTTCAGCGGGCGAAAAGCACCCGCATCGGCCGCTGCGGACGTCCAGGCCCAGTCTAGAAACGATCTGCGCGACGTGGCGCAAGTTTTTGTTTTTGTTGGACTACTGAACATCACCGGCCCGGCTGCGTGATGCATGGTTGGCGGTACCCGAACGCCGTGTGATAACTGGCAGGGCGTATAACGGGGTGATTGGCACCAATGGAACACACCCTACAGAAGTTCATCGAGCAGGCCGCCCGCGCCAAGGATTGCGGCGAACTGGGCATCAGCTTCGAAAGCGCCATTCGCTCACTCGGGTTCGATCATTACGTGTATTTGCAGCTTCCTACGCCCGAGGTCCGGACCGAAGCGGTCTTCCTCACGAATTATCCTGCGGAATGGACCACGCACTATATCGAGCGGAAGTACGAGTTGATTGATCCCGTATTGAAGGCCTCGTTGCTTTCAAGGGTTCCCTTTGACTGGCAGAATCACTGGTTCAAGGAACAGCGGAAACAGCAAGGTGCCTTCTTTGATGAGGCGGCGGAGGTCGGCGTGCGGACAGGCTTTACAATTCCCTTTCATCAGAATGACAGACCGACCGGAGCGCTCAGCATTGCGAGCGAACTTGAGGAATCGGAACTAAACAAGCTGATATGCAACCATAGTTCCACGCTTAATCTCCTCGGCGTTTACTTCTACCTCCATGCCGACCGGCTGTTGGGTTCAGACCGTGAGGACTTTTTTCATCTGACGCCGCGCGAGGTCGAATGCTTACGCTGGCAGGCGCTTGGAGAGACCATGTGGGAGATCTCGAAGATCCTCTCGATCAGCGAACGGACCGTGCAGTTCCACATGGACAATGCAAAGACGAAGCTTGGTGCAAACACGGTTCCCCACGCCGTTGCGATCGCCGTGAAATCGAAGGCGATTACGCTTTAGACACTCACTTCCTACGCCAACCAGAGTAACCCTCGGCTGCATCTGCTGGCACCCGACAAACCATGGCGATTACTGTAGAAACCTACAGTTATCGTTGTCATTGGCATGCCCTACGTTGTCTCTAGGGCTGCGCTTGGTTGAAAGGGGTGAAACAGAATGATCCACATCGTGACAATTGAAAACATGGGACGGCACGCCGACCAGATCGTGCAGAAGCACCGCCTTCGCTACAGGGTGTTTGCCGAGCGTTTGAACTGGGAGGTGCAGACGAGTGGAGATTTGGAGTTCGACATCTACGACACAATGTCGCCGACTTACCTGCTGAGCATCGATGATCGCGACAGGGTACGCGGCAGCCTGCGGCTGCTGCCAACCACCGGCTCGTACATGCTAAAAGAGGTCTTCCCCGTACTTCTTGGTGGACGCGAGGCGCCCAATGACGCCCGAATCTTGGAATCGAGCCGATTCTCCGTTGATCACGAGGTCAAAGACGATGACCGTTCAGCCGGCGTTGGGAGAACGACCTATGAGCTTTTCCTTGGGCTGACCGAATATGGCCTGCAGCGCAATATTGAGCAGATCGTTACCGTCGTCGACAAGCGCATGGAAACCATCATGAAACGGAGCCGTATTCCGTGGCAACGTTTCGGCGAACCGCACAAGATCGGTAATGTGGTCACCGTCGCCGGGTTGGCAGAAGTATCCGAAAGAACACTCTCGGCCCTGAGAGCAAAATCGGGCATTTCCGACACTGTGATCAAGAAACCACGGCTGGTTGAAGTCGCCGCCTGAAGCATGACGCGGTATGCTACGAAAACAGAGGATGGAACCATGATCGAGGGGGCAATGGCGCCAAATATCACCGATTCAGGAGACAAGCAGGTTCTGGTCGCCAGCATCCGCGACGAGCTGCGCATTCTCAAGCGTCTGCTGGAAGCGGCTGGAATGCCGGCAACCCGACACATCGTCGATGTCGCGGCGGCGTCGTTCCTGGACGAGATCATCCAGAAGCGGGAGTTCCACGACTATCGCGCAATGATGGAAGACCTGGCCGCCGAAACCGGGCTGATGGAAGAGCTGCTTCTGGCGCGCCAGGTCCGGACCTTGAACAGCTAGACCGGGCTCCGCCCACGCAAGATCGCAAAGCCGCCGCCCGGTCCGCCGGGCGGCATTTCCTTGCCCGAAATCGCCCGGCTTCACTTTGCGGCTGCAAGGGCCTACACCTTGACCCGGATGATCGACGTCTTCCTGCATGCCGTCTTTCCGGTGTTTGCGGTGGTCCTGATCGGGTTCGCGGGCGCAAAGCGCGGCCTGTTCGACACCGCCATGGCCGCTGCGGTGAACCGGTTCGTGTTCTACGTGGCACTGCCGGTGCTGCTGTTCCGGCTGATCGCCGGCGCCCGGCTTGAGACCTTGCAATGGAGCCTGTTGGCGCCTATTTCCTGATCGAGATCGCCATCTATGCCGCCGGCTTTGCGATCGCCCGGATCGGGTTCGGGCGACCAGCCCGCGAAAGCCTGCTGATCGGCATGACCGGCGCCTTCGCCAACCATGTGTTCTTCGTGCTGCCGATTGCCGAGGCGCTGCTCGGGGAAGCAGCCGCCGTTCCGATCGTCACGATCATCGTCGTCGACGCGGTGGTTCTGTTCGGCGGCACGACCATGATCATGGAGGCGACGGGCGCGGATGCCGGCGGCGCCCCGGTTCTGCGCCTGGCCGGCATCCTGGCCCGAAACCCGACGGTCATCGCGATCGCCGCAGGTGTTGGGGGCATGCTGATCGGTCTTCCCATCACGGGCGGCCTGGACCTGTTCACCGATTTCGTCGGCAGCACCACGGCGCCCGTGTCCCTGTTCGCGCTGGGCGTCATCCTGGCGGCGCGCGAGGTGCGCGCGAGAACCGCGCTGCCGTTTCTGCTGTCCGGGCTCAAGCTGCTGGTCATGCCGGCCGCGGCCTGGGCCATCATGGTTCATTGGCTGGAGATCGCGCCCGCCCTTTCCGGACCGGCAATTCTGGTTGCCGCAGGCCCGGCCGGCGCCATGCCGTTCGTCCTGGCGCTGCAATACGGCCAGCCGACCGGCACGATCGCGCGGATCATCCTCTACACAACCGTCGGCTCGCTGGTGACGGTGAGCTGGCTGGGGCAGGGGGTGTAGCGGCGCAACGCGGTTTGTGCTGCCGCGCGGCCGAATCAGGGCATATGATCCGCCGATGCATGCACCGAATTCAGGCCGCGACGCTTGGCGCCGGCGTCGCGCCGAGATGGAGGCCGGTGGCGACCGCTTCGGCCCCGAAGGGCCGCACAGCCGCAGCCGCTGGCAGCGTCTCAAGCTGGCGATCCGGGTGTTCGGCCTGGTCCTGAAGGCCGTCGGCCTTTACCGGCGCGGCGTCCGCAACGCGCTCGACATCCGGCTGACGGAACTGGAGTTCGCCTTCACGGACCTCCCCGCTGCCTTCGACGGTTTCACCATCCTGCATCTGACCGATCTGCACGTGGACGGCCTGCCCGGCACCATGGAGGCGGCCCGCGCCCATGCCGGCGGCCGGGAAGTGGACCTGTGCGTGCTGACCGGGGACTACCGGTTCCGGGTGCAGGGCCCGTTCGAACAGATCCTGCCCGGCATGGCCGAGCTGGTGGCCGCGGTCCGGGCGCGGGAAGGCATCCTTGGCGTCCTGGGCAACCACGACGACGCGGCCATGGTCGAAGAATTCGAGCGGCTGGGGATCGCGATGCTGGTCAACGAAACCCGGACCATCCGTCGGAACGGCGCGGCGATCCACCTGACCGGCACCGACGACGTGCATTACTTCTATACCGATGCGGCGCCCGCCGCGCTGGCCGCGGCGCCGGAGGGCTTCAGGATCGCGCTGATCCACTCGCCGGAACTGGCCGATCGGGCGGAAGGGAACGGCTACCGGCTCTACCTGGCCGGCCATACCCACGGTGGGCAGGTCTGCCTGCCGGGCGGCGTGCCGGTGATCACCCATGTTGGCCGTTTCCGCCGCCTGGCCTGCCGCCGCTGGCGCCTCGGCGCCATGCAAGGCTATACCAGCACCGGCGTCGGCGTCTCCGCGCTGCCGGTCCGGTTCAACAACCGCGGGGAGGTGGCGCTGATCACGCTGCGGCGGGGGGACAGGCAGACGGAGCTGTGACGCCGCGCGCGCTCGGCGCGGTGCCCCTGGCGGCGGCGCTGCTGCCGGCCGTCACCATCCATCTCTGCTATGTCATCGCCGCGGCACACGGCCATGTGTCCTGGTGCGTTCCCTACTGGGACAGCTGCGTCTCGATCAGCGCGACCGGCCGCCAGAGCCCGGAGAGTTACGTCTTCCGCGCCCTGATGATCCCGACGGCGGTGCTGTTCATGCTCTACTGGCTGCTGTCCAACGCCTGGCTGCGGGCGTTGGGCAGCGCGCGCCCGGTGCGCCGGCATCTGATGCTGGGCCTGGGCGTCGCCGGTGCCGTCGGCCTGATCCTCTACACCACGGTCCTGGGTTCCGAGGGGCGCGTTTTCTTCATCCAGCGCCGCGCCGGCGTGACCAGCTTCTACATCATGACCGTGCTGGCCCAGTGCCTGATGACGCTGGAGGTTCTGGCCATCGAACGTCAGAAGCCGACGGGAATAACCGGCTGGGTTCGCGCCCTTTTCGCCGCGCTCGCGGCCGTCATCGTCGCGACGGGCCTGGTCAGCCTGGCGCTGTCCGCCGCGGTGCCGGCTTACGACCGGGTGGAAGACGCTTTCGAGTGGGCGATCACGGTGCTGATCCTGGGCCATGCGCTGGTCACCCATTTCGCCTGGCGGCAAAGCGGATTTAGCGCGCGCTTCGCCGTCGGATCAGGCCCGGGCGAGGATCCAGTCGACCGCCCCTGACAGGCCGGACACCACCGCGTCGGGCGGCGGGTCGATCCGGTCCTCGTCGCCTTGCCGGTACTTGCCGGTCTGCACAAGAACCCCGCGCAGGCCCGCGGCCATCGCCCCGCCCACGTCGGCCTCGACATCGTCGCCGATCATGACCGTGTCTGCCGGTGCGCAGCCCAGGCTGTCGACCGCGGCCCGGAAGAAGGCGGGCGCCGGCTTGCCCAGGACCAGCGCTTGTCTGCCCGTGGCATACTCCAGGGCCGCGACGAAGGGACCGGCATCCAGGCTGCGCGCGCCGTCCTCGTCCTGAAAGCTGCGGTTCCTGGCCAGCGCCAGGAAGTCGGCGCCCACCTCCAGGGCCCGGAAGGCGGCGTTCAGGCTCTCGTAGGTAAATCCCGTGGCAGCATCGCCGACAACCACCGCCTTCCGCGGACTGTCCGGCAGTCCGGCGAAATCCTCCACGAGGGACGGGGCGACCAGCAGATGCGGACAAAGCCCGTGGTCGCGGAGATACCCGCGCGCCGCCAGCGCCGGCATGAACAGCTCGTCCGGCGCCACCGACACGCCAAGCCGGGCGAGCTTCTCCAGCAGCATGCGCCGCGGCTGGCGCGTGGTGTTGGTGATGCAGCGCACCGGCAGGCCGCTGGCCCGCAGGCGCTCCAGCGCATCCAGCGCACCCGGCAGCGCGGCGTCGCCCACATAGACGACCCCGCCGAGGTCCAGCAACACGCCGCGGATGGCCATGACGGCTATGATATCATCCCGAAACGCGCCGACGCGGAAGGAAAGTCTGCATGCGCCGGCTTGACTGGCACGCCGATGCGATCAGCCGGGCCACGCCCGTCGATGGGGGTTACCGGAACACGCAGAACGTCTGTCGTTTCCTGAAGGCGGAATGCGGGCCGGCGTTCACGTTCGACCGCGCCTTCATGGCGTGGATCAGGGACGGCACGCGCAGGACCATGGGCGACGTGGCCGATGAATGGCTGAGGCGGCAGGGCCGTGGCTAACCGCCCAGCACCATCATTCCGACCACGGCGATGGCCAGAACCAGCGCCACATCGTTGAGGCTGAGCTGCCGCCAGAGACGGGCGAAGGACTGCCGCGTGGGCCGATGGCGAGGATGGAACATGGGACCCGAAACACTTGCTGACGAACGACAGAATCGGGGGCGGGTTCTGCACCGCGCCGCCGCACCGATGGTCGCCGACGGCCGTTAAGGGGCGGCTAAGCCGGGGATTTGGGGCAAATTGCCGAGGCGCCCGCAGGCCGCGGAATCCGGCGCTTTTCGGTCCGCTGAAATGTTCTGAAACGATTGGTGAAGCCTGCGCCCCGGTAGATCTTGCAACCCGGGCGCCGGTGCGGACATGATGGGGGGGGTGTTTGCCATGTGTGTTCATATACCGGTCCGATGACGGACCGCGCGACAGCGGCACCGGCGTTCGAGGACGTCGTCTACAACCCGGACCGCGGCTTTCCCGCCTGGCACTATCGCATGCTGAACGACGCCGCCCGCAACCGGGCGATCGAGGCTGCGATCGCCGCCACGCCGGTGGCGGGCAAAACCGTCTTCGAGATCGGCGCCGGCGCAGGCCTGATCGCCCTGTTGTTCGCGAAACACGGGGCCGAGCGGGTCTATACCTGCGAGGTCAACCAGCACCTCAGCCAGATCGCGCGGCGGATCGCCCGTCACTCGGCCTATCGCGACCGGATCGAGATCTTCGACGTCTCGTCCAGCGAGGTGGTGCGCCGGGGCCTGTTGCCACGGTCGCCGGACATCATCTTCACCGAAACGGTCGACAGCGGCGTGATCGGCGAGGGCTTCTTCGGCATCGCCACGGACATCAAGGCCCTGATCGGGCCGGGCACGATCGTCATGCCCCAGCGGATCGACCAGTTCGGGGTGCTGGTGCAGTCGCAGGACTTCTACGACCTGAACTTCGTGCACGACGTCTGCGGCTTCGACCTGTCATTTCTCAACACCTACTCGACGCCGGGTTGCCTGCCGGTCTGGGCGGCGCTGCACGACTATGTACCAATGTCAGAGCCGACGTTGCTCAGGTCCTACGACTACACCGCCACCAACCCCGCCGAGGCCAGGCCCGTCGCGGTGACCAGGCCGGGCACCGCGCACGGCGTACTTTCCTGGTTCGCGCTCCGCTTCGGCGCAGAGACGGCGACCAGCTCGATCTACGAGAAGAGCCACTGGCACCAGGCCTTCCACCCATTCAAGACGCCGGTGGCGCTGGATGAAGGGGAGACGGTGTGGACGGCGCTGGACGATGCGGGCGTGGCGACCGTCGAGGAGAGCACCACGCAAGCCTGACGGCGGCCGCGCTTCTGGATCTGAGACCCGCCCCGGAGAATCCCCAACCGCTGTTCCGATCCCAGGTTTGACCGGTACAGTGGTGGCTGGTACCCTCGTTCCTGCAATGTCTTATCGCACAACCTGTATGGGCGAACGCCTTTTCGGCGCGTCTCTGCTTCAGAGACGCGGCCGTTCCGATTCGTTCGCTCAACTCCGACCGTGTGGTGAAGACAATGCCTTCAATCCCAAGCACTGGACGAACCGCTCCGCCCGATAAGTATCCGGTTGAGCAGAGGACTTCATGCGTGCACTACGCGCTGCGTGGTGCGGCAGAACCCCGCCTGCTGTCGCGCGTTTTTGCATCGCTGTCCCGATGCGGCGTCACACCGAGAAGCGCACGCGCCAGCCTGACGGCGGACGGTCGAGAACTGGTCATCGATGTCCGCTTGGCCGGAATCGATCATGACGTTGCGGCCCGCATCCTCCGCTGCCTGCCACGGCTCCAAGGCGTCGACAGCGTCGAGATGTCGAAACGGACAGTCCCGGCCACACAGCTTCTCGACCAGTTCCTGGAGGACCAGATCGCGCGCGTCGAACGGGAGATTGCCGGTCGATTATCCGCCTATGAATTCCTGGTAAGCACGGGACGCATGCGACGCGACCGGGCGGTGCGCGAGTATGGTCGCATGAAGACCTTGCAGAAGGCGCTCGGAGATCTCCGGGCCGGTGCACCGTCGTGAATGGTGGGCCGAACGTGACGCCGTTCGAGACGCGCCCGCACGCAAGCCGCTCCCGCTTCAGTCCGCGAGCCCGAACAGCTCCTGCGGCTCCCGGACGCCGCGGAGTTCGTGAAGGCCGAGGGACTCCAGCCCGCGGATGCTGCCGGCTTTCTCCTGAAGCGTGCTGGAAACCAGGATGTTGCGCTCGAGGGGCCGGCACAGCGCCTGGATGCGGCTCGCCTCGTTGACTGCCGGCCCGATCACGGTGAAATCCAGCCGGTCGCTGGCGCCGATATTGCCGTAGAACACCTCGCCCAGGTGCAGCGCCAGGCCGAACTCCATGATCGGCTTTCCGGCGGCCTTGCGGGCCTCGTTGAGGGCGGGAAAGGCGTCGCGCAACGCGGCCGCCGCCACCAGGGCGTCGCGGCACACGGCTTTGTCGTCCCGGCCCGTCAGGTCGAACGTGGCCAACAGGCCGTCCCCCATGAATTTGAGGATCTGGCCGTTGTTGGCCTGGACCGGTGCCGCCATCGCTTCCAGATAGTCGTCCAGCGTGGCGACCAGGAGGTCGCGCGGCAGGGTGTCGGTCAGCTCGGTGAAGCCGCGCAGATCGGCGAACCAGATGACGGCCCGGATCGCCTCGGCCGACCCGCGCTGGATGGCGCCCGTCAGCACCCGGCGCCCGGCATCCCTGCCCAGATAGGTCTCCAGCACGGTGCTGGCGACATCGTAGGTGAGGCGCGATTTCGCGGCGAGCGCCAGGTAGGGCAGCGCCTGTCCGACCTGGTCGAGCTGTCCGTCGTCGAACCCTTCCGCCCGGTCGGTGGCGCAGGAGAAGAAGATCCCGTCCAGCCCCCGGTTCGCGCGCGCCATGTCGCTGTCGGTCTTCGATCTATCGGCACCGAGGTCCGCCTGCGCGCTGTCGTAAGGCACGACGAATGCAGCATATTCGACAAGCCCTTCCGCCCGCAATTCAGGAAACACCAGGAACTCGTCGGTGTTGCCCGTATCCAGCCGCCGGCGCAGCGCAAGAAGCCCCGTGCTGCGCATATGGTAGACCGGGCTCTTCAGGTAGATGTCGCGGCTGAGTTCGTCGCGGTCGCGCGGGATATGCGTGATGCCATCATCGCCGGGACGCCAGACGAAAGTGTGCGACCCGTACCGGGGATGCAGCGTGTACATGCCCATCTGCACCCGCTTCATGGGAAAGCCGCTGTCGTAGACCTTGCGGCAGAACCCCGCAATCTGTTCGTCCAGCGGCAGGCCCGCCATGCCCCGCTCCACGAGCCAGCGGGGTAGGCCATCGAGGTCAAGTGGCGGCAGGGGCGCGGCGTCTGATGGCTCGTGGCTCATGTATATCCACAGATGGTTCTGAAATGGTGCGCATGGCGTGGTCTGGTCTTGATATGTGCATTCACTGTGGACAATGCCCGCTGCCATAATATGCATCGTTCTGTCTCAGCAGAAGCGATGCGAACAGGTCATTTCACAGTTCAAAACCTGACCCCGCGTCTGCGAAATCCTCGAACGACCCAATCAATGAGCCATCCAATGACCAGCAGCGCGAGAGGTGGCAAGAGGACAACGGCTGCGAACTCCATCAGTCGTACACGCGCCACCGCCGGCGTTGCCCGTTCCGCTTCCAGGTAGCTGCTGGCAATGCAGAACGCGTATTCCTCTTCATACTCTTCCCTGTTTATTTCTTCACAAGCCTCGATGTCGGGAAGGGATGCATCGGAGGGGGCGGGTGCATTGAATGCGAGATTGAGGTCCATCTTCAATTGGGGCGTCCATAAAACAACGACGGAAACGACCCAAATCAGGGCGACCAGTACCCACACCCTGGTGAGACCTCGTTTTACGTTCATGCTCGGTTGCGACGGTGGGGCTTGTGACGTTGAAAGACAATCATTGAAATCAGCCTCGTTGGACACTCGTCGAAATCTGAAACCCAACGATTGAGCAATGGCAAATCGAGGCGGACGGCGACCTGGCGCCGGCAGGCCAATGCGATCGCGGAACAAACTGACGCAAGCGACCATTGACGCCGTAGAAGCCAGCAATAACGGGGGCAGGTCTTCAATCGTGCGTCTACTGGACGACGACCAGCCCCTTGCTCTGTGTCCGCAGCATCATCGCCATACAGGCCAATTCACAATTCATGACCTGACCCCGAGGTTCTCGTTAAGTCAAAAGGCACATCATGGCGCGGCGAAGGCTGGCAGCGAAAGTCAGGTCGCGCGCAACATCAAATGAACGGTGTCTACAGCCCTAGCTTATCGTATTGGCCATGGAATTGGCCCAGGCGGCTCTAACCTGCCAATCATATCAATAAGCTGTCCCTTCATCTCCTCGAGAGCTTCCATCGTGCACGTCAACGATTGCCCAGCAGGGCCCCACGCATCGGGACACTCATCCTCATCTTTCGGCGGATCCTCTTCTCTGCATTCCTGTAGCGCAGAAAGATACGATGCGGTCGCCTCCAAACATGGATCTTTCGTAATTTGGGCCTTCCCCAGAGGTGGGCGTATTTCACCAATCATCCCATCAAGACGAGTAAGAACTGCCTCATCGATTTTCGCCGCCGGGCGCCCAGCCAGTTGGACAATCCGTATAAAGTGAACAAGCGCAACCAGTGCTACTACTTGTCGTTCGTCAAGTGTTTTTAAGGGTTCAAGCAGATCTCTCGACACCTTTTCCAACTTTCCAAGCTCATTAGCGAGCTCTCGTCTTGCCGTATCAAGTGATGCTCTTTCTTCCTTTCCCATCAAAAACTCCCCCTTTAAAGTTCGATCCAAGATTTTAAGTAAATCGGCTTCACACGGCAGGCTGTTCAGATACAAGGGAAATACTGCCCACCCATCCACAACTATAACGATTATTCCGTATAACACACCAACCTCTGCGGTGCTACCCACAGGTCTCTAGCCAGTATCCTGTTGGGCCACCACGTGTCGCGGGCGATCACCACTCTGATCCTCGGTGGTGGGACGTACTGTCCCGGTACCGGGCTACAACGGGTTCCAGCACATCGCGCCATCCATCGGCGCTGTACACGTTGCCGGGACGAAGGGCGCAGCGCTCCAAGTCGCCGAACTGGTTGAACAGGAACAGAGAGAATTGCGGGGGTCAAATTGCGGGGGTCAGGTCTTGAATCGTGCGTCTACTGGACGATGACCAGCTCCTCGTTCTGCGTCCTCAGCATCATCGCCATATGGGCCAGTTCAAAATCCAAGACCTGACCCCGCGTCTGCAGATATGGTTCTGACGTGAAAGAGTGACCCGAACTTCCCGTAAGAAAGCGAAAATATGGACAGTGCAAAGCGCCTTGCTCCAACACCATCATGCGGCGGCAAATAACCAACCGCGGAGAGAACTTTGACCCGGCAGAGACATGGCCAGGAGAGCTTGATCAAAGACCCGCGATTAGAGAACCTGACCCCATTTCCTGTGAATTGAAGCGGTGAAACGTTCTGCAAGAAAGGGTGTGCCGGGCAATGGCCCAGCCGCCCGGACATCCCACTAATTTAGATCAAAGACCGAAACAGCCTGAAGGACTAGCGTTTGCGGCGGGGCAGAAGCCAGATGGCATGCCGCCGACCGGTTCACTGAGACGGTTTCCAAGTCTGTCTATTGATGAAACAGGGGGACATCCCCGGAGACCTTCTCGCCCAGAGGGGAGAGGCGTGATGACGAGAAAACCACAAGGTCGCGGTCCAGCAGCATGGCGACCGCGTGCAACGGTGGGGGCCTACGGGATCGCATTCTTGCTCGGGGTCTTCCTCACACTGGCACTGGATTCCGGGAGCCGCCCCGGTGTGGCGCAATCGGACCTTGAAGGACGGATTGCGGCGCTGGAGGAAAAACTGGATGCGCTCAGCTTGGCGTCCAACGGGGACTGGGTCATTACCGGCGTCAACGTCCGGATCCGGAACGGCAGCGGCCAAACCTCGACGATCAATGGCAAGGGCAACCTGATCGTCGGCTACGACGAGGCAAATGCAGACGACGAGAAGACCGGTTCGCACAACTTGGTGGTCGGTCCTTACCACAGCTATCCCAGCTATGCCGGCTTGGTGACGGGGGGCAAACAACACAGTCAGCGGCGCGTATGCCACCGTCAGCGGTGGAGTCCTGAACACGGCCTCCGCTTATGGTTCCTCTGTCAGCGGGGGGTGGAACAACACGGCCAGCGGCTATGTGGCCGCAGTCAGCGGTGGACAAGACAACACCGCGGCCGGCTCCTACGCCTCCATTAGCGGGGGCGCGAACAACGCGGCCAGCGGAGGTTTCGCAGCCGTCAGCGGAGGTTCGAACAACACGGCCAGCGGTGAAAAAGCATCGGCCAGCGGCGGATCGAACAACCAAGTCGACGGCGTCCAGGCGTCAATCAGTGGTGGGCGGTATAACGCAGCGATCGGGTCAAGCGCGTCGGTCAGCGCAGGGCTGTACAACGAAGCAAGTGGCTCTTACACTAGTGTCAGCGGGGGATGGAACAACGTTGCCAGCAGCTCCAGGGCCTCTGTGAGCGGCGGTGATCACAACACTGCCAGCGGCGACATGGCCTCCATCAGTGCTGGCCAGGGCAACACCGCTAGCGGGATTGGTTCCTCCGTCAGTGGCGGCTACGGCAACGTCTCCCGCGGTGACAGCTCATCTGTCAGCGGCGGGACGAGCAACTCTGTCGATGGCGGCCAGGCCTCTATCAGCGGAGGTCGGTACAACTATGCACTCGGCCTTGGCGCGTCCATCAGTGGGGGCTATGCAAATCGGACCAACGGCGACGACGCCTCCGTAACCGGTGGCTACTCTAATGCAGCCAGCGGGCCGTTTGCGTCCATCAGCGGTGGTCTTTCCAACACGGCTGGCGGTGTCCTAGCTGCGATCGCCGGCGGATCGTATAATGCGGCATCCGGCGTACGCGCCACCGTCAGCGGAGGAGCCTTCAACAGGGCCAGCGGGTTGGAATCTTCGATCAGCGGAGGTCACAACAACTCCGTCGACGGCTATCGCACCACGGTTGGGGGCGGGCGCGATTGCCGAGTCGCAGATTCCGTACTGTACGGGTGGGCTATCGGCGCACCCGTCCCCGGCAATGCTTGCACCATGGAGAACTGGTGATCCTCTGTCTCTGCACCGGCCCTGGCGGCGCCAAGACGATCGCCGGGTCGGGAGAGGACTGAAACGCGAGATGATTCTCAGAAGCGCGCCGTGACAGGACGCTCCTCCGGCCCGCGCTGCACCGCTTGGATTTGCCGCGAGAACTGGTGAGCCCGGCAGGGATCGAACCTGCGACAACCTGATTAAAAGTCAGGTGCTCTACCAACTGAGCTACGGGCCCGCCAAAAGCGGTGGGTGCGCCGCGAAATATCTGCGGCGCGGCGGAAGATATTGCCGCCGGCGAGCCGGGTCAATCCCGCAAGCGCAAAAGGAAAGGGCGGTCCGACCTTCGCCGCGACCGCCCTGCCTTTTCGGGTACCGGATCTGCCGGTCAGATCTCGCGGCTCTCCCCGGCCTCGTCGGAGAACGAGCCGGCCATCGCCTGAACCAGGGCCCGCACGCGATCGCGCAGGTGCTGGTCCTTGATCTGGTAATAAGCACGGAACAGCTCCAGGCTCTCCCGGGCGGAATAAGGGCCGTCGACACTACCGTCTTCGCTTTGGTTCGACCGGCCTGCGCCCACAAGATCCTGGGGCATCTCATCGAAGAAATATTGAAGAGGAACATCGAGCGCGATCGCAAGGCGCCACAGACGGCTGGCACTGACACGGTTCGCGCCCCGCTCGTATTTCTGGATCTGCTGGAATGTAACCCCTGACGCTTCTCCGAGCTCGGTTTGGCTCATTCCCAGCAGCGTACGACGAAGCTGGATTCTGCTTCCGACATGTACGTCTACAGCATCAAACGCCACCTCGGTTTCTCCTTTTTTTCCTTACTACCTGCCCCCTTCGATGTGTCAGAAAAGTCGCATATCCCACTGGGATTTTCCAGTGCTGCACCGCGCCCGTACCGGGTAGATACCCTGGTACAGCTATACCATAAATCGATAGCGGGGCTTTGCGCCCGGCCCGGTCCCTCTCTGACACGATCGGCAATATATACTCTTATCGCTGGCCTAATAAATCATTATCTTCAATGAACAATCTTCGCGCATAGGTCATACCCAGGCACTCAATACATAAAATGCCATTAAATTGTTGTTTGCAAATCCTGAATTGAAATGAACGCCATGGTCGCGACGCAACGCCCGGGTTTCTGCGCCCGCCGGGCGCGCGACACGGTGCCGCGTGCAACCGCGAATCGGGCCGCCCCGAACGAGCGTATGGTTAAGGAAAAAAGAAACCCGCGACGGCTGTTTCGGCGACTCGCCTATTCCAGAAAATAGGTTTCGCCCTCGACCGTGCTGTTAACCGTCTCCAGGATGGCCGGCACCATCTTGCCAAAGACCCATTCGGGTTCGGCGTTGGTATGGCTGGACAGCGCCTCGGCCCGCCAGACCACCCGGCCGACCCGACGCAGCTCGACCGTCAGCTTGTAGGTCGGAAGCCGGATATCGCCGCGGTCGTCGTCGCCCAACACGCGGAAGTCCACGTTACGGCTGCTGGAGTAGGACGCCGGGTCGCGGTTGATGCTGGAATTGAGATGCTGCGAGGTCAGAGTCGACCGGCGCCGGTAAGGCCAGACCGTTTCGGTGTCGAAGGCGATGGTCAGCGCCGCGGTGTCCGACACCTCCTGACCCGTCAGGTCGAAGGCATCGTAGAACGCCTGGGTCAGCCGTTCGTTCTCGGCCGTATCGCTGATCGGCTTCACCGCGACTGGGCCGCTCGGCGGGTCCAGCTCGTAGGTCTGGGCGGTATCGTCACCTGCAGGGGCGGCCGGATATCGCGCGCCTGGGCAACGGTGGCCGCCGCCAGAGCCGCAGTCGCCAAAACCGCCAAACTCCGCGCCGCACGTTGAACGGTCGCTCGCCTCATCATTGCGCCCCCTCGGTCGTCGTCGCCGCGCGTCCCGCGGCGATCATCCATCCCCTGCACAATACACTAGCGCATTCGGCGGTTCGGACAATGGCGAATCCTGTATCAGCGCTCGCCAGCCGCACCGCCAATGCAACAGCGTTTGGGAAATCCTTGGCAGCGTTATATAAACCCCTTATCTGGCAGAACCGGTGGCCGGTACGCCCGCCGCAGCCGCAGGAGCCCATGATTGATGTCGCCAGACCGGCACAAGGACACCGACCACCACCACCCGCGCGGGATCACCATGTTCGGCCGCCTGCGCGCCTATTTCCTGGCCGGCATCCTGGTCTCCGCACCGCTGGCGATCACTTTCGCGCTGGCGCGCTGGGTCATCGAGTTCGTGGACGAGCGGATCGTCCCGCTGATCCCGGCGGAATACAATCCCGATCTCTATCTGCGCGAAGTGGTGGGCGTGGAAATCGGCCTGCCCGGTTTCGGCCTGTTGGTGCTGATCGTCGGCATCACGCTGATCGGCGCACTGACCGCCGGTTTCGTCGGCCGCACACTTGTGCGTTGGGGCGAGCGCATCCTGGACCAGGTGCCGATCGTGCGCAGCCTCTATTCCGGCTCGAAGCAGATCCTGGAAACCGTCCTGCAGCAACAGTCCAAGGCGTTCCGGCAGGCCGTCCTGGTGGAATACCCGCGCCGCGGGTTGTGGGCCATCGCCTTCGTGACCGCGCCCACCACCGGCGAGATCAAACGCCAGCTTGAAGAACAGGAGCTGGTGAACGTGTTCCTGCCGACTACGCCCAACCCGACCTCCGGTTTCCTGCTGTTCGTGCCGGCCAAGGACGCCATCCTTCTGAACATGACCGTCGAGGAGGCGGTGAAGATGGTGATCTCCGCGGGTATCGTCACGCCGCCCGATCGCGCCGCGGCCGAACGGCTGGCCGGCGCCAAGGTGCTGACCCCGCAGGAGGTGCCGCCGCCGGAACCGATGAAGGTCAGCCGGACCGCAGATTGACGATCGCCGCGTCCCGCTCGAGCAGGTAGAGCAGCACCCTGAGCGCTGCGCCACGCGGTCCCGCCAGGCCGGGATCGGTTTCCAGGATCAGCCGCGCGTCGTCGCGCGCCACCGCCATCAGCTCGCCATGCGCGGCCAGATCCGCCAGCCGGAAGGCCGGCAGGCCGCTTTGCCGGGTGCCCAGCAGTTCGCCGGCACCGCGCAGCTTGAGGTCCTGTTCGGCGATCACGAAGCCGTCGTCGGTGTCGCGCATCACGCCCAGCCGCGACCGCGCGGTTTCGCCAAGCGGCGGCGTGTACAACAGCAGGCAGGTCGAGGCGTGCTCGCCGCGGCCGATCCGCCCGCGCAACTGGTGAAGCTGGGCCAGCCCGAACCGCTCGGCATGTTCCACCACCATGACCGTCGCATCGGGAACGTCGACGCCGACCTCGATCACCGTGGTGGCGACCAGGATCGCCGGCGGGCCGTCGGCGAAGCGCCGCATGGCCGCGTCCTTTTCCGCCGCCTTCATGCGCCCGTGCACCAGGACGACCCGGTCCGGTCCCAGGCGCTGTTTCAGATGGGCGAACCGTTCCTCGGCCGCCGCCAGGTCCAGAACCTCCGAATCCTCCACCAGCGGACAGACCCAGTAGATCTTGGCCGCGGTGTCCAGTGCGCGCTCCACCGCGGCGACGACCTGGTCCAGGCGGTCCGCGCCCATCACCCGCGTGTCGACCGGCTTGCGCCCGGCCGGCTTGTCGGCCAGGCGCGAGACGTCCAGGTCGCCGTAGGCGGTAAGAGTCAGGGTGCGCGGGATCGGCGTCGCGGTCATCACCAGCATGTCGGCGCCCTTGCCCTTGGACGCCAGCGCCAGGCGCTGATGCACCCCGAACCGGTGCTGTTCGTCGATGACGGCCAGCATCAGGTCCTTGAACCTGACGTCCTCCTGGAACAGGGCGTGGGTGCCGATCGCCAGCGATATCTCGCCGGTTTCCAGCGCCGCCAGCAGCTTCCGGCGCGCCGCGCCCTTGTCCCGGCCGGTCAACAGCGCGGCGCGGACGCCCACGGCCTGGGCCAGGGGTTCGATGGTCTCGAAGTGCTGGCGCGCCAGGATCTCGGTCGGCGCCATGATCGCGGCCTGACCGCCGCATTCCACCGCGTTCAGCATGGCGAAGAAGGCGACGATGGTCTTGCCGCTGCCGACGTCGCCCTGCAGCAGCCGCAGCATGCGCGCCGGCGCCGCCATGTCGGCGCGGATCTCCTTCAGCGCCTGGACCTGGGCGCCGGTGAGATTGAACGGCAGCGCCGCCAGGGCCTGCCGGGTCAGGGTCCGGTCGCCATCGATCGCGCGGCCAGCCGCCGCCTTGGCCGTGTTGCGGGTGATCAGCAGGGTCAGCTGGTTGGCCAGCAGCTCGTCGTAGGCCAGCCGCATATGCGTCGGCGCGGTCGGCTCCAGATCTGCGGCGGAGGCGGGCGCGTGGGCGGCCAGCACCGCCTCTTTCCAGGGTGCCCAGCCGTTGCGCCGCAGGTAGGCCTGGTCCTGCCATTCCGGCAGGTCCGGCACGCGCTCCAGCGCGGCGGCGACGCCGCGGTGGACCACCCGCGCGGTCAACCCGGCGGACATCGGGTAGACCGGCTCGATGGTGCGGATCGCGTCCGCCTCGCCCGCCGGCACCACATGGTCGGGATGGGCCATCTGCGGCGCGCCGGCATAGAATTCGACCCGGCCGCTGACGACCCGCGTCTCGCCTTCCGGCAGCAGCCGCGCCAGGTAGTCGCCCTTAGCGTGGAAATAGACCAGGGTGATCCGGCCGGTGTCGTCCTCGCAGATCACCCGGTACGGCCGCCGTTTGTCCGGCGCCGCCTTGTGGGCGACGACCCGCACCGTCAGCGTCGCGATGCGGCCCGACGGCGCCTCGGCCACGGTGGGCGAGAACCGCCGGTCCACAAGTTCCCGGGGCAGGTGCCAGACCAGGTCGACCACGTGCGGGCCGGCCAACCCTTCCATCAACCGGCCGTTGCGCGGGCCGATACCCGGCAGGCTGGTGATCGGCGCGAACAGGGGAAACAGGATCTCAGGACGCACGGGACAAGGCGCTTTTCCGGAACGGGCGGGCAGGGACCGGCAGCCATGATATCGCAAGCGCGGGCCCACGCGCAGCGAACATGTTTACGCGACGCCGCCATGGCCCTATATCCATCGCCATACTTCCCCGACCGACAAAGCGCCACCGCCATGCCGCAAGCCGCCAACGAAGACGACCTGGACATCCGCCGCAAGCGGCTGACCTATCGCGCGAACCACCGCGGCATCAAGGAGATGGATATTCTGATCGGCGGGTTCGCCGCGCAAGCGCTGGGCAAGCTGACCGCGGAAGAGCTGGACCAGTTCGAGATCCTCCTGGAGGTACCGGACCAGGACCTGTACGGCATGATCGTCGCCGACGCCCCGGTGCCGCCGGCGCTGGACCATGCGGTGATGCGCGCCATCATCGCGTACAGCCGCCAACGCACGGCCCTTTGACCCCGCAGCCCGCGCTCCTCGGCAGTTCCGGCCGCAGGCTGCTGGCCGGCGCGCCGCCGGGCCGCGACGCCTTCGTCGTTGCCGAATCCGCCCGCGCCGCCGACGGCCGGCTGCTGTTCGTGGCGCACGACGACGCCGCGATGGCGCGGATGCGGGAACTGTTGGCCTTTTTCGCGCCCGACCTGGCGCTGCTGGACCTGCCGGCCTGGGACTGTCTGCCCTACGACCGCATCAGCCCGCATCCGGACGTGGTCGCCCGCAGGCTGGATACGCTGTGCGCGCTGGCGGCGGATCCGCAGGGGGCCGGGCTGGCGCTGACCACGGTGAACGCCCTGTTGCAGCGGGTGCCGCCGCGCAGCGCGCTGGCGGGCGAAACCTTGAGCGCCCAGACCGGCGACGCCCTGCCCGCGGACCGGCTGATGGGCTACCTCACCGCGCACGGCTACCACCGCACCGGCACCGTGCGCGAGCCCGGCGAATACGCCGTGCGCGGCGGCCTGATCGACCTGTTCCCGCCCGGCACGCCGGACCCGCTGCGGCTGGATTTCTTCGGCGACGAGCTTGAATCGATCCGCCGCTTCGACGCGATGTCCCAGCGCACCAAGGCGGAGGCGTCGGCGCTGATGCTAAAGCCAGTCAACGAGGTGCTGTTGAACGACGACTCGATCCAGCGGTTCCGGCAGGGCTATCGCGACCTGTTCGGCGCGGTTACCGGCGCCGACCCGTTGTACGAGGCGGTCAGCGCCGGGCAACGCCACCCCGGGACCGAACACTGGCTGCCGCTGTTCCATGGCGGCCTTGAAACCTTGTTCGACTATCTCGGCCCGGCACCGGTGATCCTGGACGCGCATGCCCAAGGCGCGATCGAGGCGCGGGCGGAAATAATCGCGGAGCATTACGATGCCCGGCTGGAGAACCTGCGCATCGCCGGGCGCGGCGACGGCGACGACGGGCCGGCGATCTACAAGCCGGTGCCGCCCTCGCAGCTCTATCTAGAGGAAAGCGAGCTGGCCACCGCGCTGGAGGCGCGCGCAACGGCCGTGCTGTCCCCGTTTGCGCTGCCAGACGGCGCGCCGGAGGGGGCGGTCGACGCCGGCGGCCGGCAGGTGATCGATTTCGCCGCCGCCCGGACCGATCCCAACACCGACCTGTTCGCAGCGGCCGCCGGCCGCGTCACCGAGGAAATAAGCCGACGCCGGGTTCTGATCACCGCGCACAGCGCCGGCTCGCGCGAGCGGATCATGACCTTGTTCACCCAGCACGGACTGGAGGGCGGCACCGCCTGCGAGAGCTGGGCGGATGCCGCCGCGCTGCCGGCCGGCGTTCCGGCCTTCGCGGTCCTGGACCTGGAGCACGGGTTCGAAACTGAAGACCTGATCGTCTTCAGCGAACAGGACATCCTGGGCGAACGCCTGGCCCGGCCGCCGCGCCGGCGCCGGCGCAACGAGGACTTCCTGACCGAGGTTTCCAGTCTGTCAGTGGGCGACTACGTGGTGCACGTGGACCACGGCATCGGCCGCTACGACGGCCTGGAGACGCTGGACGTGGCCGGCGCGCCGCACGACTGCCTGCAACTGACCTATGCCGGCGGCGACCGGCTGTTCCTGCCGGTCGAGAATATCGAGGTGCTGTCCCGGTTCGGCTCGGAAGACGCGACCGTCACCATGGACAAGCTGGGCGGGCAGGGCTGGCAGGCGCGCAAGGGCCGGGTCAAGGAACGGATCCGCGAGATCGCCTTCGAGCTGATCAAGATCGCGGCAGAGCGCGCCGTCCGGAAGGGCGAGGTGCTGGATGCGCCTGAAGGGCTGTCCCAGGAGTTCTGCGCCCGGTTCGGCTATGTGGAGACCGACGACCAGCTGCGCGCGATCGAGGACGTGCTGGCGGATTTCGATGCCGGCCGGCCGATGGACCGGCTGGTCTGCGGCGATGTGGGTTTCGGCAAGACCGAGGTCGCGCTGCGCGCCGCCTTCATCGCGGCGATGGCCGGCAAGCAGGTCATGGTGGTGGTGCCGACGACCTTGCTGGCGCGGCAGCACCACGCCACCTTCACCGAGCGCTTTCGCGGCCTGCCGTTGCGCATCGGGCAGTTGTCGCGCCTGGTCGCCGGCAAGCAGGCGACCGACGTCAAACAGGGCCTGGCCGACGGCACCGTGGATATCGCCATCGGCACCCATGCGCTGCTGGCCAAGTCGATCAAGGCCGCCAATCTGGGCCTGCTGGTGATCGACGAGGAGCAGCATTTCGGGGTCAGCCAGAAGGAGCGCCTGAAGCAGCTCCGGTCCGACGTCCATGTGCTGACCCTGACCGCAACGCCGATCCCGCGGACGCTGCAGATGGCGTTGTCGGGCGTGAAGGAGATGAGCGTCATCGCCACGCCGCCGGTCGACCGGCTGGCGATCCGGACCTTCGTCCTGCCCTATGACGGCGTGGTCGTGCGCGAGGCAATCATGCGCGAGCATTTCCGCGGCGGCCAGGTCTTCTATGTCTGCCCCAGGGTCCGCGATCTGGGCCGTGTCGAGGAGCGGCTGAGGGAGCTGGTCCCCGACCTGAAGATCGCGACTGCGCACGGCCAGATGCCGGCACGGGCGCTGGAGGACGTCATGGCCGCCTTCCTGGAGAAGCGCTTCGACGTCCTGCTCAGCACCAACATCGTGGAGTCGGGCCTGGACATCCCCAACGCCAACACGATGATCGTGCACCGGGCCGACATGTTCGGCCTGTCGCAGCTCTACCAACTGCGCGGCCGGATCGGGCGCGGCAAGGTCAGGGCCTACTGCTATCTCACCGTGCCGCCGGGCAGGGTGGTAACGGAGGCCGGCGAGAAACGGCTGCAGGTGATGCAGACGCTGGACAATCTGGGCGCCGGCTTCACCCTGGCCAGCCACGATCTCGATATCCGCGGCGCCGGCGCCCTGCTGGGCGAGGAGCAGTCGGGCCACATCCGGGAGGTCGGCGTCGAACTCTATCAGCGGATGCTGGAGGAGGCCGTCGCCGCCCTGAAGAGCGACCAGGCGAACATGCCCGCGGAAGAGACCTGGTCGCCGACCATAGCGCTGGGAACCGCGGTGCTGATCCCCGAACGCTACGTCTCCGACCTTTCGGTCCGGCTGGGCCTCTACCGGCGGCTCTCCACGCTGGCCGACGAACGCGACCTGGAAACCTTCGAGATCGAGCTGGTCGACCGGTTCGGCCCGTTGCCGGCCGAAGTGAAGAACCTGTTGCATGTGATTGCGATCAAACAGCTATGCAAGCAGGCGGGGGTTGAGAAGATCGACGCGGGGCCGAAGGGTGCCGTGGTGTCGTTCCGCAACGACCACTTCGCCCATCCCGAAAGGCTGATCGGCTATATCCAACAGCAGGTCGGATCGGTGAAGCTGCGGCCCGACCATAAGCTGGTCTGCATCCGCCCCTGGGACGGGCCGGAACAGCGCATTGCCGGGGTCGAGCGCCTGGTGCGCGATCTCAAGGATCTCGCCGGCGGTTGAAAACCGCAGAAATCTTCCCATCTTAAGAAGTGCTATGACACAGGTTAAGGCAACCTTAACTCTGGTCCCCTAGAAACAGTGTCCTGCGTCACCCCGGTGGTCGATTGAGGCGCAAGCAATCGGAACATTCGGGGGTTCCGAGCCAATAAATCCAACCGGAGAGCACGGATGCCCGCGCACGCAGCAGCCCATCCCGAGTCACTTGGCCCCAAGGTCGCCGCCGCCGACGGCGATGCCGAAGAAACCGCCCTAAAGCATCTGAAGACCTATCTGGCCTCGGCCGAGGCTCTGCTGGCGCATATCGACGACTCCCATTCGCCGGTCATGATCACCATCACCGATATTGCCGGAGAGGGCCCGCAGATCCTTTATGCCAACCAGGCGTTCCGCGACATGCTGGGATACGAACTGGGCGAGATCCTGGGCGACACCTTGAGCCTGTTTCACGGGCCGGACACCGATCCGGACGCGGTCAAGGCCATGCGGAAGGAACTGTTGCACACCGGTTTCGCGAAGACCGAGCTGGTCCGCTACCGCAAGAACGGCGACAGCTTCCTGTCCTACGTCACGGCGTCGCGGATGCGCGACGAGGCCCCGGGACAGGGCGTCTTCCTGTTTGTCGAAAACGAAGTTCCGACCCGGGCGAGCTGACGTCGTCCGATCAGCCCGTGGTGGTCGAGGCCATCGCCTGGTCCTGTGCCGCCATGTCGAAGATCGGATAGAAGGCTTCCGGCTCCTGCGCGCCTGACAGGGCGTATTTCCCGTCGATGATGAACACGGCACGCCGGCGATGCCCAGCCTGCGGGCGAACCGGTCTTCCGACAGGACATCCTGCGTCAGTTCATCGGAACCCAGGAAACCCGCCGTCGCGCCGGCATCCATCCCGGCCTCCTCGGCAACCGCGGTCAGGATCCGGACGTCGCCGATGTCCCGGCCGTCCAGGAAGTAGGCGCGAAACAGGATCTCCGAAACGGCGGCGTCTTGGCCCTGGCTTTCGGCGAACCGCAACAGGCGGTGCGATTGCACGGTGTTCGGCGTGCGGTCGATCGCATCGAAACGGAACGCGATCCCCTCGCTTTCGCCGACCCGGCGGATGGTGTCGTACAGCTCCTGGGCCCGTGTCGCGCCGCCGAACTTCAGCGCCAGGTAACGCTGGCGGTCCATCCCTGCTTCCGGCATCTGCGGGTTCAACTGGAAGGTCCGCCACCGGACGGTCGGCGCGACGTCGGGCCGTTCGGCCAATGCCCGCTCCAGCCGCCGTTTGCCGATAAAACACCACGGACAGACTGTGTCTGAAAAGATGTCGATATTCATGTCCGTCCTCCGCCATGCGCAGCCGCCAGGGGTGGCAGAGGCGCCAGACCAGACAATAGCGCCTCCCGGGATACCGTGATAGGCATCGGGCAAAAGACACGGAATCACGTGTCCGCGAGTGTATGAACAGGGGAGAACGGGGTGTCCGACGACTATGGTCCCAACGGCGCCGGGTTGGCGCCGAACGCGGCGAACCGCACGGCGCTGACGCCGGTCAGCTTCCTGCACCGCTCGGCTCTGGTCTATCCCGACAAGACCGCCGTCGTGCACGGCCCGACCCGGTACAGCTATGCCCAGTTCTATGCCCGGTGCCGGCGCCTGGCATCGGCGCTGGCTCGCCGGGGCATCGGACACGGCGATACGATCTCGGTGATCGCGCCGAACGTGCCGGCGATGCTGGAGGCGCACTATGCCGTGCCGATGATCGGCGCGGTTCTGAACACGATCAACGTGAAGCTGGATGCGGCGACGATCTCTTTCATCCTGGAGCACGGAGATGCCAGGATCTTGATCGCCGACCGCAGCCTGTCCGATGTCGTTGGGCCGGCGGTGGCGGCGCTGGACCGTCCGGTGCCGGTGATCGACATCGACGATCCGCTGGACAACACCGGCTCCCCGGTGGGCGACACGACCTACGAGGCATTGCTGGAAGAGGGCGACCCCGATTTCGCCTGGTCGCCGCCCGAAGACGAGTGGGACGCGGTCGCGCTGAACTACACGTCCGGCACGACAGGCGATCCGAAGGGGGTCGTCTATCACAGCCGCGGCGCCTATCTGAACGCGCTGGGCAACCTAATCAGCTTCGGCCTGACGCCGGACAGCGTCTATCTATGGACGCTGCCGATGTTCCACTGCAACGGCTGGACCTTCACCTGGGCGGTGACGGCAATCGGCGGCACCCACGTCTGTCTGCGCAAGGTCGAGGCGGAACCGATCTATGCCGCGATCCGGGACCACGGCGTCACCCATATGTGCGGCGCTCCGATCGTGCTCAACATGCTGGTGCACGCGCCGGCGAAAAGCCGGACGGAATTCTCCCAGAAGGTCGAGGTGGCCACCGGCGGCGCCGCGCCGCCGTCCGCGGTGATCGCGGCCATGGAAGGCCTGGGCTTTCGGGTCACCCACCTCTATGGCATGACCGAGTGCTACGGTCCCAGCATGATCAGCGCGCCGCAGCAGGACTGGGCGGACCTGTCGCTGGAACAGCGGGCCGGGCGGATGGCCCGGCAGGGCGTCAACTACCTGACGCTGGACGCTCAGCGGGTCGCCGATCCCGAAACCATGGCCGACATGCCGGCGGACGGCACCACCATCGGCATGCTGATGCTGCGCGGCAATACCGTGATGAAGGGGTATCTCCACAACCCGCCCGCCACCGAGGCCGCGTTCCGCGGCGGCTGGCTGCACACCGGCGACCTGGCGGTGACCCACCCGGACGGCTATGTGGAGGTCAAGGACCGGGCCAAGGACATCATCATATCCGGCGGCGAAAACAACTCCAGCCTCGAGGTGGAAGAGGTGCTGTACCGGCATCCTGACATCATGGAGGCCGCCGTCGTCGCCGCGCCGTCGGAAAAGTGGGGCGAGACGCCCTGCGCCTTCGTGACCCCGCGTCCCGGCGCAGAAGGGGCTCTGGATGAACGCGCCGTTATCGCCTTCTGCCGGGAAAACATGGCCCACTACAAGGCGCCGTCGATCGTACGGTTCGGACCGCTGCCGAAGACGTCGACCGGCAAGATTCAGAAATTCGTGCTGCGCGAACAGGCCAGGGATGGCACCTGAGCGCGGTGCCGCCGCGGCAAATACGAACACACGCAATGCAGAAAAGGAAAGGCCACACCCATGATCGTCGACCACCGCACCTACGCCGTCAAACCCGGAAACCTCCCGACCTTTCTGAAGATCTATGAAGAGCAGGGCTGGCCGCTGCAGCAGAAACACCTGGGGAACTGCCTGGGCTGGTACGTGTCGATGGACATCGGTCCGCTGAACCAGGTCGTCCACCTGTGGGGCTACGAAAGCTTGGCCGATCGGGCCGAACGGCGGGCCAAGCTGGCGACCGATTCCGACTGGCAGGCCTATCTGGGCGTGTCGATGCCGCTGATGGATCACATGGAGAACAAGATCCTGCAGCCGACGCCGTTCTTCCAGGCGGCGGCGGGCTGAGGCGCGCCGACAGCCATGGACTTCACGCTGTCCCCGGGTATCGAGGAGACCCGCCTTGCCGTGCGCAAGTTCGTTGCCGAACATCTGCTGCCCCTGGAGGCGGACCGGTCAAACTACGACGCCCACGAGAACATCGGCGAGGATCTGCCGGAGACCCTGCGCGCAAAGGCCAGAGAACAGGGCCTGTGGTGCCTGCAGATGCCCAAGGCGCGCGGCGGCCAGGGTCCGGCCCGGTCGGCATGGCAGCCTGCTACGAGGAGATGAACCGGTCGATCTTCGGCCCCGTCGTGTTCAATGCCGCCGCCCCGGACGACGGCAACATGTTCGTGCTTAACCGCGTTGCCCACGAGGACCAGAAGGACCGCTGGCTGCAACCGATCGTTGACGGTGCCGTCCGCTCGTCCTTTGCCATGACCGAACCGGCGCCGGGCGGCGGGTCCGACCCGTCGATGATCCGCACCACCGCCACGCGCCGGGGCGACGACTGGGTCATCGAGGGCCGCAAATGGTACATAACCGGCGCCGGCGTCGCCCGGCACTTCATCCTGATCGCCAAGGCCGGCGACGACCCGCGGCGCGGCCTGACGGCGTTTCTGTTCCATGCCGACCAGCCCGGTTGGCGCATCTTGCGGCGGATCCCGATCATGGGGCCGGAAGAGCATGGTGGCCATTGCGAACTGGAGTTCGACGGGTTGACGATCCCGGACGAAAACCGCCTGATGGATGTCGGGGACGGCCTGAAGCTGACCCAGATCAGGCTGGGGACTGCGCGGCCGACCCACTGCATGCGGTGGCTGGGACTGTCGAAGCGCGCGCTTGAGATCGCCGCCGCCTACGTGGCCGACCGGGAGAGCTTTGGCGCGAAGCTGATCGACCATGAGGGCGTGCAATGGATGCTGGGCGAGGCGGCGATGGCGGTCTCGGTCGGCCGTCAATTGACCATGCACGCGGCCTGGAAGCTGGAACAGGGCGACAAGGCGCGCACCGAGGTCTCGATGGCGAAGATCCAGGTCTCCGAGACCCTGCACAAGACGGTCGACACCGCCATCCAGCTCTGCGGGGCAAAGGGCTACTCCAAGGACACCGTGCTGGAATGGATCTACCGCTACGCCCGCCAGGCCCGCCTGGTCGACGGTGCGTCGGAGGTGCACAAGATGGTGCTGGCGCGGAATTACGCCCGGGCCGGGGCCGACTTCTGGTCCTGGGGCTAGGACAGGGCGGCGGACATGCTGTTGCAGGACGATGCCGTCGCCGCGCGCCTGGCGCGGTGGCTGGAAGCCGCCGCCGGCGCACCGTGCACCTTGTTGTCCGTGTCGCTCATGGGCGGCGGCGCGATTCAGGAAAACTGGTCGATCGAGGCGCGGTTCGCGGACGGGCCCTTCGCCGGGACCCAGGCGCTGGTCCTGCGCACCGACGCTTCTTCGACGGTGGCGGTCAGCCACAGTCGGGCCCACGAGTTTTCGCTGTTGGAGGCCGCCTTCGATGCCGGCGTGACCGTGCCCGAGCCGCTGTTCCTGTGCCGGGACATGGGCGTGATCGGCCGGCCGTTCTACGTGATGCGCAAGGCGGAGGGAACCGCGGTCGGCCAGATCATCGTCAAGTCCCCGGAACTGGGCGGCGACCGCGCCGCGCTGACCCGGCGGCTCGGGGGCGAGCTCGCCCGGATCCACTCCATCACGCCTGCGACCCGCGCCTTCGACTTCCTGGGCTCCCCGGCCGCAGACCCGGCCAAAGCAGAGCTTGAGCTGTTTCGCGGCCACCTCGACGGCGTCGGAACGCCGCAGCCGGGCCTTGAATGGGGCCTCAGGTGGCTGGCGTTGCATCTGCCGCCGCCGGGCGACGTGGTGCTGGCCCACCACGATTTTCGGACCGGCAACTATATGGTGGACGGCGACGGCCTGACCGCGATCCTGGATTGGGAATTCGCCGGCTGGTCCGATCCGCACGAGGACATCGGCTGGTTCTGCGCCGCCTGCTGGCGGTTCGGCCGGCGCGACCTGGAGGCTGGCGGAATCGGCACGCGGGCGGACTTATATGCCGGCTACGAGGCGGAGTCGGGCCGCAGAATCGATCCCTACCGGGTGTTCTTCTGGGAGGTCTTCGCGCATGTGCGCTGGGCGGTGATCGCCTTGCAGCAGGCGGCGCGTTTCCTGGTGGACGGCGAACAGAATCTGGACCTGGCCTTGACCGGACGGCGGCCGCCCGAGATGGAATGGGAGATCCTGACAATGATCGGGCCGTCCCTGGCAGGTCCGGCATGAGCGGCGGCGACCGGCCCACCGGTGCGGAACTGCTGGCCATTGCCGCACAGGTGCTGCGCTGGGAGGTGCTGCCCATGGTGCCGCCCGACAAGCGGCTTGAGACCTTGATGGTCCTGCGCGCGATGGCGATCGCCGGCCGCGAATTCGAGGATGCCGGAAGCGCTGCCCGGGAGGCCGCCGCGGCGATCGACGCGCTGTACGCGGCGGAATCGGATGGGACATCCGAACCGGATCGGGCCCGCCTGGCGGCCGATATCCGGGCCGGGCGTTTCGATGCGGCCGACCGCGCCCGGGCACTGCATGCGATGCTGCTGGCGGATGCCATCCGGCGCCTGCGGCTCGCAAATCCCAAGTATCTGGACGGGATGGAGTGAAGACCCGCCGCCGTTCGGCGCCGCCGGCCCTGAACGGGACAATTCCCGCCGACGCGATTCCGGACTAAGCTGGCGGGCAGGGGACGGCCGTGCCGCGCGCCGGCGCGTTCCCGGAAGAGAGGCACCGCCCCATGGCTAAGCTGTCTGCCGAAACACCCTGCTTCACGGTGATGGTTTCCGTCGCGGTCCCGCCCAGCCACCGCGACGAGCTGGTCGCGCTCATGCTTGAAACAACGCCGGTGTTCGCAGCGCAACCCGGATTCATCTCGTCGCACCTGCATCGCAGCCACGACCTGGCCCGGGTCATCAATTACATCCAGTGGCGGGACGCGGCCTCGCACGAGGCCTGCATGGCCAGCGCCGACGTTGCGTCCGGTGGCCAGCCGTTCATGGATTTCGTCGAGCGCCACGGTCTGGAAGTCGAGGTCCGGACCTTCGACGTGGTGCACAGCGAGGAGGCCTAGCGCCGCCCGGCGGCCCACCGCCCTTGAAAAGTTCCGATTTTGTTCCCATATCAATGGGGCAAGCGGTCACAAAACCCGGAAAACAAGGCATTGAAGCTGCGCCTCTGTCACAGGCGCCGGGAGGAGCCGCCGCCAATTGGATCAACAACAGCCGGGACGATATGAGAAACACTTCATTCAACCCTGAATTCGACCTTGACCGTTATTACGCCGACATCCGGCGCTATCCCCTCTTGAGCCGAGAAGAGGAAATCGACCTCTCCAGACGCTGGCAGGACGGGAACGACGAGGCCGCTCTGGACAAGCTGGTCGGCAGTCATCTGCGCCTGGTCGCAAAGGTGGCACGCTCCTATTCCGGCTACGGGCTGCCCTTGGCGGACCTGATTTCCGAGGGCAATGTCGGCCTTGTCCGCGCCGCCGAGAAATTCGACCCCGACCGCGGATTCAGGTTCTCGACCTATGCCGGGTGGTGGATCAGGGCCGCGATCCAGGAATACGTTCTTTATTCCTGGTCGCTGGTGAAGATCGGCACCACGGCGGCGCAGAAGAAGCTGTTCTTCAACCTGCGGCGGGTGAAGGCCGAACTGAAGAAGTTCGAAGACGGCGATCTGGATCCGGACGCGGTCAGCGCGATCGCGGAGCGGCTGAACGTGACCGAGACCGAGGTGGTCGAAATGAACCGACGCCTGACCGGGGGCGATTTCTCCTTGAACGAGACGGCGCACGAGGACGGCGAGGAGTGGATCAACAGCCTCAAGGACCAGGGACCGGGACCGGATGCCACCGTCGCGGACCTGGACGAACTGGACTGGCGCCGGTCGCTGATGCAGGACGGCCTGGAGACCCTGAACGAGCGCGAGCGGCGGATCCTGAAGGCCCGGCGCCTGGTCGACGAGCCGCGCACGCTCCAGAACCTGAGTGAGGAATACGGCATTTCGCGCGAGCGGGTGCGCCAGATCGAAGGCCGCGCCATCGAAAGACTGCGCAACGCCATGCTGCAGGCCGCCGCCGAGGCAAACACGAAGAATTCGGCCGCAGGCGGCGGCGAATGCCGGCCGTTCGAAACGGCGTGACACGCGGCCGGATCGCCGCCTCCTTAACATTTGACGGTGATCAAAGCCGGCGCCGCGCGTTTGGGGTAATTGAGACGGTGACGGCGACATGCCGTTGCACAGCAAGCTTTTCCACAGCGAGGCCACGAAAATGACGACCGTTCTGGAAGGCCAGAAATACTGGAAGACGGGCGACCACAGCCATGTCTGGGTCGTCGACGCCGTGCTGCACAACCCGACCGATCGCGAGCCCTACGTGGTCCTGGTCAGCGCGGACGGAACGGCGGCCGAGGACGTCGACCTGTCGCATATTCAGAACCCCGAACTGTACAGTCTGGTTCCGCCGGAAGAGGCCGGTCACCCCGCCGCCCAGCCCGGCAAATAGGCCGCGAGACGCGCAACGCCGCTTTGCCCACGCGCCTTGGACGCGCGGCAAGGTCCGTGCGTGGCAGGCTTCTGACAAGACTGTGCTGGCAGAAAGACGTCTCCCTAAATCGAAGCAGGGAGATCTCCCTCTAGAAGACCGGCGAACCCGATGACCCGCGCTCCGTGTCCGCGGCAAACCGGTCGAGGAGCGCGACGACTTCGTCGTCGCTGACCTGGTGAAAATCGCGATAGAACACGCTGATCGCGCCGAACATCAGGGGCGCTTCCAGGCAGATCACCCGATCGGCGTCCTTTTCCAAAGCCTCGATGGTATCGCCCGGCGCAACGGGAACGGCCAGCACCAACTGCCGCGGGTCGGCGCGCCGGACACCCATCAGCGCCGCGCGCACAGTGGCACCGGTGGCGATCCCGTCGTCGACGATGATTGCCGTCCGCCCGGCAATGCCGGGACGGGTCCGGTCCTTCAGATAGATGGTCCGCCGGCGGGCGATCTCGTCCAGTTGCCGCGCGGTTTCGCTTTCCAGATAGTCCTCGGGCAACTGCAACTGGGCGGCGATGTCCTGGTTGATGACAGTCTCCGGTTCATCGCCGTCGACGACGGCGCCGTAGGCCAGCTCCGGTTGCCAGGGAACCCCGATCTTGCGGACCATGACCAGGTCCAGCGGCGCCGCCAGGCGCCGCGCTACCTCGTCGCCGATCGGCACGCCGCCGCGGGGCAGGGCAAGTACCACGGGGGTTCTGGTCCTTCAGGAATGCCAAGGCTTCCGCCAGCTGCAGGCCCGCATCGCGGCGATCCGAAAACAACCCGCCGAACATCCGCGAACCTATGACTTCAGGTGCATGTCGAACCAGTCGCACGCCAGCGCGATGACCCGATCAAGCGTTCCCGGCTCTTCGAAAAGGTGACTGGCGCACGGCACGATCTGCAGGTCGCGTTCGCAGCGAAGCCTCTCGTACGCGACCTGGTTCAGTTCCAGCACCCCCACATCCAGACTGCCGGCCAGCAGGCGTGTCGGCGCCGACACCCGCGCCAGCGCGTCGCCCTCAAGATCGGGGCGCCCGCCGCGGGACACCACCGCAGACGCCGACCCGCCGGCCAGCGAATCCGCAACCAGCGCCGCCGCGGCGCCGGTGCTGGCGCCGAAATAGCCGATCTTCAGGCCCCGTGTCCGTTCGTTGCTGAGGGCCCATTGGGTCGCCATGACCAGGCGCGTCGCCAAAAGCTCGATATCGAACACGCAGGCCCGGTCGCGCGCCTCGTATTCGGTCAACAGATCGAACAGCAAGGTGGCGTGGCCCGCCGCACGCAGCGCCTCGGCGACATGGTTGTTGCGGGGGCTGAGGCGGCTGCTGCCGCTGCCGTGAGCGAACACGATCAATGACGTTGCGTCTTCCGGCACGCCCAACAGCCCTTCAAGGCCAATCGGCGAGACCCGGACCGTCTGGGTCCCGGTGGGTACGGTCAGCGGTGAATCGACACTCTGCATAGCTTGCTCTCCGGCTGGAGACGCGGCCGGCGGCCGGTCCCCCGCGCGATTCTTCTCGATGCTGCGGTCTGCGCCAGATGCGATCAGGCGATCGCAACGGACAACGCGGATCACTGTATGACCGCGCCGGAAAAAAGCGTTGATTCAGATCATCGTCGGCCGGCGTCAGTCCGGCAGATCACCCTCGAACAGCGCCGTCAGCGGCCCGCCTTCGTGGATCCGCAGGATCGCCTGGCCGAACAACGGCGCGGCGTCCAGAACCACCAGCTTGTCCCTGGCGCCCGGAACCGCCAGCCGGGCCGGCGTCACCGTATCCGTCACCACGACCTGGTCCACGGCGGCATCGGACAGCAGGGCCTGGGTTTCGACCTGGAAGACCCCATGCGTCGCCGCGGCAAACACCCGGGTGGCGCCCTCGGCCCGGCAGGCGCGCGCCGCCCGAATCATGGTCGTACCCGAGCTGATCATATCGTCCAGGATGATTGCCGCCCGGCCCGCGACCGGCCCGACCAGGGTGTCGCCCAACACCACGCCGCCGCTGCGTTTCTTGTCCATGAACGCGCCGGGCACGTCCGCGCCGAGCGCGGTCCTAAGGGCCTCCGCGCGTTTGGCGCCGCCCACGTCCGGCGAGACCACCGTCACCGGTCCCTCCGCCAGCAGGGGCGCGAAATGTCGCACGAACAGCGGCCGGGCCGACAGGTGGTCGGTGTGGCAGCGAAAGGCGCTCTGGAAGGCGGCCAGGTTGTGCACGTCCATCGTGACCACCCGGTCGGTGCCCACAGCCTCCAGGATCTGGGCGATGTAGCGGCTGGTCAGGGGGTCGCGCGACTTGGTCTTGCGGTCCTTGCGCGCATAGACCAGGTAGGGGATGATCGCGGTGACCCGGACCGCGGAAGCGTCGCGCAAGGCGCCCAGGAAGAACAGCAGCCGGCACAGCTTGTCGTTGACGCTGGCCTCCGGCCCGCCATCTAGCTGGTGCAGCACATAGGCGTCCCGGCCGCGGACATTCTCCAACGGGCGGGTCTTGTGCTCGCCGTCCTCGAAGCCCCGCTCCTCGTGCCGCGCAAGGTCGATGCCCATTTCCCGGGCTATCCGGCTGCCCAGCTCGCGGCTGCCTTCCAGGGCGAACAGGGCCGGCGACGACGCGTTCATGTCCCGGAATCCGCCAGCGCTGGCGGCCAGGCGACGGTAAAGCGTTCCAGGATGGTTTCGATCCGATCGTGCATCTCAAATCCCTCGCGCGCCGCCTGGCGCGCAAAATAGTTTCGGTGGGTGTCCAGCCACCATGCCAGGGTTCGGTCGCCTTCGCCTTCATCGAAAGCAAAGGCGGTGTCGGTTTCGATCAGCGGCTTGATCGTGATTTCCGTCGTCTTGCACACGCACCGCGGGCTTCGGGCGCCGTCGACGACCACGAAATAGCCGCCCACCGTCGGCATTGGCTCACCGCCTTCGGTCACGTCTCGCAACAGCGAGGCCGTCGCCCGTTTTGTGCCGGCCAGGACCAGATCGCAAAGCGCATCGTTCATGGCGGGACTGTCGCCGAAGAAAACCAGGTCGTAGTCCGCCGCGACCACGTCCGTGGCCGTCCGGAAAGCCTCGAAAAAGGCATCCGTCTGCGGTGTCTTGCGGTCGTCCATCGCTCCCGTCCCGAATCAGCCGGTATTCTTGACGCTGCGACGAAAAACACAAAGACTATTCCTGCCCGTGAAGACGGCGCCGAAGCCGCCGCGCAGGGCCCAGGGGAGGAAGCTTTGGCAACTGAAAAGCCGATCATCCTGTCCGATCCGGAGCCCCGGACGCTGGATCTGATTTTCACGCCGGCGGATCTCGATGCCTTGAAGGCCCTGGCCACGGTGATCAATCACGACACCGGCCGCATGCCTGACGAGATGGTCGAGGAGATCCTGCCAAAGGCCTCGTTCGTCATGGGCCAAACCGACCTGCCGCGCGAACGGCTGGAACGGGCGCCGCATCTGCGCGCCATCATCAATGTCGAGGGCAACTTCAGGCAGAACATCGACTACGACTACTGTTTCCGGAATGGAATCAGGGTTCTGCATACCGGCCCCGTCTTCGCGCAGACCGTCGCGGAAATGGCGCTGGGCATGGCGCTGGCCGTCTCGCGCGGGTTGGCGCCGGCCGACCGGGCGTTCCGCGAGGGCCGTGAGCTCTATCAGATGGACGGCAACCACGGCCTGGCGCTGATGCAAGGCAGCACCGTGGGCCTGATCGGGTTCGGCGATCTGGGTCGCGCTTTCCGGCCATTGGTGGTGCCGTTTGGATGCCCGGTCAAGGTCTACGATCCCTGGCTGCCCGAGCACGTGATCCGGGCGCACGACTGCACGCCAGCCGGCTTGGACGAGGTGCTGTCGACCAGCCGGTTCATTTTCGTCTTCGCCTCGGTCACGGCCGAAAACCAAGGCTTCCTCGGTCGTCGCGAGCTGGAGCTGATCCAGCCGGGCGCGACCTTCCTGCTGATGAGCCGGGCAGCGGTGGTGGATTTCGAAGCGCTGATCGATTGCGTCTCCCAGGGCCGGTTCCAGGCCGCCACCGACGTCTTTCCGGAAGAGCCGGTGGCGCCCGACGATCCGGTGCGCAGGCTCGAAGGACTGCTGCTGTCGGCCCACCGCGCCGGGGCCGTCGAGTCGGTGTTCTGGAAGATGGGCGAACTGGTTCTGGGCGACATCGGTCTGATGCTGAAGGGACTGCCGCCGGTCGGCTGCAAGCGCGCCGAGCCGGAGACGGTCGCACGCATGCGATCGATGACCAGCGACGGATTGAAGTGAGGTTTGCTACCTGCCTCCGCGCGATCGACCGGGCAGAGGCGTTTCAAAACGGGAGGAGAGTAAAGTGCTGAAGAGACTGACAACAGGGGTTGCGGCCGCCGCGGTGCTGATGTCCGTGGGAACGGCTGCGCATGCTCAGGACAAGACGTACGGCGTGTTGCTGAAGACGCTGTCCAATCCTTTCTGGGGGGCGATGGAGCAGGGCGTCAAGGACGGTGTCTCCGAAACCGGCGGGGTCGAGTACTACCTGCAGGCGGTGGAAAGCGACCAGGCTGCCGAGCCCCAGCTCAACGTCTGCAACACCATGCTGGAGCGTAAGCCGGACGTGATGATCACCGCGGCGATCAACTCGACAAACCTGCTGCCGTGCCTCAAGCGGGCCAACGAGATGGGAATCCCCGTCGTCGACCTGGACGCCAACATCGATTACGCGGTCGCCAAGGAAGCGGGCGTGCAAATCGCCTTCACCATCGGCTCGGACAACGAAGCCGCCGGCGCCCAGGGCGCGGATTACGTGGCGGAAATCGTCGGCATGGATGCCAAGGGCCCGGTGCTGGTGATCGAAGGCCTGTCGGGCAACATCACCGGCCAGAAACGCGCCCGTGGCTTCGCCGCGCGGCTGAAAGAGGTCGCGCCCGGGCTGGAGATCGTGGCCTCGCTGCCGGGCGACTGGGACCGCGGCAAGGCGGCCAACATTACCAGCGACATTCTCACCCGCCATCCGGACCTGAAGGCGATCTTCGCGGCCAACGATGTCATGGCCCTGGGCGCAGTGGAGACGGCCTATGCGGCCGGCAAGGGCGACGATATCGTCATCGTCGGCGTCGACGGCAATGTCGACGCGGTCGAAAGCATCAAGGCAGGCCGGCTGAATGCGTCGGTCGCCCAGCTTCCGTACCTTGTCGGCAAGCAGGCGGTCGAAAAGGTGACCGAGGTCCAGCAGGGCGGGAAGGCCGACCAGTTCATCGCGGTGCCGACCCTGGTCCTGACCAAGGACGTCCTGGAGGGCGGCAAGGAGCCGATGCTGGAATACGTCAAGTAGTCTCCGTTCCTTTTATCCGGCGGGCGGCATGGTGCCGCCCGCCGCCTTTCACTTGAATTGCCATGGATGAAACGGTCACAGCGCCGCGCCGGTCGTTTGTAAGCAGGCTGTCGTTCCGCATCGAATCGCTGGGCGTGCTGATACTGCTGGCCGTTGTCATGGCCTTGCTGTCGCCGTTCTTCGTTTCGATCTCCAATTTCCTGAACATCCTCCTGGCCACCGCGACCATCGGCGTGCTGGCGATCGGAGCCACCTATGTCATCGGATCGGCCGGTCTGGACCTCTCCCTAGGCTCGGTCCTGGGCCTCAGCGGCGTCGTCGGCGCCTGGCTGGTGGACCGCGCCGGGCTGCCCTGGATGACGCATCATCGGTTGCCTTGCTGCTGGCGCATTGTGCGGCTTCGTCAACGGCCTGTTGGTGACCCGCGCCCGCATCCCCGCCTTCATCGTCACCCTGGGCATGCTGGGGATCGCGCGCGGCCTGGCCCTGGTGATCTCCAAGGGTCAGGCGATTTACGGCCTGGCGCCGGAGATCATCTTTCTGGGGCAGGGGCGGCCGTTCGGGGTGCCGATGCCGGCCTTCATCTTCCTGGGCGTCGCGCTGATCATGCATTTCCTCCTGGCCTATACCCGGTTCGGCAAATACACGCTGGTGATCGGCGACAACGAAGGCGCCGCCCGCGCCATGGGCATCAACGTGGAGCGTCACAAGCTGATGCTGTACGTCATCTCCGGCCTTATGGGCGGCACCGCGGGCATGCTGTTCATGGCCCGGGTCAATGCCGGCGACCCGACCGCGGGGCTGGGCTACGAGCTGACCGCGATCACGGCGGCAATCATCGGCGGCACCAATCTGTTCGGCGGCCGGGGTTCGATCCTCGGCACCTTCATCGGCGCCCTGATCATGGGCGTGCTGCAAAACGGGCTCAACCTTCTGGCGGTGCAAAGCTACTACCAGCAGATGGCGATCGGCGCGGTGCTGATCTTCGCGGTCTGGCTGGACCAGTCGACACGGCGGAGGCGGGAGCGATGAGCCTGTTGGAAATCGACGGAATCGAAAAACGCTTCGGCGCCATTCGCGCATTGCGCGGCGTGTCCTTCGGCGTGGACGGCGGCGAAGTGGTTGCGCTGGTCGGCGACAACGGCGCCGGCAAGTCCACCTTGATGAAGACGATCACGGGGATCTATCGGCCGGACGGAGGACACATCCGGTTCGACGGCGAGGATATCACCCATGTCGAGCCGGGCCAGATCCGCCGGCGGGGCATCGAGATGATCTACCAGGACCTGGCGCTGGCCCGGCAGCAGGACGTCGCCTCGAACATCTTCCTGGGCCGCGAGCCGGTGAAGAAGCTGTTCGGCTTGCTGCCGGTCATCGACCGCGATGCGGTCGACAGGGAAGCGACGCGCATGATCGAACAGCTTGGCGCGCGCATTCCCGGCGTCGATTACGAGGTCGGTCAGTTGTCGGGCGGCCAGCAGCAGTCGGTGGCGATTGCCCGGGCGCTGACCTTCCATCCCAAACTGGTGATCATGGACGAGCCGACCGCGGCCCTGGCGGTACGCGAGGTGGAGCACGTGCTGGACCTGATCCGCGGCCTGAAGGGGCAGGGGATCGCCGTGATCCTGATCAGCCACCGCCTGACCGACGTCTTCGCCGTCTCCGACCGCATCGTCGCCCTTCGGCAAGGCGCGGTCATCGCCGAGGAGGCGACGACCCAGACTTCCATGAACGAGGTGGTCGCGCACATCGTTGGCGCCCACTAGCGTTGCAGAAGGTGCGTTCCCTCGACGACCTCACGTTTCTCGGCAGCGGCCTCCGCCGCCCCGAATGCGTGCTGTGTCATGCCTCGGGTCTGATCTTCGCCTCGGACTGGACGGACGCCGGTGGCGTCAGCGTGCTGCACCCCGGCGGTGCGGTGACCCGCATCCTGGCGACAGACAGGACAAGCCCGCTCAGGCCCAACGGCATCGCCCTGGAGCCCGGCGGTTCGTTCCTGCTGGCCCATCTGGGCGATGACGACGGCGGCGTCTGGAGGCTGTTTCCGGATGGCAATACGGAACCCGTCGTTGTGGAAGTCGGAGGCGCAGCCCTGCCGCCGACCAACTTCGTCCACCTCGACCCAGTCGGCCGGATCTGGGTTACGGTCAGCACCCGCCGGCAGCCACGCGCGGTGGGCTACCGGCCCGATGTCGCCGACGGCTTCGTCGTTCTTGTCGACGGAGACGGCGCAAGGATCGTCGCCGACAACCTTGGATATACCAACGAATGCCTAGTCGATCCCAGTGGCGCACGCCTCTACGTGAACGAGACCTTCGCGCGCCGCCTGACCAGTTTCGCCATCGCAGGCGACGGCAGTCTGACAGACCGCAAAGAGGTGGCAAGGTTCGGCGCCGGAACCTTCCCGGACGGCCTGACATTCGATTCCGATGGCGGCGTCTGGATTACCAGCATTGTCAGCAACCGGATCCTGCACATCGACGCCGACGGCGGCCAGACCGTCTATCTGGAGGACAACGAGCCTGCACACCTGGACCTGGTCGAAGAGGCTTTCCAGGCGGGCGAGATGGGGCGTCCGCACCTGGACACGATTCGCGCGCGCCGCCTGCGCAACATCTCCAGCCTTGCGTTCGGCGGCAAGGATCTAAGGACCGGTTACCTGGGCTGCCTTCTGGGCGACGCCATTGCCGTCACCGACATGCCGGTCGCCGGCCATCCGCCACCGCACTGGTCTTTCGATCTCGGGCCGCTCGCGGACGTCTTCTGAGCAAGGAACGACAAGCATGGCACGGAAACTGCGCGTCGCGACGGTGGGGGCAGGCTATTTCAGCCGGTTCCAGTACGAGGCATGGTCGCGCATGCCGGACGTCGACCTGGTCGCCGTCTGCAACCGGACGGCGGACAAGGCCGAAGAGGTGGCCAAGGCCTACGAAATCCCCGAGGTCTTCACCGATTTCGACCGGATGCTGGGGGCGACCGCGCCCGACCTGGTCGACATCATCACCCCGCCCGTCACCCATCTGGACTATGTCAAACAGGCTGCGGCGCGCGGGATCGCGATGATCTGCCAGAAGCCCTTTTGCAACACGCTGGACGAGGCGCAAATGGCGGTCGCGGCCGCCGCGGCGACGGATACCGCCTTGATCGTGCACGAGAACTTCCGGTTCCAGCCCTGGTACACTGAGGCCAAACGGCTGCTGGAAGAGGGCGCGCTGGGCGCCCCGTTCCAAATCGGTTTCCGGTTGCGCCCGGGCGACGGGCAGGGGCCGCAAGCCTATCTGGACCGCCAGCCCTACTTCCAGAAGATGGAGCGGTTCCTGGTGCACGAGACGGCGATCCATCTGGTGGACACGTTCCGCTATCTGATGGGCGAAGTGACCGCGGTGACCGCGCGCCTGGCGCGGTTGAACCCGGTCATCGCCGGCGAGGATGCGGGCCTGATCCTGTTCGACTTTGCCGACGGCGCCCGCGGCCTGTTCGACGGCAATCGCCTGGCCGACCATGTGGCCGAGAACCGCAGACTGACCATGGGCGAAATGCTGCTGGAAGGTGACGAGGCGACCCTGAGGCTGGACGGGGATGGCCGACTTTATCTTCGCCACCATGGGGTTAACGAAGAGCGCGCGGTCCCCTATCATTGGGACAATCGCGGATTTGGCGGCGATTGCGTCTATCGACTGCAGCGCCATGTGGTGGACCGGCTGCGCGGAACGGAGCCGGGCGAGATCATGAATACCGGGGCTGACTATCTCGCCAATCTCCGGATCGAACAGGCGGTCTACGAGTCCGACCGGTCGGGCCGGCGCGTCGTGTTGGCGCCCCAGGCCGCATAACCCCAGGGGAGGTGGACAGTGGCAGCTGCCGGAGCCGGAAAGCCAGCAGGAGAGACGGCGCCAGGCGGCCGACAGTCCAATACCCAGCGAGCCTATAGCGAGCTGAAGCGCCGGATCCTGGACAACGAGATGGCCGCCGGGTACCAGGCCCTGGAGCAGGAACTGGCCGAACTGCTGGGCATGAGCCGGACACCCGTGCGCGAGGCGCTGATCCGCCTGGCGAACGAGGGGATGGTCGAGGTAAGGCCGCGCCACGGCATGCGGGTGCTGCCGATTTCCGCCCGGGACATGCGTGAAATCTACGATGTGCTGACCAGCCTGGAATCGACGGCGGCGGAACTGGTCGCCCGCAACGGGGTGTCGCAGGAGCGTCTGGAGACCCTGAACCGTGCGCTTCGCGACATGGACGATGCGCTGGCCACCGACGACATGCACGCTTGGGCGCGGGCCGACGAGCGGTTCCACGAATTGCTGGTCGAATACTGCGGCAACGAGCGGCTGCGCGCCATGGTCCGCACCTGCTGGGACCAAGCCCACCGGGTCCGCATGGCCACCTTGAGAATGCGCCCCAAGCCCTTGGATTCGACCAAGGAACATGCCCAGGTCGTCGACACGATCGCGCGCCAGGACGCGGACGCGGCCCGCCGGATTCACCGCAATCACCGGGTGCGGGCGGGGCGCATGCTGATCGAGATCCTGAACACCCACGGCATCCACCAGCTTTAGGGAACGGCGCCATCGTGTGCCGGGGCAGCTAGATGCCCTTCGTGACGGTCGCTTCGCGTCCTCCTCCGGACAGGCTTTCGTGACGGCGCGCTGTCGCGCGCCTCCTCAGCATGAAGGGGATGTTAGATCCGCGAACTTGCACCTCACCCTGAGGAGGCCGGGGGACCCCGCCGTCACGAAGGGGCTGGCTAGTCTGGGTGCTTGTCGCGCCAGCGCCGCCGCAGATCCGCCATGTCGTCCGGCTGTTCGGCATAGACCAGCGCGTCATCGCTAAACGGGACCCAGCCCTGGGCGCTGCGGGTCCAAAGATGTCCCACCGGGTGCAGCCAGCCGGTATCGCCCAATGTCCCCGGTTTGACGTTCAGCCAGTCCGGCTTGCCCGAACCGGCATGGTATAGCCGCACACCGCAAGCGCCGCAGAAGTAGCAGTCCACGGTCCGGCCGCTGTCGGCGGGGCGTTGCCAGTGCTGTGGCGTTCCGCTGGTGATCGCGAACGCCTTCGACGGCACGGACAGCGACATGCCGAAGGCGCTGGAAGACTGTTTCTGGCACTCGGTGCAATGGCAGGCGTAGAGCGTAAGCGGTGCGGCGCGGATCTCGTACCGGATCGCACCGCACTGGCATCCGCCGGTCATTGGAAGTTTCATCCTGTGTCTCCGACGGGCAGGGGCACCGCCATGCGGTGCTGCGTAATTGCGAAACCCAGTTTCCTGTAAAACTCTATTGCCCCTTCGTTGAAGGCGTCGACGCCGAGTTGCATCTCGGACGCACCTTGCTGTTCAGCCCAGTCTATCGCCGCCTGCATCAGGGCAGAACCGACGCCCATGCGCCTGTCGGATGCGCAGACGCCCAAGGCGTCGATCCGGGCGACCCGGCGCTGCCGGAGAATGGAAGTCTTGGCGACCTCCTGCAGTGCGACCTGCACCAAACCGACGATTTCACGATCCTTGAGCGCAACAAGCAACTGCTCGCCGGGGTTTTCCAGTGACTGCATGAACCAGGCCTCGCCGGCCGGCGTGTCGTCTGGCGCGACATAGACGTCGGGACGCGCAGCATGGTGCATCGCCTGGACCTCCCGATACAGACGATCCAGCCCGGCACGATCCCCGGACCGGGCCGGACGGATGGTTAGCGATTGCGTGGTTTCCATACGCATCAGGCGGTCAGGCGGGTCACGAACACCAAGGCGCCGAAGCCGAGAACCCCGGCAAGAAAGGCCCAGAAGGACCCGCCTGCCTCCCGCGGCAGTTTTTCCCGGATCGTATCGATCAGCACCACGCCCGCCAGAAACGAGAACCACAAACCTTCACATTCTCCGAAATTCCGGCCGCAATGCCCAACGCCCAGCCGATCAGAAGCGAACCGGCCAGGATCCACCGGATGACCCTGTCGTAGGCGTCGGGCCATTTCCGCCTCAGACCGTAGTCACTGACCATGAAATACGTCGCCATCGCAAAGGTGAACAGAACCATGGCGATGAGTTCCACGTTGATGCCGTGCACCAGGATATATCCGATCAGGACGCTGTAGGCCGCATAGGACACCACGGTCGCGATCAGAGCGGCGCGGTAGCGCAAAACTGACCCTGACGCCCGCAACTGAGCACCGCCCCCAGCGAACTGCGCGATTCCGAAATAGACCACCAGCCCGATCAGCGCCATGGAATAGGTATGATGCTCCATAAACCCCAGCAGGCCCGGCTTGGTGCTGGCGCGCATGATGTCCTGCTTCGAGGCAAGCTGCGGCAGGATGTAAAGCAGCACATACGTGAGAGAGACGCCGGCACCGGCCATCAACAGCTGGTTCCTGGTTGCACCGGCGATGTGGCGCAGCTGCGTGGTGGCCAGATGGGCCAGCGCGAGGACGATTGCCGCGGCCAGCGCATCGATCGCGTCCACCGGGGCCATCGCGAAACTCATTTGTCCAACCCGTCCGGAGCAGATTTCGCCGCGTTCTCCGTGTTCGGCGTCAGGCGTTCGCCGTCGACGGCGCCTTCAGCCTGTAGAAAGCCGAATACAGTGTCGGCACGAAGACCATGGTCAGCACCGTGCCAACGGAAAGCCGGGCCATGATGGCGATCGACATACCGACCCAGAATACATCCTGTAACAACGGGATCACGCCCAAGACCGTCGTGCCCGCCGCCAACAGAACCGGCCTGAGACGTGAGACGGCTGCTATCAGGATCGCGTCATAGCGGGTCTGGCCCGACTTGACCTGCGTTTCCGCTTCGTCCAGCAGCACGATGATGTTCTTGGTCATCATGCCGGCCAGACTCATGGTGCCGAGCAAGGCCATAAAACCGAATGGGGCATCGAATACGAGCAATCCTGGCGTGATGCCGATCAGGACAAGCGGAATGGTCAGCAGGATAATGATCAGCGGTCGAAAGGCGTTGTAGAGATAGACCAGGATGAAGGCGATGATGGTGATTGCCGGAACCGTCATGGGAACCAGCGAGGCTTGGGCGTCGACGGTATCCTCCCACTCGCCGTCCCATTCCCACTTGTAGCCCGGCGGCAGCTCGACAGCCTCAAGCTTGTCTAGGACGGCCTCGCGCATCATCGGCATCGTCGCCCCTTGCACGGGGTTGGCCTGAACCTTGATCGTGCGGCGGCGGTCGCGGCGGCGGACGATGGACTCCTCCCAGGCGGTGTCGATGGCATCGGTCACCTGCGCCAGCGGGAGCGTCTCGATCGACAGCGTTGGTCGGACCTGAAGCGCCGGCATGCCGTCGAGGTTCTCGCGTTCCTCCTCGACATGCCGCAGAACGATCGGAATCAGATCGTCGTCTTCCCGATAAAGCCCTATGTCGATCCCGTCGTAGGCCCGTTTCATGGCGGCGGCGATGTTCTCGCGCGTGACATTGGCGAAGCGGCCGCGTTCGCTGTTGTATCCGGCACGATCTTCTGGACACGCTGCATCCAGTCGGTCCGGTATTCGCCGGTCAGCGGGTCCGCCGCCGCTATGTCGACGAACTTCTGCGCCTCGGTCCGCAAGACGCCGGGATCGGCGACGGCCGGTCCGCTGATACGGATTTCGAACTGCCAGGTGTTGCTGGGACCGACGCCGTAAAGGCGCAGCGGGACCAGTGCTTCCGGCAGGTTCTCCTCGATCCAAGGCGCGATGTCATCGAAGATTGCCGGGATCTCCGTGTAATCGAAAACATTGACGATCAGCTGGCCGTAGCTCTGGTTCGGCTCTTCCGGCTCAACGGGCAGATAGAACCGGGGCGGTCCCGACCCGATATAGGCGGCAACGGCCTCGACCCGCGGATCCTCGATCAGCTTCGCTTCCAGCGCTTCCGGGTCGGCGGCGACGTCCTGAACGCGCGTTCCTTCCGGCGGAAAGTAGTCGATCATGAATTTCGGCATCGAAGAGTCCGGGAAGAACAGCTGCTTCACGTTCCCGAAACCGACCACCGCAACGACCAGCAAGGCGACCGTCGTGCCGATGGTCAGCCAGCGAAACCGGATCGACTTCGTCACCACCCCGCGGAAGCGTTGATAGAAGCCGCCGGCGAACGGATCGCCGCCACCTTCCTTCGGCGCGGCCAACATGTCGACGCACTGCAAAGGCGTCAACGTGAGCGAGACAATCCAGCTGATCAGCAGGGAGATGCCAGCCACCTGGAACAGGGCCTGGCAATACTCGCCGACGCTTTCCGGCGAACCGGAGATCGGCAGGAACGCCATCACCGCGATGATCGTGGCCCCAAAAGCGGTATGGAGGGTTGGGTTGCGGCCTCGACCGCGGCCTTGACGCGGTCCATCCCCTGCTGCATGCGGACGACCATGCCGTCTGCCACGACGATGGAGTTGTCGACCATCATGCCCAGCGAAATGATCAAAGCGCCCAGCGAGATCCGGTGCAGATCGATGTCAAAAATGGCCATGACGATGAAGGTGGCCAGAACAGTCACGAACAGCGCCGTCCCGACGATCACGCCCATCCGCCAGCCCATCGCGATGGTCAGCACGACCAGGACAATGCCCAGCGCCTGGGCAAAATTGACCAGGAACGCCTTGACGGATTCATCGACGATGTCGGACTGCCAATGGACCTTGTTCAGGACGATGCCGACCGGCAGGAACTCCTGCAACTCGTCGAGGCGCTGGTCGATACTGCGCCCCACATCGACGATATTGACGCCCGGGATATTGGTGATGGAGATACCGATCGCCGACTGGCTTGGGTAGGCATCGCCGTCTGCCGTACGCATGCTGAAGGCAAGCAGGTTCGTCGGAGGCTCGCGGTAGCCCCGGCGGATTGTTCCGATGTCGCTGACCCGTATGGCATCCTCACCGCTTCGGACTCCGCCTCGCGCCTCATCGCTTTGCAAGGCGTCCGTGAAAGACGGTGTTACGGTGAGATCTCCGATGTCTTCAGGGGAACGAAATGCCCCCGTCGGCGCGATCCGGAACCGCTTGCGCTGCAGTTCAACGCCGCCGGCGTCGACGACCATGTTCTGGTTGCGCAGCGTGGAGATCATGCTCTCGTCGCTGAGCCCGACCTGGCTGAGTTGGGTTTCCAGGACGTCGATATAGATGACTTGTTCCTGGACACCCCACAGATCCACGCGCGCCACGCCGTCGACCACGCTCAGTTCCTTGCGGATGACCTTGGCGTATCGTTCAAGGTCGGCGTAGCTGAACCCGTCTCCCGTCATGGCAAGCTGGAACCCGAAGACGTCACCGAAATCGTCGTTGATGATGGGCCGGCCGACGCCCGGAGGCAGTTCGGTTTCCACTTCGCGGATCTTGCGGCGCATCTGATCCCAGATCGGCTGCAGCTCGTCTCCCCAGAACTGGGATTGGACCTCCAGGTTGATGTAGGACAGGCCGGCCCGCGAATAGGACTCGATGTTGTCGACCTGCTTGAGCTCTTGAAGCTTCGTTTCGATGCGGTCGGTGACTTCCAGCTCCACCTCCTCCGGGCTGGCGCCGGGATAGGGCGTGATGATGACCGCGTTCTTGACCGTGAAGTCGGGATCCTCCAGCTGTCCCAGCGCAAAGAAGCTGGCGAGGCCCGCGACCACGACAAGGAATGTCGCGAAATAGGTGACGGCCCTCTTTTCGATGGCGGCGGCGATGCTCATCTCTGCGCCACCCGGTCTTCAAGAATGCGTACCGTCTGCCCCTCACGCAGAAAGTGGACGCCCGCCGTGGCGATCACCTCACCCGTTTCCAGACCGCTGAGGATCTCTTGGCCGCTATCCGTCAACGGACCCGGCTCGACGGCGCGTCGTGAAACGACCCCCGAGGCCTCGTCGATGACCCAGACAAACGTGCCTTCGCCAGACCTGGGCGAGAACACGGAGGTGACTGGAACGATCAGACGACTCTCCAGCAGCTCTTCATCCGGATCCGCGGTTGCGCGTCCGGCCATTCCCGGCAGAACCCTGATGCCGTCCGGCTGGTCCATGATCAGGGTGACGGCGAATGTCCGCGTCGTCCGTGACGGTTCCGTTGCAACTTCCTTGAGTTCTGCGGGGATCTCCAAGTTCGGGAAATTGTCGAACCTGACCCGGATATTGACCGCTTGGTCGACGAAGGAAATGATCGATTCGGGCAGATTGACGACGAATTCGACCCGCGAGGTGTCGACCAGTCGGATGACCGGCTCCTTTCCTCTCACATTGTCGAAGTTTTCCCGATAGGTCCGGGAAACAGTGCCGTCGAACGGCGCGACCAGGACCGTATCCTCAAGTGCCTTCTGCGCGATCCGGAACCGGGCCGATGCCATGTCAAGGCGCGCCTCCGCGTCGGTCAGTTCCTGCTGGGCGACGGCACCGGATTTAGCCGCCCTTTCGATCCGATCGAAATGGGCCTTGGCGCGATCACGCTCCGCCTTCGCGAACGAGACGTCGTTCTCGAAGTCCCGCGGATCGAGTTCTGCGAGAATTGTGCCGGTTTCGACCCGATCCCCGACAAACACAGGCCGCTGCACCAACCGACCGGCGACTTCGAAGGAAAGATCCGTTTCCTGCGTGGCCCGCGCCGTGCCCGGATACCACCGGTTGATCAGGGCGGCCGCGCTTTCGACCCGAACTGCCCGGACGGGCCGGACCACCTCGCGCGCTACCTGCTGTTCCTCACACCCGGCAAGCGCGGCGGCCGCCACGGCTGCAACGACACCAATCATGGAACGTGGATTCATCGCTGACCCCCTTCGTGTGCCGCGTCGCGGACTGGCCCCCTTCCGCTTGGCGAGTAATACACTAACAGCATGTCGGCGACGGACAATAACGGCTTTGATTCACATCAGAAGTTTGGCGCGCGACGTCGCGCCGGTTGACGCGATGCGTTGTGGAATGCACGCTAGTTGAGATTGGACAAAGCCCGTGAAGAGGCAGGGGCGCGATGCGCGGTCTGACCGACAGGCATCGCGCCAAAGGGGCATCTACGCGCGCCGGCGCGCCCGACGTTGCGTCGACACAGGGGAGTCCAGAGCATGTTGCGTTTGTCACGATTGTCGCTTGCCGCCGTGCTGTTGCCGCGGGTCGCACTGGTCGGCTGCGACGACGAGCCGGAACAGGTCGAAATGGTCCGCCCGGTCCGCGCGATGCGGGTGCAGGATGAAAGCGCGCTGTTGAACCAGTGGTACCCCGGTGTTGCCAAGGCGACCCAGGAAACCGACCTGGCCTTCGAGGTCTCCGGCAAGCTGATCGAACGCCCCGTTTTCATCGGCGACGAGGTCGAGGCGGGCCAGATCCTCGCACGCCTGGACGACCGCGACTACACGAACGACGTCGGCGTCGCGATGGCCGAGCGCGACCGCGCCAAGGCGCAGTTCGAACGCATCGAGAAGGCGGCCAAGTCGGGCGCGGTGGCGCAGCAGGAACTGACCAACGCCCAGGCCCAGTTCAACGCGGCCGAGGCGACGCTGCGCATCCGCCAGAAAGCCCTGGACGACACCGTCCTTCAGGTGCCGTTCAATGGCACCGTCGCGTACACCTATGTCGAGAATTTCGACAACGTGCGGGCCAAGGAGCCTGTGATTCGCCTGGTCGACACCTCGCGCATCGAATTCGTGGTCAACCTGCCCGAAAGCCTGATGCCCTACGTGCGCGACACCCATGATATCAGGGTCAAGTTCGACGCCTTTCCCGACCATGATATCCCCGCCAAAATCAAGGAGATCGCCACGGAACCGTCCGAGACGACCCGGATCTACCCGATCAATCTGATCATGGACCAGCCCGCTGACATCAAGGTCCTGCCGGGCATGGCGGGCCGCGCAACGGGCGAGGATCCGCCCGAACTCGAGGCAAAACGACCACAGAACATCATCATCCCGGTCACTGCGGTTTTCTCGCCGAAGGAAGGGGACGGCACGTTCGTCTGGATCGTGGACGAGCAGGCCAAGACGGTCAGCCGTCGCCAGGTGACGACCGGACCGCTCACGGATCTTGGCGTTTCAATCGCCGCAGGGCTGGAGCCTGACGAACTGATCGCCACGGCCGGCGTCCATTACCTGGAGGAGGGCCAGAGCGTAATCGTCCAGATGCAGGCGGGAGAACGACAATGAGCCTTGCCGCTGCATCGATCGAAAGGAAGCCTGTCACCTATTTCGCGACGGTGCTGATCGTTCTGGCCGGAGTCGCGGCCTATTTCTCGCTGGGTCAATTGGAGGACCCTAACTACACAGTCAAAGACGCAGTCATCACCACGGTCTATCCGGGCGCAAGCCCCGAGGAGGTGGAACTGGAGGTCAGCGACCTGATCGAGACCAAACTCCAGGAACTGAAACAAATCAAGTTCGTGGAGTCCTATTCCCGGCGCGGATTCTCATACGTCAAGGTTCAGGCGCTGCCCACGTTCTGGGGCGACGACCTGCAGACGGTGTGGGACCAGATGCGACGCAAGATTCGCGATGTGGAATCCGAGCTGCCGCCCGGTGCCGGACGGCCAGTGATCAATGACGACTTCGGCGACGTCTTCGGGTTTCAACTGGCGCTGACGGGCGACGGGTTCAGTTACAACGAGCTGGAAACGTTCGCCAAGGAGATCCGGCGCGAACTGCGCGTCGTTCCGGGCGTCACCCGCGTGGATCTATGGGGCCGTTCAGGAGAAGGTCGTTTATATCGACGTAAAGGAGACCCAGCTCAGCCAGCTCGGCCTCAGTGACGAAAGCATCGAGTCAACGCTCAAGAACCAGAACATGGTGGTCGATGCCGGCAGCGTGGACCTGCAAGGCAAGCGGTTCCCGATCGCGCCGACCGGCTCTTTCAGATCGGCGGAGGATATTGCCGATCTCGTGATTCGCCCGTCGCTGATTGACTCCCTGCAAAGCGAGCAGACCCGGCGCGGAATCAATTCTGGGGCGAATCTCATCCGAGTCGGGGACATCGGCCGGGTGCGATCAGGTTATCGCGACCCGCCGGCGCAGTTGATGTTCGTCAACAGTCGGACCCCCAGCGGGGAAACCTTGGTCGGGTTGCCGGCGATCGGCATTTCCATCACCAATGTGCCGGGCGCAAACGTGGTCGAAGTAGGCCAGCGGATCCGGGAAAAGTTAGATGAGATTGCCCCCTTCTTTCCGATCGGTGTCGACATGCACGTCGTCCACTGGCAAGGCGCGGTGGTCGATGAGGCGGTCCGGGGTTTTTTGATCAGTTTTGCCCAGGCGCTGGGGATCGTACTAGTGGTCTTGGCGATCGCGATGGGCTGGCGTATGGACGTCATCGTCGGCTCGGCCCTGATCGTTACCGTGTTGGGCACATTCATCGTCATGTCCATCCTGGACATCGATCTTCATAGAATCTCGCTGGGTGCGCTGGTCATCGCGCTGGGCATGATGGTGGACAATTCCATCGTCGTCGCAGAAGGCGCGGTGGTGCGTATGCAAGAAGGCAAGAGCCGCATCCAAGCCGCCGTCGAAGCGGCGACCAAGCCAGCCTTCCCATTGCTGGCGGCGACAATTATCGCCGTAATGGCCTTCTTTCCGATATCGGGTTCCCCGGAGAGCACCGGCGAATACTGCGTGGCCCTGTTCCAGGTGGTGGGGATATCGCTTCTGATCAGCTGGGTCGTGTCACTGACCCTGACTCCGGTGCAGTGCGTCGACCTTTTGAAGGCGTCGAAGGCAGAGGCCGGTGCAGATCCATATGGCGGGCGGTTCTACACGAAGTTCCGCGGTCTGGTCACCGGGGCGATTCGCTTCCGCGTCATGACGCTGTCCAGCATGGGTGGGTTGCTTGCAATGGGCATCGTGGGGTTCGGCTTCGTCGATGAGTTGTTCTTCCCGGCCTCGTCCATGAACAAGTTCATGGTCGATTACTTCGCGCCGGAAGGCACGCGGATCCAGGATGTCCAGACAGACCTGCGGAAACTGGAAGAAAAACTGATGGAGGATGAACGGGTCGAAAATGTGACGGCCTTCATCGGTTCCGGTCCGCCCCGGTTCTATCTGCCCGTGGAACCGGAGGAATCGAACCAGGCTTACGGCCAGTTGATCGTCAACGTCCGTGATTTTAGGGAGATCCCCGACCTGTTCGCGGAGTTGGATCCATGGGTCGACTCAGAATTCCCCGATGCCCTTGTGCCACTGCGCCAATACGGCGTCGGGCCCGGCAATACATGGAAGTTCGAAATCCGGCTCAGCGGCCCGGCCGTGGCGGATCCCGCGGTCCTTCGTGACGAGGCACAGAAGTTCGTCGATATCCTCAAGGCCAACCCGATTACCGACGTGGCCCGTACGAACTGGATGCAGCGCATCCAGAAAGTCGTTCCTGAATACAATACCGAGCGGGGACGCTGGTCTGCAGTGACCCGCGAGGACATCGCCAAGGCCACAAAACGGGCCTATGACGGACGACAGGTCGGGCTCTTCCGGCTGAGGGACGACCAGATCCCGATTCTATTGCGCTACGAGGAGGAAGAGCGCATCAATCTGAGCGGAATGCCCTTGCTTCAAGTCCAACCGTCCTTCGCAACCAGTGCCGTGCCGCTGGCCCAGGTCACCGATACCGTCGATACCGACTAGGAAGAATCGATCATCCGACGCCGTGACCGGCGGCGAACTGTCAAGATTCAAGCCAATCCCGGGATCGGCCTGACCTTGCCGGCCTTGATCGACAGCGTGCAAGAGCAACTGGACGCCGTCGAACTGCCGGCGGGCTACAGATGGACATGGAGCGGCGAGTGGGAAGACACCCTGGATTCCCAGGTGGCCCTGATCCCCGGTCTTGTCCCTGCCTTTGCCGTCATGGCCTTCATTTTTGTCTATCTTTATAACGGCTTCCGGCCACTCATTATCATTGTCCTGACATTACCCCTGGTGATCGTCGGGATCACCGCCGGACTTCTCGCCTTCGATGCGCCGTTCGGGTTCATGGCACTGTTGGGGGCGATGAGCCTGGCGGGCATGATGTCGAAGAACATCATCGTTTTGTTGGACGAGGCCGAAGGCCAGGTGAAGGATGGAACGCCACGGTACGACGCCATCGTCTCGGCCGCGTTGTCCCGCCTTCGACCGGTGTTGCTGGCCGCCGGGACCACGGTTCTGGGCGTGATCCCACTGCTGCAGGACGTGTTCTGGGTCGGCATGGCAATCACCATCATGGCGGGCCTGACTTTCGGCACGGCCCTGACCATGGTCATCGTCCCCACCCTGTACGCCACGCTCTACCGCCTCAAGCCGACGGACCAGGGGGAACCGGCGGCGCCGGCGGCGCCCGCCGGTCCGGCCACCGCGTAGGCGGCGATGAATCTCGCCGCCTTCAAGGCCAGCCTGGACGGCCCGGCCCCGCTGCCCGGGCTGGGCCGGGCGCTGGAGGCGCTGTGGTTTGCCGCCATGGGCGACTGGGACGGCGCCCACCGCCTGGCCCAGGCCCAGAAGGACAAGGCCGGGGACTGGGTCCATGCCTACCTGCACCGGGTCGAGGGCGACGAGGGCAATGCCGGCTATTGGTACCGCCGGGCCGGAAAACCGCACGCCACCGGCCCGCTGGAGCGGGAATGGGACGAGATCGTCAGCGCCCTGCTGTGACAATTCGCCGGCGGTGGACAGGAATCTCTCGCATTTTCGATAAATTTTCCCGGCATCCGGTTTTTTCGGCGTTAAGACGACTTTAATCGTCCGATCGAAGGTTTGGGCCGTGTCCGGCCCTTGGTGTGCCTGGGCGTCAAGGCATAGTGTATTGCTTTGTAAACATAAAATGCGCCTCAGACGGGCTGCCCGTTAACCCCTGTTTCAGACAAATGTGACAATCCTGCGTTGCCGGACCGCTGAGAAGGCCCGGCGCCAAGCAAGGCTGCAGATGACAGCCTGGGGACTGAGAACCGAGTAAGGGGCAAACAGGTAAGGGTCGCCACTCGTTCCTTCTGAAAAAAGAAGCCCCCAGAGGGTCCGGAACGGCAAGGCGGGAGTGATGAGCAATGAAAAAAATAGCCTATAAGCTTTACACGATCATTGGTGTTGCCGTGATCAGCCTGGCATTTCTGGTCGGCGCGTCATGGCTGGGAACCTCCGAAATGGCAGGGGCGGGGCGCACGCTGCACGCGGTCAGCGCCACCAGCCTGAAGAACCTGTCGCGCATCGAAATTGCCGCACAGCGGCTGAGCGGCCTGGTCGCCCGGGCGCCGGCCGAGCTGAACCTGGACCGACAGGCCCAGTTTCGTGCCGAGTTCGACATCGTGATGGAGCAGACCTCCGCGCAGATCGACGCCTATCGCGAGCAGTCGAGCGAGGAAGTCGCAGAAACCCTGGGCCGGCTGTACGAGTCCTTCGACGCCATGCACGACGCGGCCATCCAGGTCTTCGACTATTCCGAACAGTTCGCCCAGGACCAGGCCAACGAGGTTCTGGCCGGCGCGTTCTATAACGCCGAGCAGGACGTTCAGACCGGCGTCCTGGCGCTGTCGGCGATCGAAGACGGCAACGCCGCCGCCCAGCTGGCGAACATGGACACCGCGCAACAGCGGATGATCATGATCCTGGCCGGCGTCAGCCTGATCGCGGTCTTCGCCACGATCGGCATCGGCTTCTACCTGGCCCGCGAGATCTCGCGGCGCGTGGTCGGCCTGACCGCCGTGATGACCGCCCTGGCCGACGACGACACCACCGTCGAGGTCGTCGCCACCGACTCCAAGGACGAGATCGGCGACATGGCCAGGACGGTGGAAATCTTCAAAGAGAAGGCGATCGAGAAGCGGGAGCTGGAGAAGCAGCAGGCCGAGATGGAGGAGCGCACCGCGCGCGAGAAGCGCGAGGCGAGCTTGAAACTGGCCTCGGAGTTCGAATCCAGCGTCATGGGCGTGGTTTCGTCCGTCTCCTCGGCCTCCGAGGAGATGTCCCAGGCGCCCAGACCATGGCCAGCACCGCCGAGGAGACCTCCCAGCAGGCCGACACGGTTTCCAAGGCGTCCGAGCGGGCCAGCAGCAATGTCGAGACCGTCGCCGCGGCGGCCGAGGAACTGGCCGCATCGGTCAAGGAGATCTCGCGCCAGGTGACCGAATCCAGTTCGATCTCGCGGTCGGCGGTGGACGAGGCCGAACGGGCCGCCAGCCAGGTGAAGAACCTGGACGACGCCTCCCAGAAGATTGGCGAGGTGGTGAGCCTGATCAACGACATCGCCGAGCAGACCAACCTCTTGGCCCTGAACGCCACCATCGAGGCGGCGCGTGCGGGCGAGGCGGGCAAGGGCTTCTCGGTCGTCGCCTCGGAGGTCAAGAACCTGGCCAGCCAGACGGCCAGCGCCACCGAGCAGATCGCCGCCCAGGTCGGCGCGATCCAGAACGCGACCGGATCCACCGTCCAGGTCATCGAGGGCATCGCCCAGACGATCGGCAAGATCCACAACATCGCGGGCTCGATCGCCGCGGCGGTCGAGGAACAGTCGGCCACCACCGGCGAGATCAGCCGCAACGTCACCGAAGCCGCCAAAGGCACCGAAGAGGTCAGCCGCAATATCGCCGACGTCAGCCAGGGCGCCGGTGCGACCGGCAACTCGGCCGGCATGGTGCTGACGGTGGTGCGCGACCTGGCGGAGAATGCGTCCAAGCTGCGCACCGAGGCGGAAGGCTTCCTGAAGCACGTCAATACCGGATAACCGCGCCGACAGCGATCGGCCCGTCGGCCGGCCTCAGCCCTCCGGCGGATCGGGATCGCCCGCGAGCGACGGCACAGCGTCGCTGCTGCCGGCAAACCGCGGCCTGTCGTCTTCGATCTTCAGCCACGGCAGTTGGCTGCGCGTCCACACGTGGTCGTCCGGCCGGACGAGGTCGGGGCGGTCGAGGCTGCCCAGCGCGACCTGGACCCGGTCCGGCAGCACGGTCTCGTGCATCGTCAACGTGGAACCGCACCGCGGACAGAACCCGCGTTCCGCATCGGCCGACGAGCGATAGCGGGTGGGCGGCCCGCCGATCCATGTAAAGCTGTCCTTCGGGAAGTGCACAAATGTCAGGAATGCGGCCCCGGAATGGCGCCGACACATCGTGCAATGGCAACTGACGGCGCGGACGGGATCCGCCATCGCCTTGAACCGAACCTCTCCGCACAGGCAGCCGCCCGTCCATTCCATGGTTACCTCCTCGGTCCGTTTGACGCAGGGTAGGGGCTGGACATTACCGGCACAACGCGCATCGATAACGGCATGATCCGGATCACCAATACCATCGCCATCGACGAGGACGAGATCGCCGAACGGTTCATCCTGGCGTCCGGGCCCGGGGGGCAGAAGGTCAACAAAGTGGCGGCGGCGGTGCAACTGCGGTTCGACGTGCGGCGCTCGCCGTCACTGCCTGAGGCCGTGCGCGCGCGGCTGGAACGGCTGGCCGGCAGGCGGCTGACCGGCGACGGGGTGCTGGTCATCACCGCGCGCCGCTACCGCTCCCAGGACCGCAACCGCCAGGACGCGCTTCAGCGCCTTGTCGACCTGATCCGGCGCGCCGCCGTTAGGCCCACGCCGCGCAAGCCCACCAAGCCGACCGCAGCCAGCCGGCGGCGGCAGCGCGAAGAAAAAGGCCGGCGCGCAGCCGTCAAACGACTGCGCGGGAAACCGGCGGCCGAGGACTAGCGCGGGATCGGTTCAGGTCGAACCACCGAGGTGGTTGCAGCCAGATGTCCTTCGACAGGGCTCAGGATGAAAGCTCGTGACGGCGTGTTACCGCG
>Ga0209145_1000002_pt1 | contig 117738 bp, 113 predicted proteins | sample WorMetfiPIANOSA2_FD_187396 | JGI IMG/M metagenome (GOLD analysis project Ga0209145, IMG submission 187396) | Marine gutless worms symbiont microbial communities from Max Planck institute for Marine Microbiology, Germany - Olavius filocauda... | ecosystem: Host-associated > Annelida > Digestive... | reverse complement strand
GGGGGGGGAAGCGTGGAGGTGTGCCAGGAATCGACCGTGACGCTGCGGACAACCAGGTTGTCATCCACATTCAGGCTCACCTTCCAGATCTTGTTCTCGATGAACGACGTCCCCTGGCCGTACCGGCACAGCACGCTGTCGTCGATCCGGATCAGCATCTCGGCGGTCTCGCAGCGGGCGCCCAGCGCCCGCATGCGCTGCGATGCCGTGCGATGGTCGACGGGCAGGCGGAGATAGGCCTCCAGGTCGGCGGCGGTCTCCGCGTTCGGGCGGTCGATCCGGAAGTACCGCGCACCCGGCCGCGAGTCGGCGTCGCCGATGCCGCAGGCCGCAACGAGGAAAAGCGTCGCCAGCGACGTCGCAACGAGACCTCCCGGGCCGGAGCCGGTTCTGCCACTGCGTTTTGTCATCGTCACACAGTATGGAAGGGCGAGGCCCGGAAGTCATCCGGGTGCTGCCCAGCATGCACCGGTCCCTTGACAGCCACGCGCTTCGGCCCTTCGCAACCGCCCGGGCTTCGCATAGACTGCCGCTCCTTTTCGGCCTCCGCACGGTTTCCCCGCATGCCCGCCACCGTTACATCTGCCGTCCTGATCATCGGAAACGAGATCCTCTCGGGCCGCACCCAGGACGCCAACCTCGCCTATCTGGCAACAGGGCTGAACGAAGTCGGCGTGCGGCTGATGGAGGCGCGGGTGATCGCGGATGTCGAGGACGAGATCGTTGCGGCGGTGAACGCGCTCAGATCGAAATACGATTACGTGTTCACGACGGGCGGCATCGGCCCGACCCACGACGACATCACGGCGGAATGCGTTGCCAAGGCGTTCGGGCGTCCGCTGATCCGGCACCCGGAGGCGCTGCGCCGGCTGGAGGCGCACTACCAACGGACCGGCATCGAATTGAACGAGGCCCGCCTCAGGATGGCGAACACGCCCGAAGGCGCCGACCTGATCGACAGCCCGGTGTCCAGTGCGCCCGGTTTCAGGGTGGAGAACGTCCACATCCTGGCCGGCGTGCCGCGGATCTGCCAGGCGATGTTCGACGGCATCAAACACACGCTGCGGGGGCGGCGACCCGGTGCTGTCGCGCACGGTGCAGTGCGAACTGCCGGAAGGCAAGCTGGCGGCGGGGCTGAAGGCAATCCAGGATCGCTTCGCCGCGGTCGAGATCGGGTCCTATCCGTCCTACCGGGCCGGCGGCTTTGGCGTGGCGGTCGTCCTACGCACGCCCGATGCCGAGGCGCTGGCCGCGGCGACGGATGCCGTGGCGGGCCTTGTCCGCGAGCTGGGCGACACGCCGCACGTGCTGGACAAACCGGAAGACACCTAAGCGCGCAGACGCGCGCGGCGCGCGCGGTCGGGACTCGCGCCGCGCCGCGCCAACGGCTATTCTATCCACAGGCCAAACACGTGCACGGGGCGGCCGCTTTCGGATGGTGGTGCGGTATCGGGGGAACGCGCCGCGCTTTTGCCACGATTGCGGCTTATGACGGTCACAACGTGCCGTCACGATAACAAACGAACAGACGCCCGGTAACGGGCCGGAGGCAAATGATGATGATCAGGCGTCCCCGCATCCAGTTGGAACGGGGAGATACAATCGGGGGAACCGCGCCGCTGATTCTGATGGATCGGGTCTCCTTCACCGACCGGCGCCGCAGGTTCCTGCGCCGGGACGACCGCAGGAAGACCAGCACGACGGTGTGGGTCCTGGTGTGGGTGTCGGCCATCGTGGCGACGGCCCTGTTTGCCGCCTGGCGCGTCGGCCTGCCGATGGGTGGGCTTGTCGAACGAGTCGCCGGCCTGTTCTAGGTGAGGCGCGGTCTGCTCGTTCTGCTCCTGATCGCCGCCGGGCTCGCCGCATGCGGCGACCGGGTCAGCGTCAAGGGGCGCGGCAGCAGCAAGGAAAAGCCGCAGTGGGGCGTTCAGCTCAAGCTGCCGCCGCCCGAATGAGGCGGCGGCTGGCCTGCGTCGCGGCTCAATAAAACCGGTAGACGAAACGATACGGCCGGTAGGGACGGTACGGGCGGTAGGGCCTGACCACACGGTGGCCGAACCGCGGGTAGACGCGTTGGCGCGGATGGAAGTGGGCGGGCCCTTGGCGAAACGCGCGGCTGCCATAGGGGCGGACATGCCGGTGCGCCGGGCGGCCGTAGACCGGTCGCCATTGCGGCGCGGCGGTCGGCTTGACGACGACGGTGATCCCGCCAGGCCCATCCGCCGCAGCGCCGGCGGGAAGGGCGAACAGCCCGGAAATTGCGACGATCGCGGCGAACAGGATCTTCTTCATCGGGGCCTCCATCTGGCGTTGATGGCTGCGCCTATGGACAGAGGAGGGTGGAAATCGGCCGCGCCGTTTCGGCCGGCGCCTACCGCGACTGCGGATCCAGTCCGTAGGGCCGGTAGACCACCGGCTGATTGGTGTAGGGCTGCGGCGAATAGGCCTGCGATGCGGCGCGGCGGCCACTGCCGGAATGCCGGGGCGCTTCCATCCGCCGGGCGATTGTGGCGGGGCCGGTGCGGCAGAACTGCAGGTTATTGACGGCCTCGCCGGATGCCGTCAGCCGCCAGCCGACGCTGGCGGGGCCGGGCTGTCGTTTGATCCGGCCGTTTCGCCCGGCGTGCTGCGCCGATCCCATGCGCCAGCCCAGGGTTGCGGGTTGGGTGGGCTGGGTCAGGCGTTCGCCGGTGGGAAGCCGCCCGTCGCCCAGATGCCGGCCGACATTCACCGGCGTGCCCTCGCCGAAGAAGCGGCTGCAGACGCGGCCGTAGGCCGCAAAGCCGTTATAGACCGGAACTGCGCGGCGGACATCCACGTCGGACGCCGCCTTGTCGCCCGCACCCGCAGGCGCCGCCAACAGCGCCAGAATCACCAGCAGAGTGCCACCCAAATGCCTCTTCATCGGCCGTCTCGCGTGCCGTTAACCTATTGATGCGGCAATGGTTACCGCTTTTTTACCAACCTAGCAGAGGCATTCGGGGACGTCACGCATTTATGCCAAATGCGTGGGATCTCGGGCGGCCATCGAGGCGGCAAACAGGTGCGCCGGGCAGTGCGGCAAGCAGACGGCACCGGCAGGTCCGCTTGCCACCGGCTGGCGCCGCCGCTACCTTCGCGGGCCAAAGGCGGGCGTGGCGGAATTGGTAGACGCAACAGACTTAAAATCTGTCGGGCCTGAGGCCCGTGCCGGTTCAAGTCCGGCCGCCCGCACCATCGTTCCGAGCCGTATGCCAGACACCTCCCTGCCGCTGCGGTTTGATCCAACCAATCTGCCTTGGTCGTCGAACTGAGTGGCGCTGCTACGTTCTGGGCTGGCCGGTCGCAACAGTTCAATCAGCATCGGGCTCTAGTTTGCCCCATTTGGCATTGAGCGGCGGCACTTCACCGAATTTCTCAATGTATTGTAGCAGGAGACCGTCATCTGATTTTCCGCTTTTGGCGCAGTGGTCGTAGCGAAAGACAAGGTCCTCGATTGGCAGCAATTGTTGAATATTGGGGTAGCGAGCATACCTGAAGCTCATTGGGTGGCTGTTTGGTTTTTCATTCATTAGACCGAGGCGCAGTGTTCTCAATCGGCTTCGAAGCGTGCCGCTTTGGCCGATGTACACTATGCCTTGGTCATCGACGTCGCCCAGGCGAGCGATCCGAGCCTTAGGGCTCTCCGGTCGCATTGCTACGACATAGACGCCCGGCAGATCCTTTAGCTTGTCTGTGGGTGGCCACTCACGCCTAATATCCTTGCAGACCAGTTTCCTGTGGTTGCCTATTATGAGGGTCTTCAGGTCCATGATCCTGGACTTGGCCTTCCTCCCAGCCTCGGTTTCGAACGACGTGGCGATACCATTGCGCGGCCAGGTGCAGGGGCCACCGGCGCGATTCGGGACGGCGGACGACGACGTTACTCTTCCAGCACCGCTTCCACCGCCCCGTCCGCGATCGCCCCCGTTAGCCGTGCGTGGTCCCGTTCCATGAGATCGGCGTAGCCCTCGGCATATTCCACCATGGCATTCTCGAACGCGTCGTCCTCGCCGATATAGCCGCGGATCGTCATCGCGTCGCCGGAACGTGCGTGGGCGAAGGCCAGGGTCTTGCCGCACAGGCCGGTAAAGGCCGCCAGCCGTTTCGGCGACAGCGCCTCCACGTCGACCTTGCCCTTTCCGTCCCAAAGCTGGCGAACGTAGAAGTCGACCTTCTCGTCCTTGCGGGGTGTCCAGGTCGCCCAGCCAAGGAAGATGTCGCTGGTCGCCTGGATCAGCCTTTGCCCCTCGACGACGCGCTGCCCGGACTGCTTGAAGACGCTGGCCCCCAGATGCGGCTCCAGAACCGACGGCACCGCCTGCTTGAACTGAAGGAACAGGGGCGTCCGGTCGTCTGACTCCAGCAATGCGATGAGGCAGCGGGTGCCGACGCTGCCGACCCCGACCACCTTCTTGGCGACGTCGACCAGCGAGAACCGATCGAACAGCACGCGCCGGTCCAGCGGAAGCGTCTTGCGGTACCGGTTCAGGAAACCCTCCACGCTGCCGTGCTTGCCGGCTGCGAGTCTCTCGTCGATGCGCACGACGCGCGGTGGGTCGGGAACGATGACGCGGCTGCCGTTGACGATGTCGGTCAGCCTGTTCAGGGCCCGCATGCTGGTCTTGCGGGCCGCCTTGTCGGTGATCTGCTCCTTCCACTTCCGGTGTTTCTTGCCGCGCTTCTCGATGCGCTCCAGAACCGCCTCCAATTCGAAACGGTAGTAATGGAGATCGAGCGGGCTGAGCTCGGAGGCCTCGGCGATGAAGGTGCGGTAGTCGCGCATCGCGGCCCGCGTGGCGGTGCGGCATTTCTCGGGCGAGAAACCGCGATTGCGGGCAGAGACGGTAATGCTGGCGGCCAGACGCTTGACGTCCCACTCGAACGGGCCGGGCAGTGTCTCGTCGAAATCGTTGAGGTCGAAGACCGCCCGGCGGTCGGGTGCGTTGTACCATCTGAAGTTCCCGAGGTGCGCGTCGCCGCAGAGTTCGACCCACAGGTCCGTCCGAGGCAGCGCCGCCAGGTCGCTGGCCATCACCGCGGCCGCGCCGCGCAGGAACGTGAACGGCGTCCGGCTCATCCGCCCGTAACGCAACGGGACGACCTCTTCCAGACGTGTCGCATCCTGGGCCTGCAGGATCGCCAGTGGATCCGGCCGGTCGGCGTCCGCCGGCACGTCGGCCTGCGCCACCAGCGGCACCATCTCCCGCTGCGCGCGCCCGGCGTCGTAGCGATCGCGCGGCGATGCATGTTCATACGCCAGCGTCGGATTGGACTTTTGAACGGGTTTCAGCATGCCTCCCTCCCTTGTTGTGCCCATGCCCGCCGATGCGGACGCAAGGCCCTCTCCCTGCGGGGTGTCGCCTGGCAGAACCGTCAATAGATTGCGGGTCGTGCCGCCCGCTCAGACCACCGCGTCCTCCAGGGCGTCCATGTTGTGCACCACTACGTAACCGCGGCCGACCGTGACCAGGCCCAGGTCGCGCCATTCGGCGAGCTGGCGGTTGACGCTTTCGCGGGTCACGCCCAGCTCGTCGGCCAGGCCCTGTTGGGAGAGGCCGTGCTCGATGCGGACGCCGCCCGACGGCTCCGGTTTCGCTTGCGCTTCGCCATAGGTCTGTAGCCGCTTCAGCAGGCGCTCGGAAAGCTCCAGGAAAACCGATTCCTCGGCCAGTTCGGTGGTGCGGCGCAGCTTGTCGCACAGCAGGTCGATCACCGACAGGCACAGCTCCGCGCTGTCCTTCAGCAGCAGGGCGAAGTCGTCGCGCCGGATGACCAGCGCTTCGGTCTCCTCCGCGGTGACCGCGTCGGCAGTGCGCTCCTGGCCGCCCAGCAGCGCGATTTCTCCCACGACCTCTCCGGGCAGGATGGTGTTGATGATCATTTCTGACCCGTCCATCGAGGTGGTCGTGATCTTCATCCGGCCGCTGACAACGATCATCATCGTCTCACCCGGGTCGCCCTTTCGGAACACGATCTTGTTCGCCGGAAAGTGAACCGTGCGCACATGCAACTCCAGCGTCTCAAGCTGCCGTTGCGACAGGCAACGAAGGATCGATGAGCCCTTCAACAGCTCCCGGGTTTCCGGTCCAGCCATGCCTCTACTCTCCCCCAGCACCGACAACCGGCAGTATAGCCCGCCGACGGGGCGATGGAGCAAGCCACGGATTGCGGCCGGGGCCGCGCCGAACCAGTATGGTTAACGAACGGTGCCCGGCCGCGGCTCCGAGCCGTCAGGTTGCAAGTAATGGGGCCTGCGGGCGGGGCGGGCGCCGGGCCGGCACGCTGTGGCGGGCGCGGATAGGGCGAGAAATGCCGGAGAACGGGCGATTGCCGGAGGGCCCAATGGGCGTCGCATGCGCCGGGCGCAGGCGAATTTCGCATGTCCCTCTGCATTCGTAAGTATGCAAATCTTAAGCTGCCCGAAAGCTCTGGCTGGTAGGCTGCCGACAACAGGAGAGAAGAAAAATCTGGCAGGGCTCTGGCTTGCGGTTCAGTGGAACCCGGGCCGACGGAGACGGGGCGGAGGGGCCAAAAAATGACCCCACGCCTGGGAGTGCAAATCAGGGATTTGCGGGACATCCGGGCAACAGACCGGACCGTCTATGCATTGGCGGCGCCGGCGGGCCGGAACCCCGTTTCCCGGAATTGCCAACCGGAGATATCCGCGGGCGACTTCGTCCCGAGCCACTGCTGCCGGAGTTGAACGAGGCAGGCATGGTCGATCAGGTTGAAGTACAGTCTCACAGCGGGGGTTCCCCTCTCAAGGCGCTCGTACGTGCGTCGCTGGAGCGGGCTCTTCGCGGGCAGCCGTTGTTGCTGGCAGCCTTTGGGGCCGTCGTGATTTTGTGGGCAGGCGTCGCCGCGACGATCTTGCACCAGCATGCGAGCGCCATCGAGGAGGGCCGCCGGGCCGGCCTTGCCGCCGCGGTCGCCGCCGTCGAGGGCACGGCGACCTTGTTTTCGGCGGCGGAAGCGGTCCTTGTCGGGGCCAGCCTGCGCGCCGGGGATCGCCAGGATCCGAACTGGCGGGTCCTGCTTGACGAGGCGGAGAAGGCCCTGCCGACCGACGTCGCGTTTCTGGCCGCCTACAAGACCAACGGGCGTCTCATCCACCGCACCGGCGCCCCAGCCGGCCATCGTGCCAGCATCGCGACGCTGGACCACTTCCGCACTCCGATCGCGACCGGCCGCGCCGGTCTTTATCTGGGACAGCCCTATTCGGACCCCGTGGTCGGCAGGACGGTGATCCCCCTGGTCCGGCTGCATCCCGGCCCGGGGCGTGCCTTGCGGGCAATTCTGGTCGCCGGCATCCCGGTCGAGACGCTCGTGCGGCGCCTGTCCGCGCCGGACGGCGCCATGGCCCTGGCGCGCGCGGACGGAACGCTGCTGGCGGTGTCCGCGCATTGGTCCACCGAAACACCACGGGCCGGGGGCACGTTGTCTGCCTGGCAGGAAGGCGCGGTCGTCGAGGCCGGGAACGGCATGCCGCTGATGGCGATGTCCACGGCCGTCGACGGCCGGGCGCAGGGCTTTGCGGGCCGCAATGCCGTTCAATTGGCGGCGGCAGCGACGCTCGCAAGCATCGGTCTCGTCTTCTTCGGTCTGTTTTGGCGCCGGTCGGAACCGGCCGTGGCTTCGACCGCGGCGGCGGATCGCGGTCGGGACGACGTGGCCCATGCCAAATCCGTCTTCCTGGCGACCATGAGCCATGAATTCCGAACGCCGCTGAACGCCGTCATCGGCTTTGCCGAGGTGATCAGGGATCAGTCCACTGTGCTGCCGCCCGAGAAGGTGGGTGAATATGCCCAGGACATTGCCGCCAGCGGCCAACGACTGTTGCAGTTGGTGAACGACGTTCTCGACCTGAGCCACATCGAAAGCGGCCGCTATGAGATCCGGCCACAGCGGCTGGACCTCGTCGAGATCGTGGAGGCGGTGAATCGCATCGTAGCGCCCCTTGCCGAGGAGCGTCGGGTCACCCTGGCCGCGCCCGCGATCGCCCAGGATCTGGCGTTGACGGCGGACCGGAAGGCGTTGATGCAGGTCCTCTACAACCTGGTTCACAATGGGGTGGAATTCGCGGAAGCCGACGGAACGGTGTCGGTAACGGCGCTCGCCGAACCGGACGGTACGGTCCGTATGGACGTGATCGACGATGGCGCAGGCATTCCCGAAGACGATCTGGCGCGGGTTATGCGCCCGTTCGAGCAATCCGGGGAGATTCTTACGTCCTCCAACACCGGCACCGGTCTGGGTCTGGCCCTTGTCGGCAAGCTGGTCGGCCTGCATGGCGGCAGGGTCGACATCGCCAGCACGGTCACGGAAGGGACGATCGTCTCGGTTCGATTGCCTGGAACGGCGGAGGCAGGCGGCCCGCGTCGTCTGTGGTAACACTCCCTTAAGACGACAGCCCTCTAATATGCACTCTGGTTGTTTCTCCCGGGCGGGAGTTATTCAGTAGGGCGTTTCATGTGGCCGTTTAGCGGTTTCAAAGGCCAGACCGAAAACAGGCAAGGCTTGAATGGAGCGGCGATCGGCGGGATCCGATCGACGGCCGGGGGCGTTTCGACGGCAAGACTGGCCCCCGACATTACTGATGGCTCGGCGATCTGGTCGAAGCGGTTGACGGATCTGTTTTTCTACTGGCAAGGAAAGCGCCACGGCCAATCCTTCCCCAGCCGCGCGGACATCGACCCCCTGGATATACCGGCTCTTCTACCGATCGTGTTCCTGGTCGATGTGGAAGGCGATCCCGCCGACTTTCGGTTCAGGCTGGTGGGCTCGGAGTTTGCCCGCAAATTCGGCGCCGACATGACCGGCCGAACGCTGAGGGACGTGAACCGGCACGCCCATTCCGAAGCCATCCTCAGGGACTATGGGATTTGCGCCAAGGAATGCATCTCCCTGGCGTCGCGCAACAGCTTCATCAACGACCAGGGCGTCTATTGGAAGTACGAGCGGATCCTGATGCCGCTGGGCGACGGAACGGGGCGGGTGGATATGATCCTGGGGGGGATGGACATCAACATACCTCTGTCCGAACTCTCCAGGCTGGAAGTCGCGCAAAGGGAGAACCTGACCGCCCTCGCGGGGCGAGGGGCGCAGGCGCGGTAGGCGCTGTCCCGGCGCCAGCAATGCAAACGCCCCGTCCTGCGGACGGGGCGCTGCCGTTTTTGCGGGCCTGTCGGTCCGGGCGCCGGGGCGCCGCGCGGCCGTTTCGGCAGCGCGCGGACCTAGTCCCGGCGGCTGTGGCCCATGTTCAGTTCAAGATAGGCGCGCGCGTCGACGTGCCCGTTGTTCATCTTCTGGATCTGGCGGTAGTCGCGGCCGAACTCCGTGCGCATCAGGCGCTGGAGGTCGTCCTCCCGATTTCCGTTAAACAGCTTTCCAAAACGCAAAAGCATTTCCGTGTCTCCTTCTTTCGGCCCCTTGTCGGCGACCGTGTGTTGCATTGCACAATTATCCCTATAATGGGCTCGCAACGCCGGATGTCGATACGAAAAAACTCCTATGGGGCATGCGGTTGTTGCATGGGTCGTGGTAACAAAAGCTTCACGAATCGAGCCTTAAAGTGGCGGTTTCCGCCCAAAAATGCTGCGTGTGCGAAGGTCGAATTCTCGATGCCCGCGTCGCGCCGGGCCCCGCCCAAACCGGGCGGTTGCGCTGGACAGCCGCGCGCCGGTGCCCGTATTCAGGGGCAGGGGCCAGATTCCACGCAACGGGGCAGCGCGCGTAAGCCATGGCATCGTCTTCGTCGAAGAAGGTCGTTATCGCCGCCTTTATCGGCAATTTCCTGATCGCGATCACCAAGTTCGCCGCCGCGGCCTATACGGGCTCGTCAGCGATGTTCTCCGAAGGCGTGCATTCCCTGGTCGATACCGGCAACCAGGCGCTCCTATTGTACGGGATGCGGCGGGCGCCGCGGCCGGCCGACGATCGGCACCCGTTCGGCTACGGCATGGAAATCTTCTTCTGGGCCTTCGTGGTGGCGATTTTGCTGTTTGCCGTCGGGGCCGGTGTCAGCATCTACGAGGGCGTGCACAAGGTGCTCGATCCCCGGCCGATCCGCGCGCCGCATGTGAACTACATCGTGCTTCTGCTGGCGATGGCGTTCGAGGGCGTGGCCTGGTGGATCGCGTTCAAGGAATTCAACCGGACCCGGCGCAAGCGACCCTGGTTGCAGGCGATCCAGGAAAGCAAGGATCCGTCGCTGGTGACGGTCCTGCTGGAGGATTCCGCGGCGATGTTGGGCCTGTTCAGTGCTTTTGTCGCGATCCTTTTGAGCCAGTTGTTGGACATGCCGGTCCTGGACGGGGTCGCGTCGCTGGTGATCGGCGGAATCCTCGCCCTGGCGGCTGCCTTGTTGGCCTATGAGACCAAGGCGCTGCTGATCGGCGAGGCGGCCGATCCCGCGGTGCTGGCCACCGCCGAACGGATCGTCCTGGAGGAGCGCCGGATCGAGCGGATCAACGAGTTGCGGACCATGCAGCTCGGTCCCCAGGACGCCCTGCTGGCGCTCAGCGTCGACTTCCGCGACGACCTCAGTGCGGGGGAGGTGGAAGACACCATCAGTGCCCTGGAGATCCGGATCAAGCAAGCCTGTCCGGTCGTGACCCGGATCTTCATAGAAGTCCAAAGCTGGCAGGCCCACCGCCGCGCGCCCGTCGCGAGCAGCATGAAGTAGAGCACCGTAACCCCCTCATCCGGCCCTTCGGGCCACCTTCTCCCCCTGGGGAGAAGGGAACAAGAGCCCCTCTCCCTGAAGGGAGAGGGGTTGGGGTGAGGGTGTTCGGGTCTCAGCGAGGGCCGGATAAGGGGGGTCGGATACCCTCAGTGTGAGTCCCGCGGCAAACCCTTGGTCTCGGCCACGTTCAGGAACAGGGTTGCGGGTTCCAGGCAGGCGCCTTCGGCAAGCTGCCCCACCATCGAGCGGTAGATGTGCTGCCAGGGGGTCTGGTCCTCGGGATAGTGGGGCGCGGTTTCGGCGCGCCGGCGTTCCAGCTCGGCCTCGTCCACCAACATATCGACCGTGCGTTTGCTGAGATCGATGCGGATCCGGTCGCCGGTCTTCAGCAGCATCAGGCCGCCGCCGACCGCCGATTCGGGCGAGGCGTTCAGGATCGACGGGCTGCCGGAGGTGCCGCTTTGCCGGCCGTCGCCGATGGTGGGCAGCTCGGTCACACCCTGTTTCACAAGATCGTCGGGCGGCAGCATGTTCACCACCTCTGCCGAGCCCGGATAGCCAACCGGCCCGCAGCCTCGGATGAACAATAGCGAATGCGCGTCGATCTCCAGCGACGGGTCGTTGATGCGGTCGTGATAGTCCTCCGGGCCCTCGAACACGATGGCCTTGCCTTCGAAGGCGTTGGGGTCGTCGGGGTTGGATAGGTAGCGGTCCCGGAAGGTCTTGCCGATCACCGAGGTCTTCATGATCGCGCTGTCGAACAGGTTGCCGCCCATGACCAGGAAACCGGCCTGGGTCATCAGGGGGTCGTCCAGCGGACGGATGACATTCCGGTCCTGGACTTCGACACCTTCGAGGTTCTCTGCGACGGTCCTGCCGGATACGGTCATGACGTTGCCGTTCAGATGGCCGGCATCCAGCATCTGCTTCATGACAGCCGGCACGCCACCGGCGCGGTGGAAGGCCTCGCCAAGATATTCGCCGGCGGGCTGCAGGTTGACCAACAGCGGGAGTTCGTGGCCGTAGGTCTGCCAGTCGTCGTTTGTCAGTTCCACGCCCATGTGCCGCGCAATGGCGATCATGTGCGGCGGACAGTTCGTCGATGCCCCGATCGCCGAGGCGACCACGATTGCGTTGATGAAGGCCTCGCGCGTCATCACGTCGGACGGCCGCAGATTCTGCTCCACCATCTCAACGATCCGCTTGCCGGTTGCGTAGGCCATCTGCCCGCGTTCGCGATAGGGTGCGGGAATCGCGGCGCAGCCGGGAAGCGACATGCCCACGGCCTCGGCCAGCGAGTTCATCGATGTCGCCGTGCCCATTGTGTTGCAGTGCCCGATGCTGGGCGCGCCGGAGGCGACCATGTCTATGAATTCGCCATAGTCGATCTCGCCGGCCGCCAGCAGTTCGCGCGCGCCAGACAACGGTGCCGGATCCTGCAAGCGCGCCCTTGTAGTGGCCGTCCAGCATCGGCCCGCCCGACAGGACGATAGCCGGAATATTGACGGTGGCCGCGCCCATGATCATTGCCGGCGTGGTCTTGTCGCAGCCGGTCGTCAGCACCACCCCGTCCAGCGGATAGCCGTACAGCACCTCGACCAGGCTCAGATAGGCCAGGTTGCGATCCAGCGCCGCCGTCGGCCGCTTGCCGGTCTCCTGAATCGGATGCACCGGAAATTCCAGCGCCACGCCACCCGCATCGCGGATGCCTTCCTTGACCCGAACCGCAAGGTCGACGAGGTGGCGGTTGCACGGGGCCAGGTCGCTGCCGGTCTGGGCGATGCCGATGATCGGCCGGCCCGACTGCAACTCGTCGCGGGTCAGACCGAAATTGAGATAGCGCTCCAGGTAGAGCGCCGTCATCCCCGGGTTGTGCGTATTGTTGAACCAGTTCTCGCTGCGCAGCGTGCGTGCGGGCTTGTCGCTCATTGTCCCTGTTATCCTCGTCGATTTCTTGTCCGCCGGCGCGCCGGCGATGTGCCGCGACAGTCATACCACATGCCGCACTCGGTGCTCACGGGCAAGTGGCGCGGGCGAAGATGTCGCGTTTCGATCGCTAGGTCCAGATCGCGACAATCGCCATCAAGGCAAATCCCAAGACCGTCAGCGTGAATTCCGGCGCTTTTTTCGCGTCGGCGATCAGGACATTGTCCCGCAGGCCGTGAAGCGTGGCCAGATAGAGGAATGTACCGGCGGCGAGCGAGGCGAACACGGGTTCCACGAGCGGGTGCGCAGCCGTTTCCGCGCCGACAAGCTGGCCGACAAGGGCGCCGGCGGGGAACATTCCCACAAACAGCGTGAAGAGCAGAAGGGTCGTGGCTGTCCCGAGTGTGCTTTGCGACAGCTCCTGGGCCAGCGCGAAGGCCGCGGCCCCCTTGTGCGCCAACACTGCGAAGAAGATCACCAGCGTGACGGCCGCGGTGCTGGAAGAACCGAAGGCGGCACCGGCGAGAAAGGAGTGGACCGACAGCACCGCCGCGCCCATCACAGGCAGGGTGTTCGCGTTCACCCCACGGGCTTCACTCAGCCGGTTGCCGAAATGCTCTACCCACAACAGCGCCAGCAGAACGGCTCCGCAGATCACCATGCTCCAGGGATAGTCGACGCCGGCCTCGGCGAAGTCGCTGTCGGCGTCGCCCAGCATGTGGATCAGTCCAGCGCCAAGGAAGACGCCGGCAGCAAGCGCTTCGCCCCAGGCCACGGCGCCGGGCGTGCGGCCGTGGGCCCGGCGCAGCAGCGGCGGCAGCCCGGTGGCCAGCGCGAGGCCGACGATCACCAGGACCAGGATCAGCTTGAGTGTCGGACCATGGGGCATGCAGAGCTCGCCTTGCCGAGGAATGGGGCCGCGGCCTGCGCCAGCAGACTCGGCGGTCACAAGTGTGGCCCGATGGCCCCCAGGTCATCAAGCCGCACGGCGCGGCATCCGCGTTCCGCTGGCGGTCTGCTTGCCCGGCCGTCGGCTTCCGCCCTAGGATCGTGCGGCGGCGAGGGAGGTCATCATGAAGAGCAGGGCACCGAGGCTTCGGACCATTCCGTTGCCCGATTTCGGCATGCCGGACGCAGAGCCGGTCATCCCCGCCGAGACATACGAGAACCGCATCGAGGCGGCGCGCGCCCGGGCGCAGGCGGCCGGCCTGGATGTCCTGGTCGTCTATGCGGACCGCGAGCACAGCGCAAATCTCGCCTTTCTCACAGGCTTCGATCCCCGCTTCGAGGAGGCGCTGTTGATCCTGGCGCCGGACCGCGCGCCGGCCCTGCTGTTGGGCAACGAGATGTTCGGCTATGCCGACCTCAGCCCGGTCAAGCTGGACAAAGTGCTGTTCCAGAGTTTCGCCCTGATGGGCCAATCCCGCGCCGACAGCGACCCGTTGGAGCTGATCTTCCGGGAACACGGTGTTGCCGGCGGCTGCCGGGTCGGGACCGCGGGGTGGAAGTATTTCGACGAAACGGAGTCCGCCGATCCGCACGGCGCGATCGAAATTCCCGCCTATGTCGTCGACGTGCTTCGATCGATCGTCGGTCGGGAAGGGGCGGTGGTCAATGCCGGCGCGTTGTTCATGAACCCGGTGGACGGCCTGCGCGTGATCAACGATGTCGACCAGTTGGCGGCGTTCGAGTTCGCAGCCTGCCAGACCTCGACCGCGGTCCGCGGCCTGCTGAACGGCATCCGGCCCGGGATGACCGAGTTCGACGCGGCGCGCCTGATGGGCCTGAACGGTATGCCGCAATCCTGCCACCTGATGCTGTCCAGCGGCGACCGGGCGTCCTACGGGTTGCCCAGCCCCACCACCAAGGAGATCCGGCGCGGCGACCGGGTCACGGTGGCGTTCGGGCTATGGGGGGGCGTTGAACTGCCGTGCCGGTTTTGCGGTCGCGTCCGAAGAGGAGTTGCCGGCACCGATCGGGGACTACCTGGAACGGCTGGTGTTTCCCTATTTCGGCGCCATCGCCGAATGGTACGAGACCGTCGGGATCGGGGTGCCGGGCGGTGCGCTGTGCGAGATCATCGAACGATGGCTGGGCGATCCATTCTTCGGGATCTTTCTCAATCCCGGTCACCTGCTGCACCTGGACGAATGGGTGCACACGCCGATCGCCAAGGGCTCGGCGGTGCCGCTGCGGTCCGGCATGGCACTGCAGGTGGATGTCATCCCGGCGACGGGCACGGACTATTTCACCAGCAACATCGAGGACGGGATCGCGCTGGCCGATGCCGACCTGCGCGTCGCAATCGCCGAACGCTACCCGGGCGCCTGGGCCCGGATTCAGGCGCGCCGCGCCTTCATGGCCGGCGAACTGGGCATCCGGCTGAAAGAGGAGGTGCTGCCCTTTTCCAACATTCCAGCCTATTTGCCGCCGTTCTGGCTGGACCCGCAAAGGGTCGTCTGCCTTGCGGCACCGGATTGAGATTGCGGGATGTTTCTCGTTTTGGCCGGTTGACAACGCTTGAAAGCCGGTCAGACTAAGACCGACAACAGCCTGAACAGCGCCGGTTGAACGGCGTACGGGGAGGCACAACCAACACATTAATATACGTGCCCAAAAAGAAAGCGGTGCGCTCACCACACAGACCCAGGGAGGTATTCGAATGGGTTTCAAGAAACTTGCGCTCGGCCTTGGCGCCGGGCTTGTCCTGTTAATGGCCGTCGGCGGCAGCGCGTCGGCCCAGGTTATCGGCGTCAGCTGGTCCAACTTCCAGGAAGAACGCTGGAAGACCGACGAGGCCGCGATGAAGGCGGTGATCGAGGCGGGCGGCGGCACCTATATCAGCGCCGACGCGCAAAGCTCCAACGAAAAGCAGATTGCCGACGTGGAAAGCCTGATCACGCGCGGCGCCGAGGCGCTGGTGATCCTGGCCCAGGACACCGATGCGGTCGTCCCGGCGGTGCAGAAGGCAACCGCGGAAGGCATTCCGGTCATCGGCTATGACCGCATGCTGGAAGTGCCGGGCGTCTTCTACCTGACCTTCGACAATGTCGAGGTGGGCCGCATCCAGGCGCGCGAGGTGTTCAAGGCCCAGCCCAAGGGCAACTACGTGTTCATCAAGGGCTCGCCTGCGGACCCGAACTCCGACTTCCTGCGCGGCGGACAGCAGGAGGTCCTGCAGGCCGCGATCGACAGCGGCGACATCAAGGTCGTCGGCGAGCAGTACACCGACGCCTGGCTACCCGAAAACGCGCAGAAGAACATGGAGCAGATCCTGACCGCCAACAACAACAAGGTCGATGCGGTGGTGGCGTCGAACGACGGCACGGCGGGCGGCGTTGTTGCCGCGTTGACCGCGCAGGGCATGGAAGGCATCCCGGTCTCCGGCCAGGACGGCGACCATGCGGCGCTGAACCGGGTGGCACGCGGCCATCAGACCGTTTCGGTCTGGAAGGACGCGCGTGAGCTTGGCAAGGCGGCGGGTGAGATCGCGGTCATGTTGGCCAAGGGAACCGCCAACGACAAGATCCCGGGCGCCATCAAGTTCTCGGATGGTCCCAAGGGCATCGAACTCGACGCGATCCTGTTGAAGCCGGTTCCGATTACCAAGGACAACATGAACGTGGTGATCGACGCTGGCTGGATCTCGAAGGATGCCGCCTGTAAAGGTGCAATTGCCGGCGTGAAGGGCTGCTAGCCCCAGCGCCTATAAATTCCGGTCCGGCCACCCGACTTCCTTCACGCGCGAAGGTGTCTGCACATGACGGACACGACAGTTCAGCGGCCCACGATCAGCCCGATCGAGCGGTTCTCCAACGCAACCGGCTTGGACACCCGCATGATGGCGATGGTGCTGGCCTTGATCGTCATCTGGCTGATCTTCTCCTTCCTGACGGACGGCATCTTTCTGACCGCCCGTAATCTCTACAACCTGGCGGTCCAAAGCTCGGTGGTCGGCATCATCGCCACCGGCATGGTTCTGGTGATCGTCGCCCGCCACATCGATCTTTCCGTAGGCTCGCTGTTGGGTTTCACCGGCATGCTGATCGCCTACTGGCAGGTCGAGGTCGAAATCCACTGGCTGGTCGCGCTGCTGCTGGGGCTTGTGGTCGGTGGGCTGGTTGGAGTCTGGCAGGGCTACTGGATCGCCTACCAAAAGGTCCCGGCCTTCGTCGTGACGCTGGGTGGGCTGTTGATGTTCCGCGGCGGCGCGTTCCTGGTGACCGACGGCAAGACCGTCGCGCCATTGGACGAGACCTTCCAGCTTTTGGGCGGTGGTGTGGACGGATCGATCGGCGCGACCGCAAGCTGGGTCCTCGGCCTGATCGCCGTGGCGGCCGTGATCGCGATGACATTCCGCGCCCGCGCACGGTCGATGCGTTACGGCTTCCCGGTCCGGTCCATCGGCATCGAGATCGCGCTGGTGATCGTCTGGGCAGCCCTGATCCTGGGCTTCGTCCAGATCATGAACTCCTATTACAAGCCGCGGACGGAGATTCCGCGCGGCATTCCGATTCCGGTCCTGATCATGATCGGCGTGGTCATCGTGATGACCTTCATCGCGTGCATGACCAAGTTCGGCCGGTATGTCTTCGCCATGGGCGGCAATCCCGAGGCCGCGGAGCTGTCCGGCATCAACGTCCGCCGTACGACGATGATGATTTTCGTCATCATCGGCATCCTGTGCGCAATCGCCGGGGTGGTGACCTCGGCCCGCCTCAATGCGGGCGCCAATTCGATGGGCACGCTGGCGGAATTGAATGTGATCGCCGCAACCGTGATCGGCGGCACCTCGCTGGCCGGCGGCGTCGGCACCGTTCCCGGCGCCATCCTGGGGGCGGTGATCATCCAAAGCCTGGAAAACGGCATGGTCCTGTTGGGCGTTTCCAGCGCCATGCGCCAGGTAATTATCGGACTGGTTCTGATCATGGCGGTCTTCTTCGACGTCGCCTACAACCGGCAGCGCCGTTAGAGCATAGAGGTTGGCGATGAGCGAACTTTCTGAGAGGGAACAGGCCCTGTCGGCCTCGGAAGTCGGCGGGCAGCCGCTGGTGGAGATGCGCCACATCTACAAGCGCTTCGGCGGCGTCCTTGCGGTCGACGATGTCAGCGTCGATGTATATCCCGGCGAGGTGGTCGGCGTGCTGGGGCACAACGGCGCTGGCAAGTCGACGCTGATCAAATGCCTGGCCGGCGCCTATCCGGTCGACGGCGGCGAGATCCTGATCAACGGCGAGACGGTCAAGATCGAAACCCCGCGTGACAGCCAGGCCCTGGGGATCGAGACGATCTATCAGACGCTGGCCCTGGCCGATAATCTGGACGCGCCGGCCAACATGTACCTGGGCCGCGAGATCATGACCGCCTTCGGCACACTCAACGACGATGCGATGGAGCACGAAGCGCGCAAGGTGATCGAACGGCTCAATCCCAACTTCACCAACATCAAGGACGCGGTCCAGACCATGTCCGGCGGCCAGCGCCAGTCGGTGGCGATTGCGCGGGCCATCCTGTTCAATGCAAAGATCCTGATCATGGACGAGCCGACCGCGGCGCTCGGCCCGCAGGAAACCGCGCAGGTGGCCGAACTGATCAAGCAGCTGAAGCGGGAGGGGATCGGCATCTTCCTCATCAGCCACGACCTGCACGACGTGTTCGACCTGTCCGACCGGGTCAGCGTGATGAAGAACGCCAAGCTGGTAGGCACCCGCCGCACCAAGGACGTGACCAAGGACCAGGTGCTGGGCATGATCATCCTCGGCAAGCTGCCCGAGGAAGGCTCCGCCGAAGACCTCAAGGATCTGCACTGACGCGGCTCGCGCGTGCGACGGGCCCGCGTGCTGATTGCGCGGCGCCGAAGCTGTCTTTAATTCAGACATGAACAGGGTCTCCACAGGGGCCGTGCCCGTTGCCGTCGGCGGCCTGGTTGCACTAGCTGCGGCGATGGGCGTCGGCCGGTTCGTCTACACACCGATCCTGCCATTCATGGCCGAAGGCGTGCCGCTGACCCAGGCGGAGGCGGGCGTGATCGCGTCTGCGAACTTTCTGGGCTATCTGGTGGGCGCCCTGGCGGCGGCGCTGGGGACCCTGCCGGGCGGGCGGCGGCTTTGGTTCCTGGCCGCGCTCGCGGTCAGCGCGCTGTCGACGGGGACCATGGGGCTGACGACCTCGATGACGGCCTTCCTGGCGCTCCGCATGGTTGGCGGCGTCGCCAGCGCTTTTGTGTTGGTCCTGGCCTCTGCATTGGTACTCGATCGGCTGTCTGCCGCCGGAAGGAACGGCCTTGCCGCGGTGCATTTCGCGGGGGTGGGAACGGGTATCGCGCTGTCGGCCGTGCTGGTCGCCGGCGCCGTCTCGCTGGTTGCGTTGGCGCTGGCCGCCACGCTGGTGCCGCGCGGCCCGGATATCGCAGCGGCGGTGCGCTCTACGCCGGGCGGCCGCGTCGATCGGCGCCTGGTTGCCCTGATCCTTGCCTACGGCCTGTTCGGGTTCGGCTATGTGATTACGGCGACGTTTATCTCCGCCATCGTGCGTGCAGCGCCGGAACTGCGGCCGTTCGAACCGGTGGTGTGGCTAGCGGTCGGGTTGGCCGCCGTTCCCTCGGTCGCTTTCTGGACTTGGGTTGCCCGGCGTTGGGGCGACGACCGGGCCTTTGCGCTGGCCTGCCTGGTTGAAGCCGCAGGCGTGGCGATGAGCGTTCTGGTAACCGACGGCTGGGCCGTCCTGCTGGCGGCGGCTTTTTTGGGCGGCACCTTCGTGGGCATCACCGCGCTGGGCCTGATCCGCGCCCGCGCACTTGCAACCGGCGATGCCAGGCGCACGCTTGCCCTGATGACGGCCTCGTTCGGGCTCGGCCAGATGATCGGGCCGAGCTTTGCCGGCGTGGCCCATGAGGCCACCGGCAGCTTCGTTCTGCCGTCCCTGGTCGCAGCGGCGGCGTTGAGCTTGGCTGCGGTCCTGGCCGCAGGTCCAGGACGGTTGCTCAACCGAAAATCGCCAGGAACTGGTTGATCAGGAAGGCGTTGGCGATGTCGATGAAGAAGGCGCCGACCAGGGGCACGATGATGAAGGCCCGGTGGGCGGCGCCGAACCGCTTGGTTACCGCGTTCATGTTCGCGATGGCGGTCGGCGTCGCGCCCAGCGAAATGCCGCCGAAGCCGGAGCGGGCCACCGCGGCCTCGTAATCGCGGCCCAGGATGTTGAAGATCACGAACAGCGTGTAGGCCACGGCAAGCAGGAACTGAACGGCGAGGATCGACAGGATCGGGATCGCCAGATCGATCAGCGCCCAGAGCTGCATGCTCATCAGCGACATCGCCAGGAAGACGCCCAGCGCGATATCCGAGATCAGGCCCAGCGACGGCTCGCGCTCGTCCCATGGGATATTTTTGAAGATCCGCGGTATCGTATTGGTGAGCAAGATGCCCATGAACAGGCAGGTCAGGAAGTTGGGCAGGTTGATTCCGAACTCTTCGAGTGCCTCGTTCAGCGACAACCCGAACCCGATCGCGAAGTTCATGATCAACCACGTGTAAAGGACGCTGACATAGTCGATTTCAGCCCGCCTGGCTTGTTTGTACCCGATCCCGAAATCGGGCTCCTCGTAGGTCGTCGGTTCCAGCTTGTAGCGCCCAATCAGATATTTCGCGATTGGGCCGCCCATCAGGGCGGCAAGGATGAGGCCGACGGTGGCGCAGGCGATGCCGATTTCCAGGGCGTTCGTAACCCCGTGGGATTCCGCGAAGATCGGTGCCCAGGCAATCGTGGTGCCATGCCCGCCGATCAGGGATGCGGTGCCGCCGATGATGCCGACGACCGGCGCAAGACCGGTCATGCTTGCCACGGAGACGCCGACGGCGTTCTGCAGCACCATGTAGACCAGCGTGGCAACTAGCAGCAACGCCAGCGGCTTGCCGCCCTTGATCAGGGTGCCGATGTCCGATTTAAGGCCGATGCCGGTGAAGAAATAGATCAGCAGGATGTCTCGCGCTTGCAGGTCGAAGGCCGTCTCGATGCCCGTCGCGAAATACAGAACCGCGAACGCAAGCGAGGCCAAGATACCGCCGGTGACGGGCTCGGGAATGTTGAACTCGCGCAGAAAGCCGACCCGCAGATTCAGAAATCGCCCCAGAAACAGAACGATGATGCCCAGGTTGAAGGACTGAAAGGCGGTCAGTTCCATGCGTACGCTCCCCGGCTCTTCGCAGCAGTAGTGCGGTCAGGCTAGCGCGATTCCCGCGCCTCTGACATCCCCTTGCATGCTCAGCCGGCCGGACGGCGCGGGATGACCGCGTCGGGCGGGTTATCTCGCGCCAATCCACCGTTTTGTCGGTTAGCGAATGGTTAACCGTTCGTGCAGCAAGCTGGCGCTAGGTTGAGAGAGCGACAGGCTCTACACATCGTCTATCGGCACATTCTGCGTGAGTGTTTATGGCGGATCCTCCGAATCCGGATCGAAAAACCGTCGCCATCGTGCAGTCGAGTTACATCCCCTGGAAGGGGTACTTCGACCTGATCCGGGCGGCCGACGTCTTCATCTTTCTCGATACCGTGCAATACACGCGGCGTGACTGGCGCAGCCGCAACCGGATCAAGACCCCCCCAAGGGCTGCGCTGGCTGACGGTGCCGGCGCAAAGCAAGCACCACTTCCACCAGACGATCGGCGAAACGCGGGTGGCCGGGCCCTGGGCCGGGAAGCACTGGGCGACCATTCGCCAGTTCTACAAGCCGGCGCCCCATTTCGGCTTGTTCGAGCAGCGCTTCGAGTCCCTGTTCGCTGCCGCGGACAAGCTCGATCGTCTCAGCGATATCAACGCCTTGTTCATTCGGGCGATCTGCGAAATCCTGCACATCCGCACGGACATCCGCCAGGCGAACGAGTTCGATGCCGCCGACGAACCGACGCAGCGGCTGGTCGATCTTTCGCTGGCGGTCGGTGCAACGCGCTACCTTACGGGACCCAGTGCTGCTTCGTATCTCGACGTTGCGCTGTTCCACGGTCGCGACATAGAGGTATGTTTCGTCAACTACGACGGGTATCCGGAGTATCCGCAACCGCCTCCGCCCTTCGAACACGGCGTGACCATCTTGGATTTGCTCTTCCACACCGGAGAGAAAGCCCTGGACTACATGAAAGACCTGACTCCCCATGACGGATGAGTCGACGGAAGACCGCGGCGACGCCGTCGATCTGAATGCGATCCGCTCCTACTACGAGGAAAAACTATCGCGGCATGGCCCCACGGCGCGCGGCGTGGACTGGAACTCCGAAGCCTCGCAACGGCTTCGATTTGAGCAGTTCCTGCCACTGGTCGAAGAGTGTGTCGATGGGTCGCTGATCGACTTCGGCTGCGGGTACGGAGCGCTTCTGAGCTTTGTGCGCGACGCCGGATTCGAGGGCCGCTACATCGGTGTCGACCTTTCGCAGGAGATGCTGGGCGCGACGCAATCCCTTTACGCGGATGACGATGCCAGCGAGTTCGTTGACAGCCTGCCCACGGATTTCCGGGCCGACTGGCTGGTGGCCAGCGGCGTCTTCCATGTGAAGCTTGAAACGGACGATGCCGCATGGCAGCGGCACGTGGAGCGCCACTTGCGGGCATTCTACGACCGCGTGGACCACGGATTCGCCGTCAACTTTCTAACCGCCTATGTCGATGTCGGGCCGGAACGACTGGGCCACCATCTCTATTACGCCCAGCCGGAGGAACTGTTCGGGTATTGCGTCCGCAATCTCTCGCGTCTGGTAACGCTGAAGCACGACTATCCTCTCTATGAATTCACGTTAATTGTCCGCAGGGACCAAGGGGCTGCCCCATGACCAACAAGATCGTTCTGTTCGGAACCGGCGACATCGCCGAACTCGCCAGTTTCTATTTCGAACAGGACAGCCCTTTCGATGTCGTCGCCTTTACGGTGGACGGAGAGTTCGTGAAGGAGGACTCTTTCATTGGAAAGCCCGTGGTTCCCTTCGAGGAACTCGGCGCGCGCTTTCCGCCGGCGGATTGCCGCGCCTTTGTCGCGCTCAGTTACCGCGACATGAACGTCGTGCGGCAGTCGAAGGTGACCGCATTGCGCGAGGCGGGATACGGACTGGCCTCCTATATCTCCAGCAAGGCGACGGTTTGGCCCGATCTGAGCGATGTGGAAAACGCCTTCATCCTGGAGGACAATACGATCCAGCCTTTCGTTCGCATCGGGCACAATGTGACCTTGTGGAGCGGCAATCACATCGGTCATCACAGCGTCATTCACGACAACGTCTTCATTTCCTCGCACGTGGTGGTGTCCGGTGGTGTGGTCGTCGGCGAGAACTGCTTTCTTGGCGTCAATTGCACGATCCGTGATCACGTCACGCTGGCGCCTTTCACGCTCGTCGGCATGGGCGTTCCGATCGCCGGCGATACCCAGGCGGAAGGCGTCTATATCAACAAAGGCAAGGTGGAACCGGCCCGCATTCCGTCGACCAAGCTGAAACGCATCTAGGCCGCACGTTCGCATGGCGCTGCAACTTGTCCTGACATTCGAGCCGCTGGGACCGCTGCTGGTCCCCGACGATGCGGTTCGACGCCGATATGGTCTTCGCATGCAGCCTATCCGACGCCGTTCGAGGATCCCGACGGTGGCTGCCACATGCATTTCGCGGTCAGGGACGCGGACAACCGTTCGCACATCCTGCATGCCGTTCTGGAGGTTGACGGGGACAAGGGCCCCACGGTGCGTGAGGTCTCAACGTCGCCGGTGCTGCAGCCCGGCCGCATCGGCTGTTTCGACGACTCCGGAGTCACGCCGGGCTGTGTGGTCCGTCAAGAGGGCCGCTATTGCCTCTATTACCTCGGCTGGTTTCTCAGCACCCCCGCGCCATTTCAATGCGCCATCGGGCTGGCAGTCGGGGAAGGTCCGGCCGGACCGTTTACCCGGGTACACGAGGCGCCGGTGCTCGGTCGCAACCCCGTCGACCCGATATCATTGTCGTATCCGTATGTGGAGCATACCGGTGACGGCTGGCGGATGATCTATGGCTCGCATCTGGAATGGACGGAGGAAAAAGGTGGCATGCGCCACGTGCTGCGTGAAGCGCACTCGCCCGACGGCGTGAACTGGGTGGCACGTGCAGACGCCCTTGTTGGTCTGACGAAGGGAGAGTGGGGGCTTTCCCGCCCGTGGCTGGTGACGGTCGAAGGTCGGGAAGTGATGCTCTACGCGCAGCGCCGGCCGCAGGGCTATACGCTGGGCGCAGCGATGAAAGGTGCCGACGAAGGCTGGGAGCGGTCCGTCGATGCGATCCGCTTTGACGGCCCGCTGAGCGCGATCGAACGGAAGGACCAGACCTACCCGAGCATCTTGCAGACAAAGGAAGAGACATACCTTCTTTACAATGGCGATGGTTATGGCCGGGCGGGGGTATGCTCGGCCCGCCTGGTTTCGGCCAGCTTTGATTGATGCAGGAGGACGAAGCCGTCACGCAGGGACTGTCGGATAGGGAAGGGAAGACGCGAGCGGACCTCCGGCTGGAGGCCTGTCCGGTTTGCGGTCGGGCGGCGTTGCGACGCCATCATGCGCCGCATGCGGAGCGATCGGTCGCAAGCGACGGACACCTGGTCGCAACGCCTCTGGACAAATGGAGCTGCACCGCCTGCGGTTACCTGCTGGCCGTTCCGGCCGACGGCGCGCCCGACAGTATCCGGGCGCGTTACGGTGCCGGTTACGATGTCAACCGCTACAATCCGGCGGGTGAGGCCCAAAGGGCCGCCTCCTACGCGGAATGGATCGCGGACTGGCTCGGCGCGCCTCCGCCCGGCACGGTGTTGGAGGTTGGCTGTGGAGCAGGCCGCTTGTTGCGGGCGCTGCAGCAACGCTGGCCGTCGGCACGCTTCGAGGGGCTGGAGCCATCCGGAATGCGGGATGCCGGGCCTGCGTCGGCCACGATAAAGATCGCCGAAGGCTTTATCGAGGACCGTTCCGCGCCGGGCAGCCCTTACGATTTGTGCTTGTCCGTCAACGTCATTGAACACAGCCGCGATCCGCGTGAGTTTCTCTCGGCCAGCGCCCGCCAGGTGGGCGCGCGCGGAAATGTGCTCGTGATCTGTCCCGAAGGCGGCCGGCCAAACACGGAACTGCTGTTCGCGGATCACCTGCACAGCTTCTCGTCCGGTGCGATGGCCCTGTTGGCGGCGCGCGCGGGTTTGGTTCTGAAACGGCATGCGCCGTTGGACACGGAGATGGGAGATTTCCACGCATTTGAGCTCGCCAGGTCCGACGCCGCCGCGGGCGAGAGGCCGGGCGGCATCGAACCGGACACCGACGGTGGCCTGTTCGAGGCGCGCGAAGGGTTTTTCGGCCGTTGGCGGGCGTTGGAGTCGGCGCTGACGACCGCCGTCGCCGGCCGGCCGTTCTGGGTCTTCGGTGCTTCTGAGTTTGCATTTCTTCTGCGGGCCTACTGTCCGGGGATCTGGGAAGCGGCTTCTGGACTTACGACCGATGAAGCAGAGCGTGGCATGCTTGAAGGGAGGCCGCTTTCCCCCTTGACGGATCTCGCCCCAGGAACGGTGCTGGTGCTGGATGTGCGGGCAGGGTCCGCCGCCACCTTGCAGGAGCGGTTGACGGTTTCGGGGTTCGTCGTGATCAATCCGTGGACATACTTAAGCGAGGTGTAGGGAGCCACTATGGTACCGCCAACATACGGCGTGACGGAGCAAACGGCATCGCACGGCGACGTCGATCTAGCGGCGGAGCGTGTTCGTCTTGCCGGCTACTGCCTTGTGCCATCGGGCTTGACGGAGGCGCAGCTGAAGGCGGTCTCCGGGGCGTTTGACCGGACTTTGGCCACGGTTCGCGATCGCTATCCCGACCTCAGCGCGCTAGGCGAGAACAATATCATCCGGGCTGCGTTGCGGTTGGACCCGGCGTTTCGGGATCTGGCCCTCAACGAAGCTGTGCATGGGCTTGTTCGAAAGCTGCTGGGTGAGTTCGACGTCCTGAATCAGCAGAACGGCCTCTGCAATCCACCGGTGGGCGAGGATTACGAACAGGCGGCCTTTCACCGCGACCTGTCCTATCAGCACGTCGTTTCGTCTCGGCCGCTTGCCGTAAGCGCCTTGTTCTGCATCGACCCATTCACACAGGAAAACGGCGCGACCCTATTGATACCCGGCAGTCACCATCAGGAAGCGTTCCCGGCCGAAGGCAACGTCGCGCGTCTTGCCGCGGCCGTCGAGGCGCCGGCCGGCACGTTTATCGTTTTCGACAGCCTGTGCTTCCACGGAGGCGGCCGCAATGGAACGGATTTGCCGCGCCGAGCCGTGAATCACGTGTTTTCAATTCCGCCGATTCAACAGCAGATTCGGCTGCCGCAGGTGTTGGGAGCCGATTATCCCCGCAGCGTATTCGAACGGCGACTGTTCGGCTATGACATCGACGCTCCGGACTCGATCGAAGCGTATTACCGCCGCCTTCAGTCAAGACGTAATGCTCCACGCTAAGACTTTGTTAACGATAAGAAAATATCAGGCAACATAGCGATATGCGCACGAATGCCACGGCCGACGCTTGGTGCAATTAGCGGCGAAGCTGAAATCGGGACAGGCCACTTCGGTATGACAGAGGGTGGCGAACGCAGGAAGACCGTTGATGAGAAGCCGGATCAAGGACACCGTTCTGGAGCAGCTGTGCAGTCGGTCCGAACGGAGCATCGAACGCGCCATTAGAGTCGGCGATCTGCACAGGGTGGTGAACCTGTGCAGCGTTTGGATGGAGAATGCGGCTCGCCATCTTGGCTTGCCGAATGAGGAGCTTTCTTTGCCGCGGCTCTTTACTGCCGATGCTGTGGCAAACGAACCGAAGAGAGCCCAGCTGTTCTACCGTTTCGCCGGAAACGTCATCGGATATCCGCCGCTGACCAATGCGCTGGGGCCCGTGCTCGGCAGCCTCGCCGACGACCCCACCGTCGCGGTGTCGGTGGCCTGTAGGGCTGCTGGGTTCGTCAGTATGGACCGCTATCCGGTGGTGTTGATGGACCTCCTGCAGCGGGTGGCCTCTGCCCAGTCATTTGCCGAGGCCCATATAACCTTTCATCGATTGAGTTTCGGGGGCCACAATCACTATCGCGACAATCCGGACCTCGTCGTGCGCCGCGGACAGGCCTTCGACCGCCTGGTCGCGCGATGGTTCGACGAAGCGGGGCGATCGCTGGCGGGGCCGCCGCCGACCACTTCGATACGGCGTGTGGCCGTCGTCGTAAAGCGTGTATCCGGCCGACGGCATTCGCCGACCAGGCTCCTGCTGGCGGCGCTTGATGCCCTGAAACGCGCAGGGGACGTGGACGCCGCTGTGTTCGAAACGCTGGACCTGGAGTCGGCACAAGATGAAACGCCGTTCTTTCCGCCGATGTCCTGGCCGCCCGCCGGTGACGATATCCTTGACCGGTTGACCCATTTGGGCATCGACCGGATCTGCCCCTCGCTTTCCGCGAATCGCATTGATGTGATCCGGCAAACCGTCGAGGCCGTCGACTCCTATCAGCCCGACGCCGTCCTGAGCCTGGACGCTGCCGATAGCGTGACCAAAGGGATCCTGCGGACGCGATATCCGGTCGTCGAAATGATGGTGGGCGGGTTGCATTCGGGAATCTACGGTGTGGATGCGATTGTCACGCCGATGTTGCAGAACGCCATCCGCGAGTTTGAGGCGCTGGAGACGCCTTCCGTGGATCGTCCGGAATTTATCGAACTTCCGTTCCCGATGTTCGGGTCGGATCTGACGCCGACCCCGGTCAAGCGATCCGAGCTGGGGATCGGGGAGGCGGCGTTCGTATTTGCAACGGTTGGCAACTCTCTCCACACAACGGTGGACGAGCCGTTCCTCCGTATGGTGGAGGACGCGCTGCTGTCTCATCCCGACGCGGTCTGGCTGGTGCTCGGTCCGCGACTACCGGACCGACTGGCACGGATAAAGGCCGGCGGCCGTGATGACGTGCTGGCAGGGCAGGTTCGGTTGATCGATTATCGAGAGGATCTGTCCGAGGTTCTTGCGGCCTGCGATCTGTATCTGAACCCATTCGCACAGCTTGGAGGCGGTTTGACCGCGATGGACGCCCTTGCGGTCGGAACGCCCGTCCTTACGCTGGATGGTGGCGACGCGGCCGAATGGGTTGGGCCGAACCATGCAACTCCCGACGCCACGGCCTACGCGGAGCGACTGAAAGCGCTGCTCGAGAATCCGAAGGGACTTGCCGCGCTCGGCGAGTCCATGCTGCAGGATGTTCTGCAACGCCGGAGTTTTGACAAGGCGGGGGCGAGGTTGCTCGACGTCCTCCAGGAGTTCGCGAATCAGCGACGCCTTGCCGCGTAGCGCGCCGGTATGACCGGGTCCGACATGGGGGTCGGTGCTGCCACGAGGTTCTTGAGGTAGGTTTCGTACTCGGTGCCGGCATAGCGGGCCGCCAGGAACAACAGTTGGGTAGTGTCGATCCAGTCGCGCCGCCAGGCGATCTCCTCCAAACAACCGACCTTCAGGCCTTGGCGTTGTTCCAGGGTCGCGATGAATGAAGCGGCATCGTTAAGGCTGTCATGCGTTCCCGTGTCCAGCCACGCGAACCCGCGCCCCAGGTATTGCACGCGAAGTTTTCCCTGCGCCAGGTAAGCGGCGTTCACGTCGGTGATTTCCAGTTCGCCCCGAGCCGATGGTTTGACGGACGCGGCGATGTCGACGACATCCTCGTCGTAGAAATACAGGCCCGTCACGGCCCAACGGGATTTCGGGCTCGCGGGCTTTTCTTCGATGGACAGGACGCTTCCGTCCGGCCCGGTTTCGACAACCGCGAATTGTTCGGGATTGCGCACGGAATAGGCAAAGACCGTTGCCCCTTGGGCCTGGGCATCCGCGTATTGCAGGCAGGAAACCAAGCCGTTTCCGAAGAAGAGATTGTCGCCCAGGATCAGGGCCGATGGGCTGCCGCCAAGAAATGGACGCGCGATGACAAAGGCGTCCGCGATCCCGCGTGCTTCCGCCTGTTCCGCGTAGGAGAGCGATATTCCCAACTCGCTGCCGTCGCCGAGCAATTGCTTGAAGAGAGGCAGGTCGCGCGGCGTGGTGATGATCAGGATATCCCGAATGCCGGCCAGCAAGAGGACCGACAGCGAATAGAAGATCATCGGCTTGTCGTAGATTGGCAAGAGATGCTTGCTGATGATCCTCGTGACCGGGTAAAGGCGCGTGCCGTTTCCGCCTGCCAACACGATGCCTTTTCGCTGTGTCGTCATGCGGAAATTCTTTCCGAGCCGAACGCGCCCAGTCCCAGACGGCTTGCGCGATAGCCTCTTTCCTTGACAACCTGTCGCCAGGCGTCGTGTTCCAGATACCATTGAACGGTGTCCCGCAGTCCCTCGAGGAATGGGATTGTCGGCCGCCAATCCAGCGATTCAGCGATCTTCGTGCAGTTCATCTCATACCGTCGGTCATGCCCAGGGCGGTCGGCGACGAAGCGGATCAGATCCTGATGGGACCTTCCATTCGCGCGCGGCCGGGCCTCGTCCAGAATGCTGCAAAGCTGGCGCACGAGATCCAGGTTCGCGATCGCCCTGCCGCTGCCGATCCCGTAGCTCTGACCGGGCGTCCCCTTTGCGACAACAGTCAAGATCGCATTGCAATGGTCATCGACATGGAGCCAGTCGCGGGCATGCCGTCCGTCGCCATAGACGGGCAGGGTCTGTTCCGCCAGCGCGCGTTCGATCATGTGGGGAATAAGTTTCTCCGGAAACTGGCGGGGGCCGTAGTTGTTGCTGCAGTGGGTTACCAGCGTCGGCAGTCCATAGGTGCTGTAGTGGGAGCCCACGAACAGATCCGCCGCCGCCTTCGAGGCGGCGTATGGCGATGTGGGGCGAATCGGCGTGTCTTCCGTGAACTGTTCCCCGGGCGCTGCAGATCCGAAAACCTCGTCCGTTGATACCTGCAGAAAACGGAACCGCGCTTTCTCGCCGGCGGAAAGCGTTCGATAGTGCCGGCGTGCGCATTCCAGCAAGGTGAAGGTTCCGTCCACGTTGGTGCTGAAGAAACCACGAGGGTCGTCGATTGACCGGTCGACATGGCTTTCCGCGGCGAAATTCACGATGGCGTCGGGCCGGTACTGGGACAGCAAGGGCCGCATCAACGCCTCGTCGCGTATGTCTCCCTCAATCAGACGGTGCTCTGGATCGTCAACCAGATCCGACAGATTCTCGCGCAGTCCGGAGTAGGTGAACGCGTCGACGCTGACGACCGGGCAATTCGACGGCCTGGCCATCCGGACGAAAGCGGATCCGATGAACCCCGCCGCTCCGGTCACCAGAACGGGACGGTTGCCCTTCGCCTGTCCCACGACTATGCAATCTTCATCGCGTTCATATTAACGGTTCATACTCCGTAACCGTGAACGGAACGTTAAGACTTGGAGCAATGCGACGAGAGGGCACCAGAGTTTGTGACAAGTTCACGTTTTCTGGGCATCCTGTGACCCATCGGTAAGACGCAAACCAGAGACCCTTCCTTTGAGGCAAGATGTCGAGCAGGCCGGAAATACCCTTTCACAAGCCAATGATACGCGGGCGAGAGCGAGCCTATCTGGAGGATGTGTTGACCTCCGATCATTGGCAGTCGAATGGCGTGTTTTCGCGCCGGTGCGCCGACTTGATATCGGCAGCGGCTGGCGGTGGTCAGGTGCTGCCGACCCAGTCCTGCAGCGACGCCCTGGAAATTGCCGCGCGGTTATGCGGGCTGCATCCGGGGGACGAGGTCGTGATGCCGTCCTTTACGTTCCCGACCACGGCAGCCGCATTTATCCGCTGCGGCGCAGTGCCGGTCTTTGTCGATATCGACCAAAGTACCCTAACGCTCGATCCGGATGCCGTTGCGTCCGCCGTCGGCCCGCGGACGCGTGCGATCGTGCCGGTCCACTATGCCGGTGTTTCTTGCGACTTGGATCGGTTGGGCGCCATCGCCGGCAATGCGGATCTGACGGTCGTGGAGGACGCTGCGCAGGGGTTAGGGGCGACTTGCCGTAACCGGCCTCTTGGCAGTTTCGGAACATTCGGAACGGTCAGTTTCCATGGAACGAAGAACCTGTCTTGCGGCGAAGGAGGCGCGTTGATCATCAACGATGCAACTTTCGTTCATGAGGCAGAGATGTTCTGGATGAAGGGGACCAATTTCCTCGATTTCAAGCGCGGCAAGGTCAGCCGATATCAATGGCAATGCCCCGGTTCGGCACATGCGATAAGCGAGATCTCGGCCGCCATTCTGTGCGCGCAACTGGAGACGCATGAAGCCGTTACCGCCGAGCGTCGCGCATTGTGGGAAAGATACCACACGCAGCTTGCGCCGTTGGAAACGGCCGGCGTGGCGCGGCGCCCCGGTGTCCCGGCCGAACGGGTCCACAACGGTCACATCTACTACCTCATCTGTGACAGCGAGACGGTGCGCGACAGTTTGATCGAAGACTTGGCGACGAAGGGCATCCAGGCCACCTTCCACTATATGCCGCTGCATTCCAGTCCGGCGGGGCGCGAATACTGCCGCACGCAAGGGGCGTTGCCGGTGACGGAAACGGCGGCCAGCCGCATCATTCGCTTGCCGCTTTGGACCGGGATGACGGATCAACCCGAGCGTGTTGCCGATGCTGTGCTGCGCTTCTTCGGGCAGAGGACATAGCGCCCTCCGAGGTCTGCAGATTCAGGACGAGCCCAAAAGCAGCACGGGATCGCCTCAAACGTAGCGGTTCACAAGGTTCTCGACATATTCCTGCCGACCCGAGACCGGCTCGGGCTCCGCATTCTTCTGCGTCACATAATCGGACATGCTCTCCAGCGTGGCCTCGCCGGAAAGGATCTGGTGGCCCAGCTCGCTGTTCCAGCCGGCGTAGCGTTCCTCGACGAACTCGTCCAGTTTGCCGTCCTCGATGATGGCGGCGGCGGCAAGCAGCGCCCGTGCGCAGACGTCCATGCCGCCGATATGGGCGAAGAAAAGGTCTTCGGGGTCGATCGACTGGCGCCGCAGTTTGGCGTCGAAATTGAGGCCGCCGGTGGTGAACCCGCCCGCCTTCAGCAAGGGGTGAAACGCCAGGGCCAGCTCAGGCACGTTGTTCGGGAACTGGTCGGTGTCCCACAGGTTCATGTAGTCGCCACGGTTGACGTCGATCGAGCCGAAGATGCCGTTCTCGATCGCGTAGGTGACCTCGTGCTCGAAGGTGTGGCCGGCAAGGGTGGCGTGGTTGACCTCGATGTTCACCTTGATTTCGTCGGCCAGGCCGTACTTCTGCAAGAATGCGAAGACCGCCGCACAGTCGTAGTCGTACTGGTGCTTGGTCGGCTCCTGGGGCTTCGGTTCGATCAGGATCGTGCCGGTGAAGCCGATCTTGTGTTTGTGCTCGACCACCAGGTTCAGGAACCGGCCCAACTGGTCCAGTTCCTGGCCCAACCGGCTGTTGGTGAGGCAGTCGTACCCCTCGCGGCCGCCCCACAGGACATAGTTGACCCCGCCCAGCCGGTGGGTGATCTCCAGCACCTGCTTCACCTGGGCCGCCGCGTAGGCGAACACCTCCGGATCGGGGTTGGTTGCGGCACCGGCCTGGTAACGCCGGTTGGAGAACAGGTTCGCCGTGCCCCACAACAGCTTGGTCCCGGTTGCGGCCATCTTCGCTTCCATCTTTTCGACGATGGCCAGCAGGTTGGCGTTGGATTCCGCCAGCGTCGCCCCTTCGGGCGCCACGTCGCGGTCGTGGAAGCAGAAGAACGGCTGGCCCAGCCGCTCGAACATGCCGAACGCGGCGTCCAGTTTCAGCTCGGCCAGCGCCATCGGATCGCCGTCGTCGAACCAGGGCCGCATCATCGTCTGGCCGCCGAACGGATCGCCGCCCGGCCAGCAGAACGTGTGCCAGTAGCAGACCGCAAACCGCAGGTGGTCCTCCATGCGTTTGCCCAGGACCATACGGTCCTTGTCGTAGTAGCGGAATGCCAGAGGATTGTCCGATTCCGGACCTTCGTATGCGATCTTTTCGATGCCTTGGAAAAACGCACTCATGTTCTTCGGTTCCTCCGAATGATCAAATTCAGGCGCCGTCGAACTGGCGCATTGCCGGCATAAGGATGCCGTACAGGGCGCGCCATTGTTCCAGGCGCGCCGAAAGGCGCTGGCCGAGTTCCGCCTCGGGCTCGACCACATGGTCGACCGGCGGCTGGGCGCATACATCCGCAGGCGTGCCGCCGTCCCGCGCCAGTCGTGCCAACCGCGCCGCGCCCAACGCCGGGCCGACCTCGCCGCCGGCATGATAGGTGAGGGGCCGGTCCAGGACCGAAGCCAGAATCCGTCCCCAAAGCGGACTGCGCGCGCCGCCGCCGATGACCGAGATCTGATCGATCTCGGCGCCCGCCTCGACCAGGGCGTCGTGGCCGTCGGCGAAGGCATAGGCGACGCCGGCCAGGACCGCCCAACCCAGGTCGCCCCGGTCTGTCGCCTGATCCAGGCCGAAGAACACGCCCTTGGCGTGCGGATCGTTGTGCGGCGTGCGTTCGCCCGTGAGGTAGGGCAGAAACAACGGCACGCGCTCCAGATGCCGCTCGGCCGCGGCCGCTTCTGCGACCAGCGTGGCTTCGTCGCCCGCGCCGGTGACCTCGCTGGCCCAGGCCAGCGACGCCGCGGCGCTAAGGATCACCGACATCTGGTGCCAGGTGTCGGGCAGGCAATGGCAAAAGGCATGCACGGCCCGTTCCGGATTGGGCGAGAAAGCGCGGTTCGTCACGAACAGCACGCCGGACGTGCCCAGCGACAGAAAGGCGCGGCCCGGCACCACCGTGCCGATGCCGGCGGCGCCGGCCGCGTTGTCGCCCGCGCCGCCGGCGATGACCACGTCGCCCGACATGCCCCAGTCGCGCGCCAGCTCCGGCGACAGGCTGGCCGACGGCTCCGATCCTTCGACCAGGCCGGGCATCTGGTTGCGGGTGAGGCCGGTCGCGTCCAGCATCTCGTCAGACCAGCGGCGGCTGGCGACGTCCAGCCACAGGGTGCCGGAGGCGTCCGACATTTCCGCCACGTAGTCGCCGCTCAGCCGGAAACGCAGATAGTCCTTGGGCAACAGGACCTTGGCGACCTTGGCGAAAATGTCGGGTTCGCGCTCTGCGACCCACAGCAGCTTCGGCGCGGTGAAGCCCGGCATCGCGAGGTTGCCGGTAATCGCGCGGGACCGCGGCTCCCTGGCCTCGAGGGTTGCGCACTCTGCTCCGGACCGCCCGTCGTTCCAAAGGATGGCAGGTCTGAGCACGGCGCCGGCGGAATCGACCAGCGTCGCCCCATGCATCTGCCCGGAAAGGCCGATTGCACAGACCGCGGACAGGGCGCTGGCGTTGTCCGACTTGAGCGCAGCGATTGCCGCGCGGGTCGCGGTCCACCAGTCCTCGGGATCCTGTTCCGACCACAGGGGATGGGGGGTGGAGACGGACAGAGGCGCATTCGCCTGCGCAACAAGATTGTCTTCGGCGTCCAACAGGACCGCCTTGACCCCCGACGTGCCCAGATCGATGCCCAGATACACCCTGATCCCCTCCGTCGCGCTGCAGCGTTATCGCCGCTGCATACCGCAGCATCCGAAACCGGAGGCACGCCCCCGCGTTTGCGTGCAATGATTAACGCATGACGACAGCCAGTGCAGGGGAAAACTTAGTCGCCGGACGGCGCCGGAACGCGCGTGTTGCGAAGGCTTTGCTTGATGCGGCTGAGGTACTTTTGGTAGCCGGCGCCCCGTTCGAGGATCACCCCTGTGGCCAGGACGTCGATCACCGTCAGATGCGCGGTGCGCGAGACCATCGGTGTGTAGATGTCGGTGTCTTCCAGGGGCTCGAGGCCGATCACGATCCGGCACAGTTGGGCCAGCGGCGAGTCGGGCGCGGTGATGCCGATGACAGTGGCGCCGCGTCCGGCGGCGATCTTGGTGACCTCCAGCAGCGGGATCGTTCGGCCGGTGTTCGAGATCACCAGCAGGACATCGCCTTTGCCGAGGCCCGTTGCCGCCATGCGTTGCATCATGATGTCTGTATGGGCAACGGACGGGACGTCCAACCGCACGAACTTGTGCAACGCGTCGGTCGCGACCGCACCGGATCCGCCAACGCCGAAGAACATCAGGCGTTTCGCGGCGGCGATCGCGGCCACCGCCCGGGCGACCGCCTTCTTGTCGATGGTCCGCCCGGCGCGTGCGAGGGCGGCTGCGGTTGCACCGAAGATCTTGCCGACATATTCCTCGGCGCTGTCGCCCGGTTCTACGTGGGTGCTGACATAGGGCGTCCCGCGCACGACGCTTTGCGCCAGCTTCAGTTTCAGGTCGGGAAATCCGCTGCAGCCGATGTTCCGGCAGAACCGGTTGACGGTGGGTTCGGACACGCTGGCGCTTTCCGCCAGCGCCGCGATGGGGGACTGCATCGCGGCTTCCGGGTCGTTCATGACCGTGACGGCGACCTTGCGTTCCGACCTGCGTAGCGTGTCCAGATTGTCGCGGATATGGTCCAGGATGCTGACCGGCGCGGTCATGCCGCATGCTCCGCCCGTAAGGCCGCTGCGCCCCGCGCCAATTCGGTCAGGCGCCCCCAGTCGCCGGCGGCGATCGCGTCGCCGGGCACCACCCACGAGCCGCCGACGCACAGGACATTCGGCAAGCCCAAGTAATCTGCGGCGTTCGACGGGCCGATACCGCCAGTCGGGCAGAACCGTGCCTCGGGCAACGGCGCCGCCCAGCCCTTCAGGGCGGCCGTGCCGCCGACGGCGCCGGCGGGAAAGAACTTCATGTGCGTGATCTGGCGTTCAAGCAGGGCCATCACCTCGCTGGCGGTGGCGACCCCGGGCAGATAGGGCATTGCGGCCGACCCCGCTGCCTCCAGCAATGCAGGTGTGCTGCCGGGGCTGACCGCGAACCGGGCGCCGGCGTCCCTGGCTTGGGCGAACTGGTCGGGGCGGGTGACGGTCCCGGCGCCGACGACGGCGTCGGGCACGGCGGCGGCAATCGCTTCGATGGCGGACAGGGCGCCCGGCGTCCGCAGGGTCACTTCCAGTGCGAACAGGCCGCCGGCGACCAGCGCTTCGGCCATGGGCACCGCGTGATCAGGGTGGTCGATCGTGATCACCGGGATCACCGGAGACAGGCGCATCACGTCGGAGACGGTCAAAGCGCTCATGAGGCGGCTCCTTCCATCTGGATGACCACGTCCAGCCATGCAGCGGCGCCGGTCAGGGCAGGGATGGGCGCAGTGATCAGGAAAGTGGGAATGCCGCCGACATAGTCATGCATCCGTCCCTTGGCTTCGAAACGGGTGCGGAACGCGCTGTTCTGAAAGAACGTCCCCAGGCGTGGCAGAATGCCGCCGCCCAGGTAAAGTCCGCCGCGCGCGCCGAAGGTCAGGGCGACATCGCCCGAGAACGTGCCCAGCATGCCGCAGAAACGCTCCAAGGCGCGGATGCAGCGGTCGCATCGCCTCTGAAGCGCGCGTTCGCTGATCTTGGCAGGGTGCAGTGCGTCCTCCGGCCGGCCCTCCAGGGCGGGGTGGCCTTCCTCGATCGCGGCTTCCACACCGGCGCGCCAGCCGTCCTCGGACAGCCGGTCAAGCTTGCAGTAGGAGCGGTAGAGACGTTGCAGGCCGTTCCCGGAGAGCAGGCGTTCGGCCGAAACCCGGTCCCGGGAGCCGCGCACGATCAGGAAGATGTCCACTTCCTCGTCGTCCGACGGGGCGAAGTTCACGTGACCGCCTTCGCCCGGCAGAGGCGTCCAGTGGTCGTGCAGCCAGACCAGCCCCGCCACGCCCAGTCCGGTGCCCGGTCCCACCACCGCAATCGGTTGGCCGGGAACCGCTGCGCCACCGCCGATCTGGGCCTTGTGGCCTTCGGGAATGCCCGGGACGGCCATGGCCAGGGCCGCGAAGTCGTTCATCATCACCAGACGGTCCAGACCCAGCCGACGGCGGGCCTCGTCGATGGAAAACTCCCAGTGCAGGTTGGCGAAAACGACCTCGTCGCGATAGGTCGGCGCCGCGATCGCGATGCAGGCGGACCGTGGCCGCATGTCACCCGGCAAGCTTTGCAGATAGGCGTCGATCGCTTCGGCGAGGTCGGCGTGGTCGCCCGACGGAAGGCTGGCCTCCGAGTGCGGGGTTCGCGTGCCCTGGTCGACCAGGGCAAAGCGGGCATTGGTCCCGCCGATGTCGGCAACCAGATGCGGCGGCCGGTCCGAATTGCTCATTACCGTCTCCCCCTATGCCGCAAGTGCGGACAGAACAGTCGCACCGTCTTCTGCGCTGCTTACGGTGTCGCGAAATCCCTGAAACAGTTCGCGACCCATGCCGTTCTGATATCTTGACAGGTCTGCCTGTACGATGTGCCGCTGCGCCCACTCGGTCGCATCGACCAGTGCCTCCAGCGTGCCGGCATCGGCGTCAAGCCGAACGACATCGCCTTCCCTGAGCTTGGCCAGAGGCCCGCCGGCAAGTCCTTCGGGCGTGACATGGATTGCCGCGGGCACTTTCCCGGAAGCTCCTGACATGCGGCCGTCGGTGACCAGCGCGACGCTGTAGCCCAGGTTCTGCAGGACGGCCAGCGGCGGGGTCAGCTTGTGCAGTTCCGGCATGCCGTTTGCCATCGGGCCCTGGAACCGCACCACCGCGACGACGTCGCGGTGCAGGTCGCCGGCCTTGAAGGCGTCCATCAGATCCTGCTGATCGTTGAAGATGGCGACCGGCGCCTCGACCAGGCGGTGCTGTGGCTTGACGGCCGAGATCTTGATGACGGCGCGGCCGAGATTGCCCTGCAGGAGGCGCAATCCGCCGTCTGCGCTGAACGGGGCGCTGACCGGCGCCAATACGGTCTCGTCGTGGCTGGTCGCAGGATCCGGTTGCCAGGTCAGTGCGCCGGCTTCGGCGATTGCCGGCTCGTCGCGGTAGCGCGACAGACCGCCGTCGCCCGCCACGGTTCGGACGTCCGTGTGCAACAGCCCGGCGTCGGAAAGCTCGGCAATCAGGTATGCCATGCCGCCGGCGGCGTGGAAGTGGTTCACGTCGGCGGCACCGTTGGGGTAGATCCGCGTCAGCAGCGGCACCACAGCCGACAGTTCGGCGAAATCGTCCCAGTTGATCTGGATTCCGGCGGCGCGGGCGATGGCGACCAGGTGGATCGTGTGGCTGGTCGACCCTCCGGTGGCGTGCAGTCCGATGATCCCGTTGATGACGGCGCGTTCGTCGACCACCGAACCGACCGGCGTATAGTCGTTGCCCATCGCCGTGATCTCGGTGACCCGACGCGCCGCGGCCGTCGTCAGCGCATCGCGCAGCGGCGTGTTCGGAGTGACGAAACTGGCCCCCGGCAGGTGCAGCCCCATGATCTCCATCAGCATCTGGTTGGAGTTTGCGGTGCCGTAGAACGTGCAGGTTCCCGGCCCGTGGTAGGACTCGGCCTCGGCCTTCAGCAGGGCGTCGCGGCCGACCTTGCCTTCGGCATAGAGCTGTCTGACCCTGGCCTTCTCGTCGTTCGGCAGGCCGGAGGTCATCGGGCCGGCCGGAACGAAGATGAAGGGCAGATGGCCGAAGGACAACGCCGCCATCAACAGGCCGGGCACGATCTTGTCGCATACGCCCAGGCACAGCGCCGCGTCGAACATGTTGTGGCTGAGCGCGACCGCCGTCGACAGGGCGATGACGTCGCGGGAGAACAGCGACAGTTCCATGCCGGGCTGGCCCTGGGTGACCCCGTCGCACATGGCCGGGACCCCGCCCGCGAACTGGGCGACGCCCCCGTCGGCGGCGACCGCGTCCTTGATCAGCGCGGGGAAGCGCTCGAACGGCTGATGCGCCGACAGCATGTCGTTGTAGGACGAGACGATCGCCACATTGACCTTCGCGGTAGCGCTCAACGCGTCCTTGTCGGCACTGCCGCAGGCCGCGAAGCCGTGGGCGAGGTTGCCGCAGGACAGCACCGCGCGGTTGGGGCCTTCGCCGGCCGCGGCGCGAAGCCGTTCGAGATAATCGTCGCGCGTCGCGGCCGAGCGTTCCCGGATCCGTTCCGTCACCCGGAGGATCGTGTCGCTCATGGTCATGAGCGTTGCCCGTTCCTTGTCCTGTCTGTGTTCGCGCCTACGCGGCGTCGTACCAACTGCGGCCGTCGCGTTCGATCAGCGCAACCGCGGAGGAGGGGCCCCCACGTCCCGGCCGCATAGGCCTTGGGCGGTTCGGCGCTTTGGCTCCAGGCGGTGAGGATGGGTTCGATCCACTGCCAGGCCGCCTCGACCTCGTCGCGGCGCATGAACAGCGTCGGGTTGCCGCGCACGACATCCATCAGCAGCCGTTCGTAGGCGTCGGGCGTCCGCGTCTGGAACGTCTCGCCAAAGCTGAGATTGAGCGGCGCCTTGCGCAGGCGCATACCGCCGGGCCCCCGGTCCTTTGTCATCAGTTCCAGGCCGATGCCCTCGTCCGGCTGCAGCCTGATGACCAGGCGGTTGGGCGTGATGGTGCCGGCCGAGGCGTCGAAAATGGAGTGCGGGACGGGCCGGTACTGCACGACGATCTCGGAGCGGCGCTCGGGCATGCGTTTGCCCGTGCGCAAGTAGAACGGGACGCCGGCCCAGCGCCAGTTCTCGATCTCGGCTTTCAGGACCACCAGCGTTTCCGTCGGGCTGCTGGCGTTGCCGCCGTTCTCATCCAGATAGCCCAGCACCGGTGCACCGTCGATGGCGCCTGCCTTGTACTGGCCCCGCACGGTCTTCGCGTCGATGTCCTCCAGCGCGATCGGGCGGAGCGCCTTCAGCACCTTCAGCTTCTCGTCCCGCACCGCATCGGCATCAAAGGCCGACGGCGGCTCCATCGCCACCAGGCACAGGAGCTGGACCAGGTGGTTCTGAACCATGTCACGCAACGCCCCGGCGCGATCGTAGTAGCCGCCGCGTCCTTCGACCCCGATGTTCTCGGCGACGGTGATCTGCACATGGTCGACCGAGCCATGCGACCACAAGGGTTCGAACAGGGAGTTCGCGAAGCGCAGCGCCATCAGGTTCTGGACGGTTTCCTTGCCCAGGTAGTGGTCGATCCGGAAGATCTGGTCCTCGGCAAAGACGGCGCCGACCTGGTCGTTGATGGCCTGTGCCGAGGCCAGATCCGTGCCGATCGGTTTCTCAAGGACCACGCGCGCCAGAGGCGTGACGAGACCCGCCTCCTTCAGCCGTCCGCAGATCGGGCCGAACAGAGCCGGCGCGGTCGCGAGATAGAAAACGCGCGCACGTTCGGGGTCGTCTTGCAAAGCCGCGTCAAGCCGTTCCCAGCCGTCGCCCGCCATTGCATCGAGCTGAACATGGCACAGGCGCGCGGCAAAGCGGGCCCAGGTTTCGGCATCGAAATCGGCCGCCGGCACGAAGGCCCGGCATGCCGCTTCGGCCCTGGCGGCGTAGTCGGTTTCTTCGAGCGCCGACCGCGACACGCCGATGACGCGGGCCTCGGGCGGCAGTTGGCCGTCGCAATCGCGATAGTAGAGCGATGGGAGCAACTTACGGAGAGCGAGGTCCCCGGTGCCGCCGAACACGACCAGGTCGAAGGGGTCGACCGGAATGATTTGCGCCATGATGGTCCAATTTCCAGAATGCTGAAACGTCGATTTGGCCGGCCCGTGGGTGTGTCCGGTCCGAACGTCGATGTAGTTTTACTACATGATTCTCGCGAAAGGAAGCGAGTTTCGCGAGATTAGGTAATATTACAACATTGTGACAGTGGCCGGAGGGCGGCCGATCCTGCGGAGCAAGGGGGTCAGCCCTGCGTCTGACGAAACGGCGAGTTCTGCGCCAGGGCCTCCAGGGCGGCCGCCTCGTATTGGCGTTCGCGGTCCAGAAACTGGTCGATCGCGCGGGCCATGCCGGCGTCGGCGAACCAGTGCGCGGACTGCGTGCGCACCGGCAAATAGCCGCGCTGGATCTTGTGCTCGCCCTGGGTCCCGGCTTCCACGCGGGCCAGGCCGTGGGCGATGGCGAAATCGATGGCCTGGTAGTAACAGGCCTCGAAATGCAGGAACTTGTAAGCGACGTCGCTGCCCCAGTTGCGTCCGAACAGCGCGTCGTCGCCGCGCAGGTTCAAGGCGCCGGCGATGAAATGACCGTCGATGGATGCCATCACGAGAACAACCCGGTGCGCAATCCGTTCGACCAGGATGTCGAAGAACGCGCGGGTCAGGTAGGGGAAGCCCCACTTGCGGTCGTAGGTGTCGATATAGAACCGATAGAAGGCGTCCCAGTGCTCGGACCGGATGTCGTCTCCGTTCAGCGCCTCGACCGTGATCCCGGCATCGGCGATGCGGCGGCGTTCCTTGCGGATGGATTTGCGCTTGCGGCTTGCCAGGTCGTTCAGGAAATCGTCGAAACTGTCATAGCCGCGGTTGTGCCAATGGAACTGGTGACCGTGGCGGATCATGAAGCCCATGCTTTCCAGTACCGCGGCCTGGTCCTGGTCGACGAAATTGACATGTGCCGAGGACACGTCGTGCCGGCGGACCAGCTCGACCATTCCGGTGGCCAGGGCGCGCCCGGCGGCGTCCGTGTCCTCTCCGGGGCGGATCAGCAACCGCGGTCCCGGGACGGGTGTGAACGGCACCGCCGACAGCAACTTGGGATAGTAACGCCCGCCGGCCCGTTCGTAGGCGTCGGCCCAGGCATGGTCGAAGACGTACTCGCCGTAGGAATGGCTCTTCAAATACAGCGGCATGACGCCGAGGATGCACTGGGCGCCGTCCTGCAGCGCCAGATGTTGCGGTTGCCAGCCGGTCTTCGCTTTGACGGAACCGCTGTCTTCCAGGGCGGCCAAAAAGGCATGCGACACGAAAGGACTGGTTGTCCCTGCACAGGCGTCCCAGTCCGCAGCATCGACATCGCCCACGCTTGCGGCGACGCGAATGGTCAGAGGCTCCGATCCGTCGGGCATATGCGTAATGTTCGCTCGCTGCAGTGCGAAATCAAGCTTCACAGAAGGGGGCATGATTGGGCATAGTGCCGGATCACGCGATCACAGTGCAGGGGTTGGGGTCATCGCACGCAGAAGTACTCTTGGATGGCGCACCGTTGCGGCAGCCGTCTTGTTGGCAACCTTGGCGGGATGCCAGACGATCGTCGGCAACGAGGTCGAACGGAACACGCCCAGCGTCATGCGCCCGGCGCACTACAGCTATCTGGACACCTGGTCGCTTGAAGAAGCGAAGCGGGAAGGCAACCTTTGGGTCGAGCGGCACGAGCGTCCGATTGCCGGTGCGCTGCGCCGCAAGATCGACTGCACCGTCATGTACAATATCGACGAAGCGACGTTGTCGCCCGACGCGATCCTGCAGCACTACGGCAAGCTGGTGCAGCGCATCGTCGTCAATGCGGGATCAACGGAGGTCTCGGTGGAGACCGGCCACGAGACCATGGGCGTCCAGTCCTTGCTGCGTTTCAAGGCCGAATTCGACGTGCCCGGTGTCGAGTCCTGGAGCCGCGGCGGTTCGGTCCTGCGGGAAAAAGAAGTCAAGCTGCCATGGCGCTTCGACGGCACGGTGCTTGATTCCGGCACGTTCTGGATGGCGGCCTATTGCTTGGCGTCCGAAGAGGACAGCGGGCTGTCCGGGAAATTCCTGGAAACCGTCAATACCAGCTTCTCCGTTGGCGACGTGCAGATCTGAACCGCCGCATTTGATTGCCCGCGTCGCATCCACTCCTTAGCGTGCGTGCATGGCCAAGGGCGCGGACAGGGTTGACGTCGTCATCATCGGGGCAGGCCACAACGGGCTGGTCTGCGCCGGCTATCTGGCGCGTGCGGGACTGTCGGTCAAGATCCTGGAAAGGCGCGACGTGGTTGGGGGCGCTGCCCTGACGCAGGAATTCCATCCGGGCTTCCGGAACTCCGTCTATTCATACGTGGTCAGCCTGCTGGATCCGGTCGTCATCCGCGACCTGGAACTGGATCGTCACGGCCTGACGATCCTGGAACGGCCGGCCGGCAGCTTCCTGCCGCTGCCCGATGCGGGCTATCTGCACGTCCCGCGCGACGCGGCCGGCGCGCGCGCGGCGATCGCACGGCATTCCGAGAAGGACGCGGCGATCCATGAAACATTCGAGCGACGCCTTGAATCCGTCGCGGCGGTGCTGCGTGATGCGGCGCTGCGCCCGCCGCCCAATCTCGGCGGCGGCTGGCGCGACCTGTTGGGCGCCGCCGGGATGGCGAACCGCCTGCGCCGGCTGGACGGGGAGGCGCAGGCGACGCTGGCCGAGCTGTTCACCAAGAGCGTCGGCGACTATCTGGACCAATGGTTCGAAAGCGACGCGTTGAAGGGGCTCTACGGGTTCGAGGGCATCGTCGGCAATTTCGTCGGGCCGTACCATCCCGGCTCGGCCTACGTGCTGTTGCACCATGCCTTCGGCCAGACCCAGGGGCGCGGCGGCGCCTGGGGGCACGCCAGGGGCGGCATGGGGGCGATCACCCAGGCGATGGCGCGCTCGGCCGCGATGCATGGCGTGGATATCGAGTTGAAGGCTCCGGTGCGCGAGATCCTGGTCGACGGGGACTGCGCGGTCGGCGTGCGGCTGGCGGATGGCCGCACGGTGAAGGCCGGTGTCGTGGCCGGTAACGTCAATCCACGGCTTTTGTTCCTGGAGATGCTGGACCCGGCGGCGCTGCCCGACGATTTCGTCAGGCGGATGCGTGGCTGGCGGTGCGGCTCCGGGACCTTCCGGATGAACGTCGCGCTCAGCGAGCTGCCGCGGTTCTCCTGTCTGGCGGCGGTGGACGACCCGGCCGGCTATCTCAACAGCACCATCGATATCTGCCCGTCCCTGGGCTACATCCAGGATGCCTACGACGAAGCCAGGCGCCTGGGGTGGGCCCGCCGCCCGATTGTCTCGATGTGCATTCCTTCGACCCTGGACGACAGCTTGGCGCCGGCCGGCGCCCACGTCGCCAGCCTGTTCTGCCAGCACTTCAATCCCGACCTGCCGGAGGGCCGGCACTGGGACGACGTGCGCGAAACCGTCGCGGATCTGATCGTGGAGACCGTCGACGAACATGCGCCCGGTTTCAAGGCATCGGTCCTCGGCCGTCAGATCAAGTCGCCGGCGGATCTAGAGCGGGACCTGGGCCTGGTCGGCGGCGACATCTTCCATGGGGCGCTTCACCTGGACCAGATCTATTCGCTGCGCCCGGCGGCCGGCTTTGCCGCCTATCGGTCGCCTCTGAAGGGGCTTTATCTCTGCGGGTCCGGCGCCCACCCGGGCGGCGGTGTCAGCGGTCTTCCGGGCCGCAACGCCGCGCTGCGCATTCTGGCCGACCGCAGGTCGTGGGCGCGCGCCTAGGCGATCTCGAAGACGGCGTCCATCTCGACCGCGATTTCGAAGGGCAGGCTGGTCGCGGCAATGCAGGAAACGGTGCATCGTCCCGCATCGCCGAAGACCTGCCGCAGCAGCTCATTGCCAGACGCAATGATCTCGTGCGGGACGGCGGTGCCTGGCGCGGTATTGACCAGTCCAAATACACCGGTCGCCTGACGGACAGGATCGCCGGCTGATAGGTGGCGACCGGTGCGAAGGGCGGCGGCGGATCCAGGCCCGGTTCCTTCAGGCGTGCATGCGCGTCGGCGGGCACGCGTCACTCCACCTCCAGGATCGCGTCGACCTCCACCGCAACGCCTAACGGAAGACCACCCGCGCCGACGGCGAAACGGGCATGCGTGCCGCGTTCGCCGAAGATCTCGACCATCAGGTCGGACGCGCCGTTGATGATGCCCGGATGGCCCGTGAAATCGGGCGTGGCATTGACGAACCCGCCGAGCTTCAGCACTTGGCGCACCCGGTCAAGGTCGCCGTCCAGAGCGTGCCGGGCCACGGCGACGATGTTCAGCCCGCACAGCCGGGCTGCGGCCTTGCCGTCCGCTTCGTCGAAATCGCCGCCGATCTTGCCAACGTACTGCAGTTCGCCGTTCAGGAAGGTGACCTGTCCGGAGATGTAGAGCGTGTTACCGCTGCGGGTGAAGGGCACGTAGTTCGCTGCCGGCAACGGCGGTTTCGGCAGGTCTATCCCAAGCTCGCGCAACCGCGCGTCAATCTGCCCTGCCATCGTAACGCCTCCTCTGCTTGCGCAAATTAGCCGTTTTTGCTGTCTTACCAGCCGGCCATTGGCACGTCCATCGATGTTGTACAACCAAGGCCTTCGACCGTATAGACCGGCCCGCAGACGCGGCGCGTCTGGCATTGACTTGGCGTCCGGGCGAAAAAGGGAAGACACTGGGGCGGCATGGACCACGCAGGACCATTCTTGGGCGAAAGCGACGTTTTGTCCGTTTGTCTGCCGACGGGACAGCCTGCGCCCGTGGTGTTCGATTCCCCGCACAGTGGCACGGTTCGGCCGGAGGACTTCGACACAATCGTTCCTTCCGCGATGCTGCGCCGGTCCGAGGACATGTTCGTCGACGAGCTGTTTGCCGACGTTCCGGGTGCCGGTGGCGTCTTGATCGCCGCGCAGTTCCCGCGTGCCTATATCGACCCGAACCGCGGCTTGAAGGACCTGGACCAGCGGCTGCTGGACGCGCCGTGGCCCGAGCCGCTGAGGCCCGGCGACAAGTCGCGGATGGGGCACGGACTGGTCTGGCGGGTCTGCCCGCCCGACCTGCCGATGTACGACCGGCGCCTCTCGCCGAACGAGGTCGTGCGGCGGATTGAAGGCTATTGGCGCCCCTACCATCGGTGCATGAGCCACACCATGGACCGCCTGCACCGGGATCACGGGGCCGTGTGGCACGTCAACTGCCACTCCATGCCGGCGTCTGCGCCGGCCCAGGCAGGTGCCGTGAACGGCAGCCGGTTCGTCGATTTCGTGCTTGGCGACCGCGACGGCATCACCTGCGACCGCGCCTTCACAAAGATGGTCGCCGATGCGTTGCGCGGGTTCGGCTATCGGGTGACCGTCAACGACCCCTATAAGGGGGTCGAGCTGGTGCGCGCCTTCGGCGCGCCCGATGCCGGGCGGCACAGTCTGCAGATCGAGATCAATCGCGCCCTTTACATGAACGAGGTGACGTTCGAACGAAACGGGGGATTTGCCGACCTGCGCGCCAATATGGGCCGGCTCGCCGCTGCGATATGCGACTATGCGCGGGTGCAGACGGCCTAGGTCGCGAACTGCTCTTTCAGGATACGTTCTTCCAGATTGTGCTCGGGATCGAACAGGACCCGCGCCGCCAGCGACCGGTCCTCGAAAACGGTCACGCGCCGCACGTCGCGCACCTCGGTGTTGTCCGCCACCGCGCTGACCGGCCGCTTCTTCGGTTCCAGGATCTCGAAAGTCACATGCGCCTGATGCGGCAGCAGGGCGCCGCGCCAACGGCGCGGGCGAAAGGCGCTGATCGGGGTCAAAGCCAGGACTCCGGCGCCGACCGGAATGATCGGCCCGTGTGCGGACAGGTTATATGCCGTGCTGCCGGCCGGCGTCGCGACGAGGATCCCGTCGCAGACCAGCTTTTCCAGGCGCGTGGTGCTGTCGACCGAGATCCGTATCTTGGCCGCCTGGCGGGTTTCGCGGAACAAGGAAACCTCGTTGATGGCGATGCCGCTGACGGCCTCGCCACTTACGGTCTCCGCCTTCATACACAGCGGATGCAGTGTCAGTGATACGGCGCGTTCCAGCCGTTCCAGCAGGCCCTCGCGCTTGTAACTGTTCATAAGGAAGCCGACCGTTCCCCGGTTCATGCCGTAGATGGTGGGGCCCTGTCCCAGAAACCGGCGCAGGGTCTGGAGCATGAACCCGTCGCCTCCCAGCGCGACGACGATGTCGGCTTGTTCCGGCGGTACTCCGTCATATGTCTTTGTGAGATCGGCCATGGCCCTGCGCGCGCTTGGTTGGTCGGCGCAGACGAAGGCGACTTTGGGTTTTGCCATCCGGGGTCCCTGGAATACAGTGTGCGGCTTGTTCGGCGGGTCGCAGTATAGACGGCCCCGGCGCGGTCACGGCAAGGGCCGTCGGCAAGAAACCGCAGAACGTCAAGGGGCGACACCGGGAGGAGGCAGCCAATGCGGCCGGTATTGACCGCGGTAGTTCTGTTTTGCGGGGTGTTGGGCTTCGCGCAGTCTGCGGCTGCCGCGGACCGGCACGCGGACTATTACTATCCGGTGCCACAGACCCGGGAAGTCTACGAGGGCCGCACCCAGAGGTTCCCGGAAGCGAGCCGCCGCACCCGGGTGGGTTTTGTCACGGCAGTAACGGCGGCGATCGGCGCGCGCCCGTATAAGCCGGATTTCGTTGTCTTCGCAAAGGGCACCAGGGCCGAAAAGCTGATCATCATCGGATTGGACGACGGGCGGTACAACAGCATCTACCGCATCCGCGCGCTGCTTGCGTCGCTGACGGCGATGGCGCGGACAACGCCGCTGTTCTCGGAGATGCCGGATGTCGACAATCTGACCTTTCTCGACCTGTGTCAGGCCATGGGGTTCCTTCTGGTCACGATCTCGGACGGATCGAAACTGACCCATCAGATCGAAATTCAGTAGAGCGGCAGGGGTGGCAACCGTGAAGGAGACCGACTGCGAGGCGGTTCTATTCGCCAATGACGCCTTCTATGCGGCCTTCGCCGTAGGCGACATTGCGGCGATGCGGGACGTCTGGGCGTGGGACGCGCCGGTTTCCTGCATTCATCCCGGCTGGGACGCGCTGACCGACGCACGGGACGTGCTGGCGTCCTGGGAGGGGATTCTGCGCGAACCGCCGCAGATCCGCTGTCACGCCCCCAGGGCCCTGGCTTACGGCGACACGGCCGTGGTGATCTGTTTCGAGGAAATCTCCGGTTCGTTTCTTCTGGCGACCAATGTCTTCGTTCGCGAAGGAGCCCGCTGGCGGATGGTGCACCATCATGCCGGCGTGACGAACGCCACCCCTCCCGCGACGGACGACCAGCCGCCGCGGTCCATCAACTAGTAGAACGCGACGGGATAAGGCGGAGCACCGTCGCATGCATTCCTCGGCAGGCAGCAAAAGCACGGTTCGTCAATCTCTTCAGCCGCGATGTGAACGCGATTGCAATCATAAGAACAGTGGATTAACCAGTTTTCTTAATCTATTGTAAGCCAGACTTCACTAAGTTGTGAGTGGTTGGTTGCCTGTCCGTTATCCGTCGGAGCGATGTAAACATGAGACTGCTGGCATTTGCGATCATGCTGATGTCGCTGATCACCCATTCAGTGTTCGCGGCGGACGAGACGCCGCTGAGCCTCGATGGCGTGCGTGTGGTGTCAGCCGAAGAGCTCAAGACCATGGTCGAGCAGGGCACGGCACGTGTCTATGACTTCCGTAAGAAGGCCTCCTTTGTCGAGGGCCACGTGCCGGGCGCGATGAGCGGCGCGCCCTATTACGACGAGCGCGACACGACCCTGGACACAAGCTTCCTGCCGTCCGACCGCAACGACCGCATTGTGTTTTACAGCCACGGAACCACCGGCTGGAAAAGCTACTATGCGGCCAAGCAGGCCCGTGAGGCCGGGTATCGAAACGTCCTGTGGATGCGCGGTGGCTATGCCGAATGGGAGGAGAACGAACTTCCGATCGAGCGTTAGCGTTGCCGCGGAAGGGGGTGCACAGTGTTTCGTTCGCGCGGACTGTTAGGTTGGCTAGGACGCATTAGGACCCAGGCGCAGCTCGCGTTTCTGGTGATCTTTCTCGCATCGGTGGCGCTGTTCGCGGCGCTGACCTATGCGTCTTATCGAAACGACCAGATCATGCACGGCATCGCGGAAGAGACCGAGACCGCGCGTGCCGTCATCGACAGGCTGTCGGACAGCCTGGAATTGCTGGACCGCCGTATCGCCGGTGTCGTTGGCGGAATCTACGCGGCGCCGAACATCGCCAACGAGTTGCCCAAACTGAGCCAGCGGATCATCGGTGGATGGCAGGCGGTCAATGCGCTGTTGCCGGACTATGCCGACGAACGGACCCGCCAACGGGCCAGCGAGGCCATTGCCGCGCTGCCGGATTTCATGGCGAAGACAAAGGCGCTGTTTGAAGAGACGCACCCCGCGCCGACGGAAGCGGAGCGCGAACGGCTGTTTCGGCACCACGACAAATGGCTGGATATCCGGCCGGGACTGAACATCTTCACCGACTCCGTGCGCAAACGCGTGACCGAGGAAAAGACGGCGAGCTATCAGGAGGCAAAGGAACTGCGGGCCCAGATGTCGGTCTGGTCCATTGCGGTCTTTGCCAGTCTGCTTGTCGCGCTTTTTCTTGCCTGGTACGTGCTCGTGTTCCTGATCGCCAGGCCGGTGACCGCTCTGGTCGGATCGATGCGTCGAATCGCGACAGGGGACACGTCGGCCGGCGTGCCCAGCCTCCAATATGCCAACGAAGTCAGCGACATGGCCCGCGCGGTGGAGGTCTTCAAGACCAAGTCGATCGAAAACGAGCGTCTGCGCGAGGAGGAGGCTCGGCGGAGCACGGAGTTGGGGCGTGCCCGCGACGAGGCGCAGGCGGCAAACCGGGCCAAGTCCGAGTTCCTTGCCAATATGAGCCATGAGCTGCGCACGCCGCTGAACGCGATCATCGGGTTCTCCGAGGCGATGTTTTGGCAGCTGGACGGACCGCTGGGCAGCAAGCGGTACACGGAGTACGCCAAGGACATTCACCAGAGCGGCCGACACCCCTTGGAGATCATCAACGATATTCTTGATATCGCAAAGGTCGAGGCGGGCAAGCTGGAACTGCGTCACGACCGGGTCATGCTTGAGGAGCTGTTCTCAAGCTGCAAACGGCTGATGGACGAGCGCGCTGCGACCGGAGGGGTAGATCTTATCGTGGAGTCCAACGGCGGCGACACCGAAATCAGCGCCGATGAGACCCGGCTGCGGCAAGTGCTGCTGAACCTGCTGTCGAATGCGATCAAATTCACGCCCAAGGGTGGACAGGTCGTTCTTCGCGGTGAAGTTGACGATGCCGGGAATTGTCAGTTCGAAGTTGTTGGCACCGGGATTGGTATGACGGAGGAACAGACCGAAATTGCCTTGATGCCCTTTACCCAGATCGAGACGGCGTTGAGCCGACGGCATGAGGGAACCGGCCTGGGCCTGTCGCTGACAAAAGCTCTGGTCGAACTCCAAGGAGGTCAGTTGATCCTCTCCAGCCAGCCGGGCGTCGGAACGAAGGCGATCGTAGCGCTGCCGACGCGCCTTGCCGATGACAACATTAGTTCGGAAAATGCACTCGTCAGGGCCGCATTCTAGGCGATTCATCCAACTCCGGGGGGCGCGGTTTGAAGAATGAGGACAAGGTGACCGGCGGCGCGCCTGGCGCCGTGGCCGGCGCCAGCCAGCAGGGCCGCAGAACCGACTTCGCCACGGTCATCATTCACTGGATCGTTGTGATTCTGTTCGTCGCCAGCTTCGTCACCGGCATCCGGATCGCTGCCGACGCGCCGGACGCGACGTGGTCCCAGGCGTTGGCTGCATACACGTTGCAAGGCGAGGTCATCGTTTGGCACCTTTGGTCGGCCTGGGGCCTGGCCGGCATCGCCGTCGCCTACGTCGTCTTCATGATCGTGGCCAGGCTGGGTGCCAGGATCGTGCTGGACCGCAGCCGGGTCAGAGCGCTTTCCACCGGCGATCGGCGGACTCGGTGGCAATCGATCAATATCTTGGTCTATTGGCTGGCCTTTGCTCTGCTTGCGGTTGCCATTGCGACGGGAACCGCCATTTACTTCGACCTGAGCGGCGAAAGCCAACTATTATTGACAATTCACCGAATCGCCGCCTGGTCTTTGGTCGCATACGTGGCCGTTCATGTGGCGGCGCAATGGATGATGACCGGCGTCCGCGGCCTGCTGAAGATCCTGACCCCGCGTCTTGCGTTTGTGGTGCCGGCGCTGGTCGCGTTGGTCGCAGCGGTTGCCACGGCGGCCGCGGTGTTCCAGGGGGACACGCTGGCCATCCGGTCGTTGCATGTGGCGCGAACGTCGGTGCCTCCGCGACTGGACGGAATACCAGGCGATTTTTCCTGGGTCGCGGCGGAACCCGTCGTCTTTCAGACCATCCGCGGCCAGAATCTGCCGAACGAAAGCGTTGCCGTGACGGTGTGGGCGGTGCATGACGGCGAAACGGCTTTTTTCCTGTTCGAATGGCCGGATACGACACGCAGTCAAAAACACCTGCCGCCGCAAAAGACGGAGAAGGGCTGGCGCGTGATCCAGACCGATTTCGCACGATCGGACGAAGACGCCTATTACGAGGACAAGTTCGCGGTGATGCTGTCGAACTCGTCCAGGTTCGGGGCGCTGAAATCGACCCATCTCGGCCCGCGGCCATTGTCGGACAAGCCGGGACCGGCCGGCGGGCGGGGGCTGCACTACACCGAAAACGGGTCCTTGCTGGACGTCTGGCACTGGAAATCCGTCCGCACCGGTCCGCTGGGACAGATCGACGACAACTTCTTCGGTCCGCCCCTGGCGCCGCCGGAAAAGGCGGGTGCCCGCTATACGGCAGGGTATTCGAAAGACCCGAAGACCGGCGGCGGATTTGCGATGAACTGGGAGAGTTTCAGCGAAGATCTCGTGGTTCCGCGGTGGCTTCCGAAAGATCCGGCGGTGCTGGGGCGCATGGCCAAGGTCGAACTCGATCCGGCGGCAAGCGATGCCGGCGATTGGTGGATTCCCGAGGATCTGCTGGTGCCTTACGCGGCGGAACTCGACGCCAAGTATCCCGTCGGAACCGTCATGCCCAGCGTCGTGATCTCACGGCCGTTCCAGGGCAACCGGGGCGATGTCGCCGCGGTCGCGAACTGGCAAAAGGGACACTGGCGACTGGAAGTGGCGCGCAAGCTGGACACGGGATCGTCGTACGACGTGCCGATTCAGAACGGCGTTTTCCTGTGGGTTGCTGTGTTCGACAACACGCAAACGCGGCATAGCCTGCACCTTCATCCAGCCCGTCTGGTATTGCAGTGAACGGCGAGGAGCGGTAGCCGGCAATGTCGAAACTGAGCATCAGACAGTGGCCGCTGAGCTTGGAAACGGGGAAGCAGACGATCCTGGAAACCGCGCTGGCCAAGGGGGTTCCCTATCCGCACGGCTGCAGGATCGGCGAGTGCGCCGCTTGCAAGAGCATTCTCCTGTCCGGAGAGGTCAAGATGGCGAACTATGACAAGGCCGTGCTGTCAAAAGAGGAGCGTGGGGCCGGCCTGATCCTGGCCTGCCGGGCCCGTCCTACAAGCGACGTGCACGTGGCTTGGCTGGGCGACGAAGAAATGCCGGGTCTGCCGATCAGCCGCATCAGGGCCGAAGTCACGAATATCGAGGCCGTAACGCCGCGGATCCGGCGGATTCACGTCTGGCCCGAGCGCCCACTGTTGTTTGCGGCCGGCCAGTTCGCCCGCCTGAAGTTCGGCAAGTTGCCCGCGCGCCCGTATTCGATGGCCAATCGGCCCGATGAAGAGGCGCTCGTGTTCGACATCAAGCTGGTGCCCGATGTCTGGTCAGCGAGTATATCCGTTCGGACCTGAAGGTGGGAGAGCGTCTTTCATTGGAAGGGCCGTTCGGAAGCACCCATCTGCGCCCCGAGGAATCCGGCCCCCTCGTGGCAATCGCTGGCGGTTCCGGGTTGGCGCCGATCAAGTCGATCCTGCGCACCGCGCTGCAAAGCGCAGGAGAAAGAAAGGTTGATCTGTTCTTCGGCGTCCGGGACGAAGAGGACGTCTACGACGAGACGACCCTGAATTTGCTGGCGGCGCGCCATCCCAATGTCCGGCTCGAGATCCTCTTATCGGCGCCAAGCGAGAAGACCGGCCGGCGGGTGGGAACGCTGCCGGACGTACTTGCCCGCGAACTGCCGACCTACAGCGACGCCCGTTACTATCTGGCAGGGCCGCCGGCGATGGTCGAAGCGGTCTCCACGCTTGCCATCAAAAAGGGAATCCGCCCGGACCGGATCCATTCGGATCCCTTCCATCTGAGCGGCGAGCCGCCCAACCAGGACGACGCAGCGGGCGACACCGGACGTGTATTCGGCGGTTTCCGCAAGATGTTTTCGAGATTAGGGGCACAAGACTAGAGAGCCTGCCAAAGGCCGCTGGCGCGTCTCGGTCGCCAGTATGCCCGACGTGATGTACACAACGGCCGAGGCTCGGCCGGTGCCTCAATTCGCATCGCTGCGTTGGTCCAATGCCCGGCGGATTGCGCGCGAGACACCGGACTTTCGGAACGGCTTCTGGAGCAGTTGAACGCCATCGTCGAGACGTCCATGGTGAGTAATGGCGTTCTCCGTGTATCCGGACATGTAGAGCACCGGCAGGTCAGGAAGGCGACGGTGAGTCTGTTCGGCAAGTTCCCGGCCGCTCATCCCGCCCGGCAAGACGACATCGGTCAGCAGAAGCTGTATTCCAGGTTCCCTCTCCAGGAGGTCCAGAGCGCTCTGACCTGCGTCTGCATCCATGACGCGATAGCCCAGCGAGCGCAACATGTCGCCCAACAAGCTGCGCAGGTCCTCGTCGTCTTCGACGACGAGGACGAGTGCGTCCCCCATCTCCAAGACATCCGCATCCTCTCTGGATGGAGCCTCTACCGGTTCGCTGCCGCGATAGCGGGGCAGGTAGATCTTGACCGTCGTTCCTTCACCCAGCTCGCTGCAGATCTTCACGTGCCCACCCGTCTGCTTCACGAAGCCGTACACCATCGACAGGCCCAGTCCGGTCCCCTGGCCCGTCGCCTTGGTGGTGAAGAACGGTTCGAACGCTTGCTCCTGCACCTCCCTGGGCATGCCGCCGCCGGTGTCCGTGACGGCCAGCAGGACGTACTGCCCCGTCGTCAACTCGACCTCGGCGTCTGCATAGTCTTCGTCAAGACGGGCATTCGATGCTTCGATCGTCAGCTTGCCTCCCTCCGGCATGGCGTCTCGGGCATTGATTGCCAGGTTGAGAAGCGCATTCTCCAGTTGTCCGGGGTCCACCGTGCAGGTCCAGAGGCCGGCATCGGCAACGACTTCGATCTCGACGGTTTCGCCCAGGGTGCGGCGAAGCAAGTCCAACAGCCCGTGCACCAGTTTGGCGATATCGACATTCTGCGGCTGCAACGGCTGTTTGCGGGCGACTGCGAGCAGCCGTTGCGTCAGGCTCGCACCGCGCTCGCTGGCCGCGATGACCTTGTGGACCAGAGACGCCTTTTCTTTGTCGCTCCGAAGCTGCTCTTCGAGCAGTTCGAGATTTCCGAGGACCAAGGTCAGCAAGTTGTTGAAGTCGTGTGCAACGCCGCCGGTCAGCTGACCGATTGCCTCCATCCTCTGAGCCTGTGCCAATTGGCGCTCAATCTGGCGTCTGTCGGTTATATCGATGCAGGCAACGACCGTGCCCCCGTCCGAGGTCTTGCGTTCCAGCAGCCTGAACCATTTGCCGCCGGCCCACTCGAAGTCGAAGGGAGATTTCGGATTGCGATGCAGGCGCATGCGCTCCGAAACCCACGTCTTCGCGTCCGCTCCGACCGCGCGACGCTCTCCTTCGTCCAATCGCGCGACGACAAGATGGTTCTGCGCCGCAAATCGTGCGACCTCCTCGAAAGACGTGCCAGGCTTCTGGAGGGGGGTCAGTTCTGGAAAGAACTCTTTCGCCTTGCTGTTGGTGAGGACGAGGCGATCCTCGGCATCGTACAGCTCAAAGCTCACCGGCACGGACTCAATTGCGTCGAACAGATGCCGGCGCGCGTTGATCGCAGCAGTCTCGCTCTGCTCCAGGGATTGGACGGCCTGCACCCGTTCCGTGACGTCCTGCGCAAGTCCGACGACGCGCAAGACTTGGCCGGACGCGTCCGTGACGGGAAAGGCATGGGACTGGATCCAGCGCACCGACCCATCGTCGCGGACGATGCGGTACTCGGGGAACTGGACGGGACGCCACAGCTCGCGGCTGTGCTCGCCGGTGCGCCTGGTGGCCTGTTCGAAGGCTTCCCGCAAGGCGGCGCGGCCGTCTGCGTGGACGGACTGGAGCCAGAAGTCGCGGTCCTTGTACAGGCGGTGACCGGGCTGTCCCCAAATACGCTCGAAGGCGGGACTGACATATAGTACTTGGGACCCGTCCGGCGATTCGATCCAGAATACCGCATCGATGTTTTCCGCCAACTGGCGGAACCGCTCCTCGCTCTTGCTCAACGTCTCGTAGGAATCCCGAAGCGTTTCGCGCATGTTGTTGATCGACTCGGCAAACTGTTCCAGCTCGTCCGACGGTTTATCGTTCGACCGACGTTGAAGCTCGAGCGGCTGATCGAGGTTTTCTGGCGACAGCGTTCGCGCGTAGCCTGAGATGCGTTCCAGGTGGCGGGTCACCAGGTGCTGGAACAGGAAGAAGATGAAAATCGCGACAGCGAATGTCTTGACCGCGTTGCTCAGCAGGATGACGCCGACGCGGGCAATCAGCCGGTCGTAAAGCGCCTGCAGGTCGAAGACGACGCGCAGCGTTCCCAACGGGACCTGCCGGCCGCCATAGTTGTGCAGCAATTCGAAGCTGTGCACGATGGTCGCGCGATCGTCGGCAATGCCCGCGCTGAACAGGAGTTCGCCGTCCATTTCGACGGTAACCTGAAGGACGTCCCAAAGCCTGCTGATCCCATCGATAATGATCTGGACCTGATCCTGGTTCATGATCCACAAGGTGGCCTGCAGACTGTCGGTGTAACTGATCCTGATCTGCTCCACTTCGCGATCCAGGATCTCAAGATCCTGACGATACTCCCGGTACAGCTGGATCGAGGTTGTCACCAGGGTGATCAGCGAGCTGAACAGCACGATATGGACGATCCGGCGCCTGACGATCCGGCGTTCGGGCCTGGACTGCAGGTTCATGAAGGCCTATCTCGCCAGCGGTGACAGCGTCTCGGCGACGATCCTGTCGTACGTCCCGTCGCGCTTCATCCGCCGCAGTTCGTCGCTGGCACGCGCCGCCAGGTCGCCATGCCGCTTGTGCAGATAGAAGAAGACATCGCGCCGGGCGAGCGGCGGCTCCAGCGTGCGGACTCCCTCCAGCCTGAGGTCGTTGACCAGTTGAAGGCCGCCCCAGCGGTTGAACACGACGACTTGAACGCGGCCCTCCTCGAGCAGTTGGAACAGCCGGGCGCCGTCCGATGCCGTGCTGAGCGAGGCGGCGTTCTTGATATTGCGCTCCAGGATCTTCCAACCGGTAACAATACCAACATGATATGGGGCCAGGCTGTCCCAGCCGGCCGGCTCGAAATTCTCGGTCTTGGTGAAGACCACGTATTCACGCGTCAGCGCGCTCTCGGAGAACTGCACCACGTTGGGGTACCTTTGCTGCATATTCGGGTTACGCGCGAGCATGCCGTCATCGTAACCCTCGTCCAGAAGGCGCAGCCCCCGCTCGGCCGGGACATCGCGGATCTGCACCTCGAAGCCGAGGCGGCGATACAGCTCCCGTACCAGCCGATCCTCCATCCCTTGCTGGTCGGACGTATGGAAGGGCGGAACTTGGGAGGCGTTCAGCGACAGGACCTTCGATTGGCTCGCCGCCGGACCGCTGGCAAGCAGGAACATTGCCAACAATAACACGTGGCCCATCATCGGCGCGGAACGCAGCCATCGTTCGCCCGGCTCCCAGATGTCTGGTCTGGCTTTCGCGGTCATCTGCACGCCCCCAACGGCAGTCCCGGGGGGGGGCGATGATGGTGCAGCCTTAGCTTATATGCAAGCCGGTAAAGGCAGTCCGGCGGTGCTGTTGCCCCTCAGCCGCCGGTGACGCTCATGTGGCGGGAGACGGAACGGACCGAGCGGCGGCGGTCGATCACGAAGTCGTGCCCCTTGGGCTTGCGGTCGATCGCCTCGTGGATGGCCCGGACCAAGGCGGCGTCATCGTCCGATGCCCGAAGCGGTGTCCGCAGGTCGGCCGCGTCTTCCTGGCCCAGGCACATGAACAACGTACCCTCGCAACTCAAGCGCACCCGGTTGCAGCTTTCGCAGAAATTGTGCGTCAGCGGCGCGATGAAGCCAATGCGTTGCCCGGTTTCCTGAACCCGCACATAGCGCGCCGGTCCGCCGGTGCTGTAGTCGGTGTCGACCAGAGTCCAGCGCTTGGACAGTTCCGCGCGCACCATGGACACCGGCCAGTACTGGTCCAGCCGGTCCTCGCCACCGATATCGCCCATCGGCATCACCTCGATGAAGGTCAGGTCGAACCCTTCGGCGCCGCACCAGTTGACCAGGCGGTCGATCTCGGTGTCGTTTACGCCTTTCAGCGCAACGCAGTTGATCTTGACCTTCAGGCCGGCCGCTTTCGCGGCCTCGATCCCGGCCAAGACCTTCTCGAGTTTGCCCCAGCGGGTGATGTCCAGGAACTTTCCCGGATCGAGAGTATCCAGCGAGACGTTGACCCGGCGTACGCCCGCTGCGGCAAGATCCTGCGCGAACCGCCCGAGCTGGCTGCCGTTTGTCGTCAATGTCAATTCGTCCAGGGCGCCGGTCCGTAGATGGCGCCCCAGCCGGTCGAACAGCCACATGATATTGCGCCGGACCAGCGGTTCGCCGCCCGTCAGGCGCAGCTTGCGCACGCCCAGCGCGACGAAGGCGGAGCAGGCCCGGTCAAGCTCCTCCAAGCTCAAGACCTCGGATTTCGGCAGAAACGTCATGTCTTCCGACATGCAATAGGCACAGCGGAAGTCGCAGCGGTCGGTTACCGACACCCGTAAATAGGTGATCTCACGGCCGAACGGATCGATCATTGTTCTCGTTTTGCCCCCATATTTCCGGCATGCGTCGGGCCTGACAGGCCTGCACCGTCCCACTATATAGGTCAAACTCGCGTCTCGTCACAGGGCGCATCTGGGCGTCACAGCGCGAGTTGAGCGGACGGCGTCCTCGGGGCATATTGGAGACATGCAGGAATTCGACATCAAGCCCGACCCCGAGGATCCGCGCCTGACCCAGACGGTGGACGGCGTCGACCATCTGGGGCGCCGTATCGAGACGCCAGTCGTGGTGGAACGGCCGTTAACCCTTTTCCTGAACACGCAGGAAGTCGTCACCATGATGACGATCGGCGACTATCCCGACTACCTTGCCGTCGGCTATCTGCTCAATCAAAACATGCTGCAGCCGGACGACGAGGTGACCGGCATCGACCATGACGAGGACCTGGAGACCATCGTCGTCAGGACCCGCCGCGAGACGGACTTCGAAGACAAGCTGAAGAAGAAGACCCAGACGTCCGGCTGCGCCCAAGGCACGGTTTTCGGCGACTTGATGGAAAAGTTCGAGGATGTGGAACTTCCCGCATCGGCGCGCATCCGGACCTCCTGGCTTTACAGTCTGACCCGGAAGATCAACACGGCGCCCAGTCTCTACCTGAAATCCGGCGCGATCCATGGCTGCGTGCTGGCGCGCGGCGACGAACCGTTAATCTATATGGAGGACGTCGGCCGCCACAACGCCGTCGACAAGATCGCGGGCTATATGTTCCTCAACGATGTGCCGCCGGACGACAAGATCTTCTACACGACCGGACGCCTGACTTCCGAGATGGTGATCAAGACGGTCCAGATGGGGATTCCGATCCTGGTCTCCCGGTCCGGCTTCACGGCCTGGGGTGTGGACCTTGCCAGGGAGGCGGATCTGACGCTGATCGGTCGGGCCAAGGGCAAGCGGTTCGTCGCCCTGGCCGGAGAACAGCGCATCGTGTTCGATGCCGACCCGGCGGCGGTGGGGGACGAGGACAGACGATTTGCCCGCAAGGCCGGCCGCCGGGAGGACGCGGCGTGAAGACAACTCCGCTCAGCCTCGATACCGGCACGCCGGAGAACGCACAGAACGTATTGGACGTCATCGATGCCGCGCTGGACGAGCATAGCGAGTGGCTTAACCAATGGCACCGTGCCGTCGTCTGCGGCATCGATCCGGCCCGCGAGGTGATCTCCGAGAATGCGCACCTGATTTCGCGCTTTGGATTCTGGTTCGATCTCAACAAGGACCGTGGGCTGGTCAACCAAGCCGCGTTCCGCGCGCTGTCCCGCGCCCAGGCCGATTGCTATGTGTTCGGGCGCGAGCTCGCGGGCCGTGCGGCAAATCGCGAGCCGGTCCCGGTCGGTGACTATGACGCGCTGATCGAGAAATCGCAGCGTTTCGTAACGCTGGCACGCCGAATCCAGGATGCATTCCGGAAGGCGATATCCGAATTGGACCCGCTGACCGGACTTCACAATCGCCAGATCATGATGCCGGAGCTGGAGCGAGAGCGGCAGCGCGCCCTGCGAACCGGCACGCCATGCACGATCGCCATTGCCGACATCGATCATTTCAAGCAGGTCAACGACACGCACGGCCATGCGGTCGGCGACGAGGTTCTGGCGACGACGGCCGGCCGCTTCGTCTCGGGGCTGCGGCCCTACGATGTTGTCTACCGGTACGGCGGCGAGGAATTCCTGATCTGCCTGCCCAACACCGACAGCGCAATGGCGGGCAAGGTGCTGGAGCGCCTGCGCGGACTGATCGAAAGCGAACCGATGCGTATCGCCAAGGGCGATGCGCTGCCCGTCACCGTGTCGTTCGGCCTGGCGCAGATTGTCGAAAATGCGTCTCTCAAGGATGTGATGGTGCGCGCGGACCAGGCGTTGTATGCGGCCAAGCGCGGTGGCCGGAACCAGATCCGCAAGTGGTCCGGCGAGCTGGCGAACCAGCCGCGGGGCAACCCCGCGTGAGCGCAGCGGAGGATGTGCTGGCGGTCTTGCTGGCCGGCGGTCAGTCCCGGCGCATGGGCGGCGGGGACAAGTGCCTGAGGCCGCTGGCAGGCCGGCCGTTGCTTGCCCACGTCATCGATGCGGTGGCCGGGCAGTCCGCCGGGATGATTCTGAACGCAAACGGAGACCCGGACAGGTTCGCGGCATTCGCCCTGCCGGTGGTGCCCGACGTGCTGCCGGGTTTTGCCGGACCGCTGGCGGGCGTCCTGACCGGGCTGGACTGGGCGGCCGCGCACCGTCCCGATCTGGCCTGGGTCGCGACGGTCCCGACCGACGCGCCGTTCCTGCCGGCCGACCTGATTGCCACGATGCTGGCTGCGGTCGAGTCCGAGGCGGCCGACATGGCAACCGTTGCCTCGGGCGGACGCCGCCATCCGGTGGTCGGCCTTTGGCCGGTCGGGCTGCGCCAGGCGTTGCGCGACGCCCTGATCGAGGAGGGCATCCGCAAGGTGGACGTCTGGACCGCGCGCTATCGGTTGGCGGTGGCGGAGTTCCCAACCGTTCCGGTTGACCCGTTCTTCAATGCCAACCGGCCGGAGGACATGGAGGCGGCCGCATCGCGGCTCGCCCAGGCGGCGCGATAGCCGCGCCGCGCCGCCGGTCGGTCAATCCTGCCGGCCCAACAGCGCCTCGCGGAACCGGTCCTTCAGAGTGACGCCGTCCTTGGGCGGCAGGGCAAAGTCGAGCGCCTCCGCCCGCACTTTGATCGCCTGGAACACCGGCCCTGGCGTCTCGCGGATCGTGCCCAGGGCGCGGTCCAGTCCGTCCGGCGTCGTGATCAGGCCCGTCACCGGAATCCCGCAGCCCGCGGCAATGGAGGCCAGGTCGGCGCCGCCGGCAGTGTGGGTTTCCTGCATGCCGGTCTCGCCATACCGTTCGTTGTCGAAGACGCAGATCGCCAGGTTCTCGGGCGCCTGGACCGCGACGGTTGCCAGGCTGCCCAGGCCCATCAGCATTTCCCCGTCGCCGGTCAGCACGACAACACGTCGCCGGGGCTGGGCCAGAGCCAGGCCCAGGCCCAGCGGCACGGCGCCGCCCATGGCGCCCCACAGCGGGAAGTTCAGCGCGCGATCCCCGGCGGCGGTGATGTCCCACGCGGTCGACCCCAGGCCCGCGACGACCAGCAGCCGGTCTTGACCCTCCAGGATGCGGGCTGCGGCAAGGCGGCGGCGGATCGGGTAGGTTTCGGCGCCCGTCATTTTCCGCCGGTCCCTGTGCCGAAGCTTTTGACGGGCATCAGGCTTTGGTGCAGCAGCAGTGCGACGGCCTGTCCGTCCACGAACGCCTGATTCAGGGCGGCGGCCCTGGCGCCGACTTCGTCGGGATCTTCCACGCTGATAACCACAACGCCGGCCGTCGCAAGCGCCTCGCCCGCGGTCTGCCCCATCGGCATTTGCCAGGGATTGAATTCGCGCCACTGGCCTCGCATGGTGACGAACATCGCAAGCGGAAAGCTGCAGGTCTTCGTCATTGCCAGCATGTTGATGCAGTTGCCGACCCCGCTGGACTGCATCAGCAACGCACCCGGCTGTCCGCCCAGCCAGGCGTCGGCCAGCAGCGCGACGCCTTCCTCTTCCGTTGTCAGCGGGACCGCGGCGATGGCCGGATCGCGCCGACAGGCCTCGATAAGACCCGCATGCCCCGCGTCGGGCACGTAGGCCACCTGCCGGACCGCTGCCTCCCGAAAGGCGCGATGGATGTCGTCGGTCCACATGTCCGTTGTTGTCACCCGCCTTTGAAATGTTCGACCAGCGCCCAGCATCCGATGGCGATGAATCCCAGGCCGGCGATGAGTCTGAGCGGCGCCATTTCCAGATAGCGGGCCGCCTGACTGCCGACGACCACCGCGAGCCCCGTCGACAGCACGAGGGCCGAAGCGGCCGACAGGAAGACGTGCACCGGGTTGACGCTACGGTCGCTGGCAAACAACAGGGTGGCCAGTTGGGTTTTGTCGCCCAGCTCGGCAATGAAGGCCGCGGCGAAAATTGAGGCCAGCTTCAACATGAACACGGTTTCCTCTAGCTCGGTCGGATCGGGTTCCGGCGTCCCGTCGCGCGGCGGCATCCGGCCGAACCGACATCAGTCGTCCAGGAATGACCCCACGAGCGCAATTTGGTCCGGCGAAATCAGCGGCGGGGCGTGACCACAGCCCGCGATCGTTTCCAGCCTGCATCTTGGCCCGCGCCGCGTCATTTCCTGGGCCCATTCGTACAACAGCAGGTCCGACTCTGCACCGCGCAGCAACAGCGTCTTGGCGGTAATGGCATCGTAGCGGCCCCATTGGTCGTAGTCTTCCGGATGGTGCCGGAACTGATCGACAATGCGAGGGTCGTAGTGGGTGGTGAAACGGCCGTCGTCGGTTCGCCGCGCCGAGGTCTCCGCAATCCGCCGCCACGCTGCAGCCGAAAGCTCGCCGAACGGCGCATAGGCGTTCTTGAGATAGTCCTCCAGCTCCAGCATCGTGGAGAAAACCGGCGGATTGCCGGCATAGTTGAGGATGCGTCCGACCGCGGCGTCTGAAAGGGCGGGGCCGATGTCGTTGATGACCAGATGCGTGATGCGTTCCTTCAACGGCTCGGCGGCCAGCATGATTCCCAGTGCGCCGCCCATCGACGTGCCGAGCCAGCGCATTGTATCCAGGTCGAAAGCCTTGATCAGATCCAGCGCGATTTCGCCGTAAAAGCTCAGGCAATACTCACGGACCGGATCTTTTGCCCATTGGCTGAGGCCCCGTCCCACGGTGTCGGGGCAAAGAACACGGTAACGATCCGACAAGGCGGTGGCGATCGCATCGAAATCCCGGGCGTTTCGCGCCAGGCCGTGCCACATGATCAGCGTCTGGGGATTCTCGGCTCCCCAGACCGTGACGTGGACTTCGCGATTGGCGCAGGTGACGTACTGCGACTTGTGGCTCATTGGCCCCCCTTGAAAGGACTTTCCTGTGATGGATCGCCGTTTTCTTTTAGATTAGGGCAACAACACCGTTGGGAATCAAGCGAAACGACGGCAGGCGGCGCAGCGCCATCGCTCAGCGGCGTCATTTCGCAGAAAACGCGGGGGGTCGTTCGGTGCACTCGATGTTCTCTCTTCGGGATCGGGTCGTCTTGATCACGGGGGCCTCGCGCGGCCTGGGCTGGGCCATGGCCGAGGCGATGGCGGCGCACGGCGCCCGGGTGATTTTGAATGCGCGGGACCCGTCGCTGCTTGGCGAACGGGCTGACACGCTGCGCAGCAGTGGCACCGAAGCTGAGGCGATGGCGTTCGACGTCAACGACGAACAGGCGGGCGCCGAAGCGATCGACCGGATCGTCGAACAGCAGGGCCGGTTGGATGTTCTGGTTGCCAATGCGGGGATCCAGCACCGCGTGCCGTTCCCGGACTTTCCTACCGACGCGTTCAGGCGCGTGCTGGAAACCAATCTGGTCGCGGTGTTCACCCTGGCCCGGGCCGCGGCTCGGCCCATGCTCGAGCAGGGCAGGGGCCGGCTGATCTTCACGGCCTCGGTCATCGGGCAAATCGGGCGCGCGACCATTCCTGCCTATACGGCGTCGAAAGGGGGCGTGATGGCGCTGACCCGGTCTTTGGCCGTGGAACTCGGCCCCAGCGGGATTACGTGCAACGCCATCGCGCCCGGCTTCGTTGCCACGGAAATGAATACTGCGCTGGTCGAGGATGAGGCCTTCTCCGCCTGGGTCGAGGAACGCGTCCCGCTGGGGCGGTGGGGCCGGCCTGAGGAAATTGCCGGCGCGGCGGTCTATCTGGCATCCGACGCCGCGGCCTTTGTCAACGGCCATGTCCTGACCGTCGATGGCGGCTTGGTCGTCAATGCCTGGCGCCTCTCCGCGGGCTGGTCTTCCACTATTCGAACATTATTCTATAATCCGGAAATCAGGATTTGTGATTTCCACGGTCGGAGTGTGTGATGGCGAGGGCAGCAAACGGGCGGCTGAAAAGGGGTCGCCAGGCGCAGGCACGTGGCGGTTCGGACCGCAGTGGGCAGGTCCAGTCGCTGGTGCGGGCGATCAGCCTGATGCGGGCGATTGCGGATTTCGATGATGGCGCGACATTGACGGATCTCGCTCAGACCGTCGGGTTGGCGCCGTCCACGGCCCACAGGCTGCTGACCACGCTGGAGCAGGAGCGTTTTGTCCGGTTTGATCAGGAGCGCAGCCTCTGGCTGATCGGCGTCGATGCCTTCACCGTCGGCAATGCCTTTGTCCGGTCCCGCGACCTGGTCTCGATCGCGCGGCCCTATATGCGCCAACTGATGGAAGACAGCGGTGAGACGGTCAATTTGGCGATCGAAGATCAAGGCGAGGCGATCTACCTGTCCCAGGTGGAGTGCCGGCAATTGATGAGGGTATTCGCGCCCCCCGGCGGGCGGGTGCCAATGCACTGTTCCGGCGTCGGCAAGGCCCTGATGGCGGCGATGTCCGAGGGCGAGGTCAGCCGCATCCTGCAGAAGCGCGGCATGGCCCGGGCCACTGGCCGCAGCATCGATTCGCCCGCATCGCTGCAGAAGGCGTTGAGCGAAATCGAGTCGTTGGGATATGCCTTCGATGACGAGGAACATGCCATCGGCCTGCGCTGCGTCGCGGTCGCCATCCTGGACGAGTACGGTGGTCCGTTGGCGGCGATTTCGCTGTCGGGCCCGAAGGCGCGGATCGACAACAGCCGCGTCGCGGTGCTTGGCGGCCTGGTGCACCGCGCTGCTGACCAGATCTCCGCCGAACTGGGCGGCGCCGCGCGGACGGGCCGCACGGCGACGGCTTGACTGCGTTTTGGCCGCACGGTCGGTGCGGGCCCCGATCGTCGGTCGTCATCCGGCCTGTGGGCATCTTGTTTGGTGGCACGGGATCCGAAGCGACGTCCGATTGCCGCGGCCCGTCGATGAGGAGAAACGAAAATTGCCGTCAATCAAAATCACCGCCGGCACGGTGTCCCTCGAGGTCGAGGTCCTGGATACGCCGACCGGGAGGGCATTGTTGGATGCCGTGCCGTTCGACTCGGCCGCCAACACCTGGGGCGAGGAGGTCTATTTCACTGCTCCCGTGTCCGTCGCCAAGGAAGCCGACGCAAAGGACGTTGTGGCGCGGGGGGAGATCGCCTTCTGGGTCGAGGGCAGTTCGATCGCGATCGGCTTCGGCCCGACGCCGGCGTCCCAAGGCGACGAGATTCGCCTGGTCACGGCAACCAACATCTGGGGCCACGCGAAGGACGACGTCCGGCTGTTCGCCGCGGTCCGGGATGGTGACAGCGTCCTTGTGGAGTTGGCAGGCTGAAGCCAGCCGGCCGCGGTGACGGCCCGAATGCGGCTGGCGACGCCATGCTTGCAAATTTGCGGCGGGTAGGCTTGAAAGAAAGGCGAGGAATCTGCGCGAGAAGGGGTGAACGCGGCAATGATCGTCTCGGTGGAGTGCGAACCCGCCCACAACGGAGAAGCGACACCGCGGTTCTTCACGCTGGGTGATCGCCGGATCGCGATCGCCGATATCCTCGATCGCTGGTTGGGCGACGAGTACGACTACTACAAGATCCGGGACCCCAACGGAGACACCTTCATCCTGCGCCGCGATACGGACGACCGGACGTGGGAAATCTGGATGTACCAGCGCGCGGGCGTAGACGCCTGAACACCCGCTATGCCGGGCTGACCGCCTAGCCAATATGGTGCTTCCCGATGCGCTTGACAGTCGTGGCCTGTGGGCCTTTCTCGCCCACCGCCTCCTCGAACCGGATCTCCGCGCCGACCTCCAGCCGTTCGAAATCACCGTTCACGACGCTGTTGCGGTGGAAATAGATCTCTCTGCCGTCCGCGCTTTCGATGAAGCCGTAACCCTCGTATTCGAACAGCCGCGCCACGGTTCCGTGCGGCGGGGTTTCGTGGACCTTGATCTTGCCTTTCTGACGCCGCGACTTCTCCTGAAGCTGGCGGCGTGCGGCACGGAAGGAGTCGCGGATTGCCACATAGACGTCCTCGTGGCTGTGCTTTTCCGACGGGTTTCGGTTGACCGTGACCTCCACATTGCCCGGCATCGTGAGGTGAAGGGTTGCGTGGTACAGCATGCCCTTGTGATGATGGCGATGCGGGGCTTGGATGACGACACGGCAACTGGTAATGCGGCCATGCATCTGTTCCAGCTTCTCGACTTCCTTGGCCACCCGACCGCCGACATAGGGGGACGGATCCATACCCTCGAACACGATCTCCGGTGCGGTTTCCATGATGCTCTCTTTTTCGCAGTACCAACGTCAGATGTGCGGGCTTGCCGCATGCACAGGGTGCCACGCGGCGTCCGGGCCCGGCTTGACCCAGGTCAATCCGGTTTCGGGTGGGCCTTGTCTTGATCGGCGTCAAGGCGCGCATCTCCGGAACGTTGCAAGGGTTTATGTCAGATCCCGCGCCATGCAGCAGGGGCATGCCCGATGCCGACCGCGCAGCAGCAAAAGCCTCATTGGCGGCATTTCCCGCACGGCGCCGATGTAGGCATCGTGGGGTATGGTCCGTCGCTGGCAGAGGCGTTCTGTGCCGCTGCGCACGCCTTGACCGCGGCCGTAACCGATCGGCCTGTTCGTCCTGTGCACCGGGTCGAAGTGGAGTGCACTGCGCCTGACCGCGAACTGCTGTTGGTCGAATGGCTGAATGCCCTGGTCTACGAGATGGCGGAGCGGCGGATGGTATTTGGGCGCTTCGACGTGCGCATTGCCGATAATCGCCTGCGGGCTGTGGCTTGGGGCGAACCGGTCGACCGACAGCGGCACCAGCCGGCGGCCGAGGTCAAGGGGGCGACATACACGGAATTGCGCGTTGCCCGGGACACCGACGGCCGTTGGTCGGCGGCTTGCGTCGTCGACGTGTGAACCGGGCTGCGGTGCAGGAGCACCTGACGATGGACCCAGCACGCTTCGAGAAGTTGAACGAGACCGAGTGGCACCTGGAACCGACGGGGCCGATGCGCGTCCCGGCCGTGGTGTTTGCAGACGAGGTACTGCTGCGGCAGATGGACGAAAAGGTCGGCGAACAACTCTGCAATGTGGCCGCCCTGCCGGGTATCGTTGGCACCGCCTACGCCATGCCGGATGCGCACTGGGGCTATGGCTTCCCGATCGGCGGCGTGGCGGCATTCGACGCCGCGGAAGGCGGCGTTGTCTCGGCAGGCGGCGTCGGGTTCGACATCTCCTGGCGGTGTCCGGACGCTGCTGACGGGTGTGACGACCGCGGAAATCGAGGGGGTCAAGCCCGCTTTGGCAGATGCTCTGTACCACACCATTCCGGCAGGCGTGGGCAGCACCGGAGAAATCACGCTTTCCGACCAGGAGATGGATGCCATGCTGTCGGGTGGCGCCCGCTGGTCGGTCGACCGCGGTTTCGGCTTGGAACAGGATCTCGCGCGGATAGAGGAGGTCGGCTGCGCCGATGGCGCCCGCCCGGACTATGTTTCGGACAAGGCAAAGAAGCGCCAGCGCCGCGAGATGGGGACGCTGGGCTCGGGCAATCATTACCTGGAAGTCCAGGCGGTCGAGGAGATCTTCGATGAGCCGGTTGCGGCGGCCTTTGGGCTCGAGCGCGGCGCCGCGGTCGTTTCGATTCACTGCGGTTCCAGGGGCCTTGGCCACCAGATCGGGACGGACTTCCTGCGCGACATGCTGGCGGCGGCCGGCGCGGCTGGGATCGTGCTGCCGGAACGGGAGCTGGCCTGCGCGCCGATCGAGTCCGAACTGGGCCGCCGTTATCTCGGCGCAATGCGCGCGGGCATCAACTGCGCGCTGGCCAATCGGGAAATCATCACGCACCTGGCCCGTTCGGTGTTCTCCCAAATCGTGCCGAATGCGGCCCTGGAGCTGTTGTTCGATGTTTCGCACAACACCTGCAAGGCCGAGCGCCATTGGATCGGCGGGAAGGAGCGACTGGTCCATGTCCACCGCAAGGGCGCGACCCGGGCCTTTGGGCCGGGCTATCTGGACCTTCCGGAGGCCCTGGCCCAGGCCGGCCAGCCGGTGCTGATCGGCGGCAGCATGGGGACCGCCTCCTACGTGCTGGTCGGCAAGGGCGAAAGCGCGGAACGGGCGTTCGGATCGGCCTGCCACGGTGCCGGACGGCAGATGAGCCGTCATGCCGCCGTCAAGCGCTGGCGCGGGCGGCAGATCGTCGATTCCCTGGCCACCGACGGCATTCTGGTCCGCAGTCCGTCTGCGCGGGGCGTGGCCGAGGAAGCGCCGGGCGCCTATAAGGATTCGGCGGCCGTGGTCCTGGCCGCCGAACGTGCCGGGCTGGCAGCGCGGGTCGCGCGGCTGCGGCCGATGGTCTGCATCAAAGGCTGATCGACGGCGCCGACCATAAGGATGTGGTTGGAGCGGTCCCGTTTTTCTGCTCAGATGCGGCCTGGTTCTTGGCCTTTCAGACCCCGTACGTGGACGGTGGCATCACCGCTGGTCAGTGAGGGCGGATGGAAAAAGGCGCAGTGCACAAGGCGCGGTTCGCCGTTCCGGTGGATCGCGATCACGTCGCCCAGGACTGGGCGTCGCGGGGATACGGGTGCGGTCTGTTCGTTGACCCGCCGGGCCGGCAATGGAACGGCTTCGTCCATGACACCAACGAACTGGTGACCGTGGTCGAGGGCCGGCTGGGACTGCGTGTCGGGGCCGACCATTTTGTCGCGGAAGCCGGCGACGAGGTCTTTATCCCCCGGGGGATGGAGCATGACGTGCATAATCTGCACGACGAAACCACCTGCTGGCTGTATGGCTACGACTAGAACCGCTCCCGCCTGACCGGGTCTTGCTGCAAGAAAAAGCCCGCCAAGTGGCGGGCTCAGTGCGACTGCCGATGGCAGTGACGGGGATGGTGTCTGCAGGGGTTAGCCGGCCAGGGGCGCGATCCGACCGCCGCCAGTGATGTGTTTCACCTTGCGGCCAATCAAAAAATCGACCAGCGAGCGCGCCATGGCGCTGACCGCGCGGGACCGTTCACGGCGGCCTTGGGCGATGCCGCGCTGAATCTCCTGGTGCGTCGGAATCCGGGGGGTGACGAACTGGTTTATCGGCATCACGTCTCTCCTTTGAATTCGGCGTCTTCGTCTTGCCGTGTTTCGCTGATGGAAAGGTAATCAAGGTTCCCGAGGAACAAAATAACCCCTATAATCACATCATTTATGAATTCTCGTCACAGAAAGGGACTGCGGTGGACCGGACGGCGGAGATGGCGGTGTTTGTGCGGGTGGTGGACGAGGGCGGCTTCAGTGCTGCAGCCCGCGGGATGCATTTGACGCCATCGGCGGTCTCAAAGCAGATCACCCGGCTGGAAGACAGGCTTGGCGTGCGTTTGTTGACGCGGACCACCCGTCAACTGCACCTGACCGAGGAGGGCAGCGAGTTCTACGAACGCAGCGTCAGGATTCTGGCGGACCTGGAGGAGGCTGAACTGGCGGTCTCCCGGAACGACACAACGCCGCGCGGGACGCTCAAGGTGTCGTGCGGCGTTTCTTTTGGCAAGTACCAGATCAGCCCGCTGATGCCGGAGTTCCTGTCCCGCTATCCCGATCTCGCCGTCGAGCTGGACACTTCCGACAGTCTGGTCGATCTGGTGGAGGAGGGCGTGGACGTCGCCGTGCGTTTCGGTTCATTGTCCGATTCCTCGATGGTGGCGCGGTTTCTTGCCGGCAGCCGCCGAGCCATCGTTGCGGCGCCCTCGTACCTGGAACGCCACGGCGAGCCGGTTCACCCGCGCGACCTTGGAAGCCACAATTGCCTGTCCTTCAGCCATCAGACCCACCTGAACGAGTGGCGGTTCAAGGAACCCGATGGCGAGCTTCCGGTCGAGGCGCGCGCCAATTTCAGGGCGAACAACGGCGAAACGGTCTTCGAGATGGCGCTGGCCGGCCTGGGCATTGCCCGTCTTGCCCGTTGGCTGGTTGAGCCCGAGATCCGTGCCGGACGGCTGAAGATGGTGCTGCGCGACTACTACCGTGACGTCACCGTGCCGATCCACGCCATCTATCCGACCCGAAGGCACCTGAGCCCGAAAGTGCGGGCGTTTGTGGATTTCCTGGTCGAGAAATACACGCCCGTCCCGCCCTGGGAATGCTGACGGTTTGGAAGTGCGTGGTCCCGGTCTTGCCGTTCCCGGCCTCGGCGCCGGCTCAGGCGGCGCGGATCTCGTCCAGGAACTTCTGAACCTGATCGCGCAGCGCCGCGGCATGTTGCGACAGGTTCTGGGCGGCCTCGAGGATCTGCGAGGCTGTCGTGCCGGTGTCCGAAGCGGCATGATTGACGGAGTCGATGTTGGATGACACCTCGCCGGTGCCACGCGCGGCTTCCTGGATGTTGCGGGCAATCTCCTGTGTGGCGGCGCCTTGTTCCTCGACCGCCGACGCGATCGCATTGGCGATGCTGCTGATGTCGCCGATCGTCGTGCCGATCCCGCCGATCGCCTCTACGGCGTTACCGCTGGCCCCCTGCATGTCGCTGATCTGCTGGGAGATCTCTTCAGTGGCGCGCGCCGTCTGACCGGCAAGGTTCTTCACCTCGGAGGCGACGACGGCGAAGCCCTTTCCGGCATCTCCGGCACGGGCGGCTTCGATGGTGGCGTTCAGGGCCAACAGGTTGGTCTGTTCGGCAATGTCCTGGATCAAGGTGACGACATCGCCGATGCGCTGGGCGGCCTCGGCCAGGCCCGACACCGTCTTGTTGGTTCGTTGGGCCTCTTCGACCGCCCGGCTTGAGATTTTTGTGGATTCGGACACCTGCCGCGCGATCTCGCTGATCGACTTGTGCATCTCGTCGGCTGCGGCTGCCACGGTCTGGACGTTGTTGGATGTTTCTTCGGCCGCGCGTGCCACAGTCTGCGAGCGGGACGAGGCCTCCTGCGCCGTTGTCGTCATGGTTTGGGCCGAGGATTCCATCTGCGCGGCCGAGGCGGTCACGGCCTGAACGATGCTGCCTACACTGCGGTCGAATTCGTCCGCCAGCCGTGTCAGGGTCTGGCGTTTTTCTTCCGCCTGGCGCCGGTCTTTTTCCTCTTGCTCCCGCTTCAGGCGTTTCACCTGCAATGCGTTGTCCTTGAAGATCTTGACCGTTGACGCCATGGCGCCCAGTTCGTTCTTACGGTTCTCGCCCGGGACGTCGACTTCCAGTTCGTTGTGCGACAGCCGTTCCATGACGCTGGTCAGCGCGCCCACAGGGCGGGAAATGCTGCGGCCGATCAAAAGGGCAAGCGCCAGGCCCAGGACGATGGCCAGGGCCGATCCAACACCGATGGTGGCGATATTGAAGGTCTTCTTGTCCTGCATCATTTGGGTCTCATCGGTCGCGATGTCTTCGACCAGGGCGGTCACGGTGTTCAGCGAGGCCTGCATCTCCTGCTCGGCCTTGGTTGCATCGCCTAGGGCTGCCACGACGGCTTCAAAATCGGCCTGATAGGCGGTCGCCAGACCGGCGATCTCATTGACCTTTGCCGCTTCGGCGCTGCCTTCCAGCAATGCGGCAAGTGTCTGCGTCGTCTGCAGGGCGCGGTCGCTGCCCCCGCGCACGACATCGGCCCGGTTGCCCTGTCCGGCGGTGTTGACATAGTCCGTTTCGGCAAGCCGGATGCCGCGCACGATGCTCAGCAAGCCCGACGCGGCCGCGCTGGCTTCGACGGCCTTTTCAAGGAGCGTGCGTGAGGCTTCGGCCTCCTGATTGACGGTCTCATAGGCGGCCAGTTGCGTCTCCGTAATGGCTGTCGTCATGGCCGCAATATCGTTCGAGGCTTTCTCCAGCCCCTCTTCGACGGTTGCGACAACCGCAAGCTCCTGGCGGATGGTCACCAGCTCTTCGAAGGCCTTGCGGTAGTCATTAACGCCCGACGCGATCTTGCCGATGGCCGTTTCGTCGTCGGTGCCCGAGGCCAGCTTGTTCATGCGGATTGCCGTCATGTACATCGGTTTGATCTCGGTCGCCGCGCGGTCCGCGTCCTTGAAATCGCCACCGAGCCGAAATGCGGCTTCGGCCTGGCGTGCCTTCAGGGTGGCAAGGATCAAGTCATCGGCCAGCCGCGCAAGCTCGGCCCGTTTCTCCAGCCGTGGGTCGGGCGCGGCCGCGCCGTCGGGGGCGCCCGCGCGCAACGCTTCGTACTTCTTACGCTGGATGGCCGCGACGGTTGATGAAAAGGCGCTGATCCGTTGCGAGTTGCTCTCCAGACGTGCCTCGATATCCTCGGCCTCGTCGAACAGCTTGTAGGCCTCGATCAAATCTCCCAGGCTCTTTCTGTAGAGGTTGACCGCTGCGAAGACCTGCTTGACGGTGTCCTCCTCCGTCGTCCCGGCAGCGAGTTTTTTCAGCTTCAGCGCGGTCAGGTACATCTGCTTGATTGCGTCGGTCGCCCCCTTGGCGTGGCTGGCTTCGCGGCTCTGCCGGAACAACGCCTCGCTCTGGCGTGCCCTGAGCGTGGCCTTCAGCAGCAGATCGGCCGTGTTCGCCATTTCGAGCCTGATCCGTTGGTCGGCATAAGCCGCCTCCAGTGCCTTCGACTGGTCTTCGTACACCTGGCGCTCCAGCGCGCTCAGTTCGTCCGAGAGGCGTTCCAGGCGGTTCGTTTTCGACCGCATTCCCTCCAGCTTTGATCGGCTGTCGGAGTCGGCAAGGGCATGGCGGTTCAGCGATTCCGAATAAGTCGTCAGTGCATCGGCAACCTGGGTCAGAGCGTCGGCCTGATCCTCGGCGGTCGCTTGTACCGCCAGCGATGCCGCATCTTCGCGAACTGGTGCCAGTTGGGCGATTGCCTGGTCCAGCGCAGCCGGGTCGCGCGTTGTCTTTGAATAGAGAACCAGCGATTCCACATGCTTCAGACGCGTCGCCAGGGATGCCGTCTGGACCGAGGAATCCACATGCGTGGAGAACTGGTTCAGCCCGTTCCAGCCAATGAAGCCGACAACCGCGGTCAAGATCAGGATTGCCGCAAAGCCGAGCGCAATCCGCACACCTATAGCCATACCTGAATACCCCACGAACAACGGGTTCCCGCGGGCGGTCCAGCCGGGTCAAGCCTGGAGTACCCACGTGTTCACCTCGCCAAGATCATAGTTACCGCAACTTAAGGACGATTTAACGCCTGGGTGGTAGTTCCTAGAGCCAATGAGACCATTCATGCCGCTGCGGTTGGCAGGAAACTCAGCGATAGATCTACCGAACGTTTTGTTTTCACAGAATGTTTGGTTGTCCAATTGGGGTTGATTCACAGAAAGGCTCAGTCATGTCGAAATACACCACGCGCCTGTTTGGCGCTGCCATTGTTGCGATGGGTGTGTCGCTCAGCGGCGCCCAGGCGAACGAATTTGCGCCGAAGCTGCAGGAGACCTATGCAAGTCAGATCCAGCCCTGGCTGTCCGACCCGGTCGTGATCGAGGCGGTCAAGGCGCAGAACAGCAAGAACGCCTCTGTCGGCGACGGCGATATCGATGCCATGGACAAGAAATGGCGTGCCGAAGCCAAGAGCGGCTCCGGCCCCATGATCAACGAGATCATGGGCAACAAGCTGTCCAAGTTCTTGCAGGAAAAGGCCGCCGAATCGGACGGCCTGTTCACCGAGATCTTCGTGATGGACTTCAAGGGCCTGAATGTCGGCCAGAGTGCGGTGACGTCCGACTACATGCAGGGTGACGAGGCGAAGTGGCAGAAAACCTACCAGGCCGGTACCGACGCCCTGTTCATCGACGAGGTCGAGTTCGACGAGAGCACCCAGTCGTTCCAGACCCAGATGAGCGCCACAGTGGTCGACCCTGCCACCGGCAAGGCGATCGGTGCCATCACCATCGGGGTCAACGTCGAGAAGCTGTAACGGCTTTTCTCAGACGATAGGAAACGGGAGCGGCCGGCGCCTTGCGTCGGCCGTTTCTTTGTTATGTCGCCGCATCTTCCCCTTGCGAAGGCGCCGCATCGACCAGCGGCACAACGGTCACGTTAATGAGTCGTTTACCGGCATTCTCGAAATTAACGGTTACGCGATTGCCGACGACCGACTGGACCTGACCGAGGCCCCAGTCGGGCTGGTCCGGGTGGCGGACGAAATCTCCGGGCACGAGATGCGTTCTCATTCGGTCTTGCCTTCCGCCGGATTGTTCGGTCTACATGGACGCCGCTGCGGGCCGGAAGAACTGCTCGGTGCCGCCAATACAGGAGCCTAGAGACCATGACCCTGAAAGTCGACATGCGCGTTCTGCAACTGTTGTGCTCGCGCCTGTGTCACGACCTTGTCGGGCCGGTCGGTGCCGTCACAAACGGCGTGGAAATGGTCGAGGAGTTCGACCCATCGATGGCAGAGGACGCCATGCGGTTGATCGGCGAAAGCGCCGGACAGGCTGCGTCGCGGCTGCAGTTCTTCCGCTACGCCTATGGGCGCGTCGGTAAGCCGATTGGTGGGGACGAACTGGCCTCGTTGCTGCGTGGGGTCTTCGAGGGCGACTCGGTGACGCTTGACTGGCCTGCCGGGGTCGCCAGCGAACTGCTGGACGGGCTGCGCGGCAAACTGGTGGCCAACATGGTGGCGCTGATGGCGGATGCGCTGCCGCGCGGCGGGCGGATTACGGTCGAGTTCTCGCCCACCGGCAGCCGCGTGCGGATGTCGGCGGAAGGCCCGTCTGCGGGCCTGCCCGAAAATGTGGTGTCGGCCTTGGCGATCGACCATGATCCCGACGCGCTGAACGCGCGATCGGTGCAGGCCTTCTTCACCGCCCTGGTTGCGTCCGCCAAGGGCGGCTCGTTAACCATCCAGCAATCGGATGCCGACGGTCTCAGCATGATCGCCGAAGGGGTCTGAAAGCCGCAGAAAACAAGGGCTTTTGGCCCTTACCCCTCAATTCTTTCTTAATCAATCCGTGAGAGGGTTAATGCGACCTGCCTCGTCCGCCGGTCGGTTTGCGCCGACTGGACGGGGTGGACTGAATCTTGGGGCACCAGAAGAACCGGTACCACGAAACCTGCAATAAACCGGACTTGAGGCGATGGACGATCTGCTAAGTGAATTTCTGACGGAAACCGCAGAAGCGATGGAAACGCTGGACACAGAACTTGTCCGGCTGGAGCAGGATCCAAACGACGCCGAGATCATCGGCAACATCTTCCGCCTGGTGCACACGATCAAGGGGACGTGCGGCTTCCTGGGTCTGCCTCGCCTGGAGACGCTGGCGCACGCCGCCGAGAACGTGATGAGCAAGATCCGGTACGGGGAGCTTGCCGTCAACGCCGACATCGTTTCGCTGATCCTCGCTTCGCTCGACCAGATCAAGAATCTGCTGTGGGAGCTGGAGGACAAGGAAGTCGAGCCTGAAGGCGACGACACCGAGCTGAAACAACGGTTGAGCCATCTCGCCGAAACGGGCGAACTGATGCCGGGCGGCAACTTCGTTGGCACCGCCGCGGAAGTTTCGCCGGACGAGGTGACGGCTGCCGAGCCTGAAGCGGCAGCCCAGGCGGAGCCGGCATCCGAGCCCGCGCCGGAGCCAGCACCCGCGGAGGAGGCCGGCGAAACCGACACGGACGATCTGCAGGCCATTTTCGATGCCACGCCCTATACCGGACCCGGCGCCGAAGAGATGGCCAAGCGCGTTGCCGATCTGCAAAGTGGCACCGATGGCGGCGATGCGGAGGCCGATTCCGGGGCTGAAGCCGACAGCGGCGAGGCAAAAGTGCCGGTTCCCGCCGATGCCGCATCATCGAAGGAAGACAAGCCTGCCAGGAAGAAGGAGGCCGCCGGCAAGGAAGGCGGTGTGACCCAGACCATTCGGGTGAATGTGGATCTGTTGGAGAACCTGATGACGATGGTCTCCGAACTGGTCCTGACCCGCAACCAGCTTCTGCAGATTCTGCGCACCCAGAAGGACAGCGAATTCGGCACGCCGTTGCAGCGGCTCAGTCACGTGACCTCCGAATTGCAGGAAGGCGTGATGAAGACCCGCATGCAGCCGATCGGCAATGCGTGGGCAAAACTGCCGCGTATCGTCCGCGATCTGTCGCTGGAACTGAACAAGAAGATCGAGCTCCAGATGATCGGTGCCGAGACCGAACTGGACAGGCAGGTGCTTGAACTCATCAAGGACCCGCTGACCCACATGGTCCGGAACAGTGCCGACCACGGCATCGAGGACCCGGCAACGCGGGCCGAGGCCGGCAAGCCGGAAACCGGCACCGTCACGCTGAACGCGTTTCACGAGGGCGGACATATCGTCATCGAGATTTCCGACGATGGTCGCGGCTTGAACAGCCAGAAGATCAAGGAAAAGCTTATTCGAAACGGTGTCGCGAGCGAGGCCGATCTCGAGGCGATGTCGGACCACCAGCTGCAGCAGTACATCTTCTCCGCTGGTTTCTCCACCGCCGCAGAGGTCACTTCCGTGTCCGGCCGCGGCGTCGGCATGGACGTGGTGAAGACGAACATCGACAAGATCGGCGGGACCGTCGAGCTGAAGTCCGTCGAGGGCAAAGGAACGACCTTTCTGATCAAGATCCCGCTGACGCTGGCGATCGTTTCCGCGCTTGTCATCGAGTGTGCCGACGAACGTTTTGCGATCCCGCAGATCAGCGTCGTGGAACTGGTGCGGACCAGCAGCAATTCAGAACACCAGATCGAAGAGGTGCACGACGCGCCGGTGCTGCGGCTGCGCAACCGTCTGTTGCCCCTGGTGTCGCTGCGCAATCTTCTCGGCATGGCGGAGATCGAGGCCGAAAAGGCGGACGACGAGAAGTTCATCGTTGTCAGCCAGGTCGGCACCTACTCCTTCGGTATCATCGTCGATCGCGTGTTCGATACCAAGGAAATCGTGGTCAAGCCCGTCGCGCCGGTCCTGAGGTCGGTGTCGATCTTTTCCGGCAACACGATCCTCGGCGACGGAAGCGTGATCATGATCCTCGACCCGAACGGCATCGCATCGCAAACCGGCGAGATCTCGGTCGCCGATCACGGCGCCCACGAAACCGGTGCGCTGCGCGACGCGGCCGACGACGACCGGATCGCCCTGTTGCTGTTCCGGGCCAGCGACGACACGCCCAAGGCCGTGCCGCTGGGATTGGTCGCGCGTCTCGAGGAGATCGACCTCGAGCAGGTCGAGTACTCGGACGGCAAGGCCATGGTGCAGTATCGCGGAAGCCTGATGCCTTTGGTGCCGGTCGACCCGTCAGAACAGCTGCCGAAGGAAGGCCGCAAGCCGGTGCTTGTGTTCTCCGACCGCGACCGTTCAATGGGCGTCGTGGTCAACGAGATCCTCGACATTGTCGAAGAGCGTCTGTCGGTCGAGCTGGGCTCCGAACGGTCCGGCATGGTCGGCAGCGCGATCGTTGCCGGCCAGGCGACCGATATCATCGACACCGGCTACTACCTGACGCTGGCCTTCAGCGATTGGTTCGGCGCCGCCAAGGAGTCGACGCTGGGCGATGCGCCCAAGTGCCGGCGGCTGCTGCTGGTCGATGACAGCGCCTTTTTCCGCAATCTGCTGACGCCGTTGCTGTCCGTCTCGGGTTATTCCGTGGTCGCCGTCGACAGTGCGCGCGACGCCTTGGCCCTGTGCGAGGGCGGCGAGCATTTCGATGTCATCGTTAGCGATATCGAGATGCCGGAAATGGACGGTTTCCAGCTGTGCGCGGCCCTGCGGGACGGCACCAAATGGGCCGGGCTTCCGATCATCGCGATGACGTCGCACACGACGGACCAGGATATCGAGAAGGGCAGGCAGGCCGGTTTCACTGACTATTTGGCGAAGCACGACCGCGATGCTCTGTTGCATGCATTGGAGGAAACCGTCGGAGGCGCCCGCTGACGCGCGGCGACCCACGGTACGGACCGGGTAAGCGTTGGAACGGGCGGTTGTTCGTTTGGAAAGTGGAACCGGATCGCGGTGTGATTGGGACATGAAGCGCGTGCGTTTGTTTGCTCCGGGATGCATCCCGGGGGAACGATTCGGAGATGGCTTATGAAGACCTGTCTGGTGGTCGATGATTCTCGCGTGATCAGGATGGTCGCGCGGAAGATCCTGGAAGAGCTCAACTTCAAGGTGGTTGAGGCTGAGGACGGCAAGGCTGCGCTGGACACCTGTACAGCCTCGATGCCCGACTGCGTGCTGCTGGACTGGAACATGCCCATCATGGACGGGCTCCAGTTCCTCAAGGAGATGAGGAAACTGCCCAGCGGCGACGGTGTCATGGTCGTGTTCTGCACCACCGAGAACGATCTCGACCATATTCAGGAAGCCATCGCAGCCGGTGCCAACGAGTACATCATGAAGCCCTTCGATAGCGAGATCATCCAAAGCAAGTTTGTGCAGGTGGGGCTTCTGTAATGAGCCAGGTTGAGCCGGCGACCAGCCCGGCGGCAGATCCCGATTCAGATCCAATTCGCGTGATGGTTGTGGACGATTCGGTTGTCGTCCGCGGCATCATCACGCGTCTGCTGGAGAAAGAGGATGAAATCTCAGTCGTCGCCTCGGTGGGCGACGGCGAAATGGCTCTGCGGAAACTGGAAAACACGGACATCGACCTGGTCGTTCTCGACATCGAAATGCCAGTGATGGACGGCATGACCGCATTGCCGAAGATGATCGAGATGAAGCCGGGTCTGCAGGTGATCATCTCTTCGACCCTGACCCTCAAGAACGCCGAGATTTCGCTTCGCGCCATGGAGTTGGGGGCGACCGATTATGTGACCAAACCGACGTCCAGCGGATCGTTGCACGCCGCGCAGGACTACCAGCGCGAATTGGCCGAAAAGGTCAGGATCCTGGGCAAGGCCGGCCGCCGCCGTCGCCGCAGGCTGGCCGCAGCCGACCCGGTTGCGAAGAAGGAGCGCGTCACGGCGCGTCAGCCCGCGCCGAAGACCCTGGCCAAGTCCAGCGGTCGCGCGGCGGCGCCGGCGGCCCCGGTCCGGGTGCGTCGTCCGAAGCCGGCGAAGCAGCCGGACAAGGCCGCGCCCGAGTTCGCGCTGCGCGCGCCGGGCAAGGTCAAGCCCTCTGTCATTGCCATCGGCAGTTCGACAGGCGGACCCCAGGCCCTGTTCAAGCTGATCGCCGGACTGGCGCCGGATGTTGCCCTGCCCATCGTCATCACCCAGCACATGCCGCCGACCTTCACGACCATCCTGGCGGATCATATCACGCGCTTGGGTGGCCCGCCGTGCACCGAGGCGATCGATGGCGAACCCCTGCAGCCGGGGCGCATCTTTCTGGCCCCCGGCGACCATCACCTGATGGTGGAATCGGAGGGCGGCAAGCCGATCCTCCGCGTGACCCAGGATCCGCCCGAGAATTTCTGCCGCCCGGCGGTCGACCCGATGCTGCGCAGCCTGGTCGAGGTCTATGGCGCAGGAGTCCTGGTGGTGATGTTGACCGGCATGGGCCACGACGGTCGCGACGGCAGCAAGGTGGTTGTCGACGCCGGCGGTTCGGTGATCGCACAGGACGAGGAGGCCAGCGTCGTTTGGGGAATGCCGGGCGCTGTCGCGACGGAAGGCCTGTGCTGTTCGGTCCTGCCGATCTCGGAGATGGCAAGTCAGGTCAACCAATTAATCGATGGGGCTCGGCCATGAAGGTTGAGGATTTCGACTTTCTCGCGACCATGCTGAAGGAGCGTTCCGGCCTGGTTCTGACCAGGGACAAGGCGTACCTCCTTGAGACCCGTCTGATGCCCGTTGCGCGCCGACGCAACCTGAAGGGCTTGGAAGAGCTTGTCGACAGCCTGCGGATCGATCGGGACGAGGAACTCGAGAACCTGGTCACCGAGGCGATGACCACGAACGAATCGCTGTTCTTCCGGGACACCAAGCCGTTCGATCAATTCCGCGATCTGGTGTTGCCCAAGCTGATGCAGAACCGCGCCGGCGTGAAGAAGTTGCGCATCTGGAGCGCAGCCTGTTCGTCCGGACAGGAGCCATACTCGCTGGCCATGATGATCAGTGAGGACGCCGCCAAGCTTGCCGGTTGGCGGGTCGAGATCGTTGCGACCGACATTTCCACGGAGATGCTGGCGAAGGCCGAGGCTGGGATGTACACCCAGTTCGAAGTGCAGCGCGGCCTGCCGATCACCTACCTTGTGAAGTACTTCAACCAGGTGGGCGACAAGTGGCAGATCGACGAGAAGATCCGCGAGATGGTCACCTACAAGGACTTCAATCTTCTCAAGAGCCCCGCGCCGCTTGGTCAGTTCGACGTGGTGTTCTGCCGCAATGTCCTGATCTACTTCGACCAGCCCACCAAGGCCGCGGTCTTGCAGAATGTGGCGCAGCAGATGCCCCAGGACGGCATCCTCTATCTGGGTGGTGCGGAAACCGTGCTGGGCGTCACCGACAAGTTCCAGCCGATCCAGGGCTATCGAGGCATGTATATGCTGTCCGGCGGCGAGCCGGCCCTGGTCGCCGCCGAGTAGTCCGCGGGCCGCCCGCCGGCCGGGCCGCCTCTTTTCTCTGACTTGGAATCTGGATCGCCTTCGGCGGGCGCCGCCGTCTGCGCGGCCGCTGGCCGGATGGTCTTCAAAAGGTGTGATCGCGGTAATTTAATACCGCAAATCAAGGCATCGCCGGGGCGCTGTGGAGGGCGGTGAGGCGGATCAAATCCGGGAGGGGGGCAAGGGCCGCCGCGGCGGGTCGCAGCGGCCCGTCCGGCACGCTCAGGCCGCGTCCTCTTTGGGCTCGGACTGTTCGCTGGGTTCGGGATCGCGCAGGACGTAGCCGCGGCCCCAGATCGTCGAGATGTAGTTCTCGCCCTCGGTCGCTTCCTGAAGCTTTTTGCGCAGCTTGCAGACGAAGACGTCGATGATCTTCGCCTCTGGCTCGTCCATGCCGCCATAGAGGTGGTTGAGGAACATTTCCTTGGTCAGGGTCGTTCCCTTGCGCAGCGACAGGAGTTCGAGGATCCCGTATTCCTTGCCGGTCAGATGAACTGGCTTGGAATCGACCTCGACCGTCCGCGCGTCGAGATTGACCACCAGCTTGCCGGTCTTGATGACCGACTGGGCATGGCCCTTCGAGCGACGGATGATCGCCTGCATGCGGGCCAGCAGCTCGCGTTTGTCGAACGGTTTTGTCAGATAGTCGTCGGCGCCGAAGCCCAGGCCCTTGACCTTGTTGTCCAGCCCGTCCAGGCCGGAAAGGATCAGGATCGGCGTCTCGACCCGGGCGTCGCGCAGACGCCGCAAGACCTCGTATCCATCGATGTCGGGGAGCATTAGGTCCAGGATGATAAGGTCGTAATCATAGATCTTACCGATCTCCAGACCGCCCTCACCGAGATCGGTGGTATCCACAATATGGCCTTCCGACTTCAGCATCATCTCGATGCTTTGCGATGTGGCCTTGTCATCTTCTACGAGCAATACCCGCATGCTCCCCTCCACGGTTGGTGACAGCAATCAGCCCCGACAGACTTCGTTGCAAGTTAACGATTTAACCCTATTTCGACACTAGTTAACGAATGGTTGCAAACATCGAAATGTGAACGCCGAGAGGCCATCTTTTTGCTTCCGAGTCCGTCCGGATGCCGTCCCGATCCCTTAGGAATTCGTTGAGATGAGCGGCATTAGACTGCCCGGGTCAATACCGTGATTCGCGGACTTGGAAGTGAAATGAAAGATGCTGTCGAGCGCCTGAGATCCGATCTTTCTCGGCTCCGCAATTTTGAGTTGTATGGGCGGGTGACCGCCATCCAGGGCATGCTGGTCGAGCTGTGCGGGATCGAGGGCCATTTATCCATCGGCGACCGTTGCACGCTGGAGGGCCGCGCCGGCCGTCGCGTGCCGTGCGAGGTCGTCGGCTTCCGCGACTCCCGCGCCCTGGCGATGCCGTACGGTTCGCTGGAAGGGATCGGCCTCGGCTGCAAGGCGGCGCTTCAGCATTCGGAACCTGTCATCTATCCGACCGACGACTGGCTTGGCCGTGTCCTCAATGCCTTCGGCGATCCGGTGGATGGCGGGTCGCCCCTGGTCAAGGGCGACATCGCGGTGCCGATCCGCAACACTCCCCCGCCGGCCCATGCGCGCCGGCGGCTGGGCCCCAAGATCGACATGGGCGTGCGGGCGCTGAACGCGTTCACCACCGTCTGCCGCGGCCAGAGGCTGGGCGTCTTTTCCGGTTCCGGCGTCGGCAAGTCGATCCTGATGTCGATGATGGCGCGATTCACCGAGGCCGATGTAATCGTCATCGGCCTGGTCGGCGAACGCGGTCGCGAGGTCCAGGACTTCCTGGCCGACGACCTGGGGCCGGAAGGGCTGAAGCGCGCGGTCGTCGTGGTGGCGACGTCCGACGAGAGTGCGCTGATGCGGCGCGAGGCGGCCTACATGACCCTGTCGGTGGCCGAGCATTTCCGGGACCAGGGTCGGAACGTGTTGTGTCTTATGGATTCAGTAACCCGCTTTGCAATGGCCCAGCGCGAAATCGGGCTGAGCGCGGGCGAGCCGCCGGCAAGCAAGGGGTACACGCCCACGGTCTTTGCCGAACTGCCCAGGCTCTTGGAACGGGCAGGGCCCGGGACGGAGGATGGGTCGATCACCGGCATCTTCACGGTCCTGGTCGAAGGCGACGACCATAACGAGCCGATCGCCGACGCCTGCCGTGGCATCTTGGACGGTCATATCGTGCTTGACCGCGCCATCGCGCACCGCAACCGCTATCCGGCGATCGACGTGCTGAAATCGATCTCGCGCAGCATGCCCGACTGCAATTCACACGGCGAGAACCGGATCGTCGATACCGCCCGCAGCCTGCTGGCCGCCTATGAGAACATGGCCGAGCTGATCAGGCTCGGCGCCTATCGCCAGGGCGCGGACCCGGAGGTCGATCGCGCCATCGCGCATTATCCGGAAATCGAGACCTTCCTCGCCCAGGACAAGAACGAGCGCGCCGATCTCGCGCACGGCTACCTCAGGCTGGCCGAGATCTTGGGCATCGAACTCGCCGCCGAGGAAGCGCCGGCCGCGGCTGAGGGCACCGCATGAAGACCCTCGGTACCCTGATCAAGCTGGCATCGGCGGAGGTGGACGAGAAGCGTCTGGTCCTGCGCGCCGAACAGGAACGCGAGGACGCGATCAAGGCCGCACTTGCGGATCTGGAGGCCAGCCTGGCCACCGAGCGGCAGACCGCAGGGGAGCTGGGGGAGGCCGCCTACGCCTACGCGGCGTTCGGGGCGGCGGCAATGCGTCGGCGCGAGGCTCTGCAGGAGGATCTCCTGCGTGCGGGCGCGGCCGTCGAAACGGCCCGGGACGCGTTGAGTGCGTGCTACGAGCGCCAGAAGCGCTACGAGATTACCGATGCCGGCCGGCGCCGGCGCGACGCGGCCGAAATCCGTCGCCGCGAGACCATCGACGCCGACGAACGTTCTTTGCAAAGACACGGCTGGCGCAGGCGCGGCTAGAGCCTCATCGTCCCAGTTTGAATCACACCAGAGGCGACATGTCGTGCCTCTTGCAGCCAGACGCTTCGCGACGCGTCGTTGCGCGCCGCTCCTCAGTGTGAGGGATGATTAGTCTATGAAAGCATCGCACTATGATCTCACCCTGAGGAGGCGGCGAAGCCGCCGTCACGAATGCCTGCCCTGAGCCTGCCGAAGGGGGCGTGGCTGCAACCGCCTCGGCGCTTCAACCTAAACTGATTGCGCTTTAATCCGTGGGCCGGGCTAGACCAAGATGCCGACGTTCGCATCCGGTGCGGGCTTGCCTGCCGGGCCTTCGAAACGGTCGGTCACCTGAAAGGTAAGGGTGCCCGTCAGTCCCAGTGCGGTCACGGTGTCCGCAAACTGAACACCGATCCCATTCTGCATCTGTTCGGGCAGACGGGCGAGTGTCCGGATCACCAGATCCAGCCGCTTGTTGCGGGCCAGGCCGTCGAACTGGAACGGGCCCAGGCGCGTGAAATTCGCTTCGACGACGAACCGGTCGCCCTCGACTTCGCCCTCGTCCTGTTCCTGCCCGGAGTGCCGGTCCCTGATGTAAAGCTTCAGGCGTTCGGCTTCGCCATCGGCGAACAGGGGGATCTGAAACAGGCGCCAGTCTTGCGAGACCGGCTCGCCAGCCTGCCGCTGCATCTGCGCGAACTCCGCGCCAAGCCGATCCAACAACGGTTTGCTTTGCCGGCCCAGGGTCTCGGCCGCGTCGTCGCCGACCCACGCCCGCATCGAACCGTGCCGCAGCGCCTGCAGGAAGAAGATGACCGCCGCGGGCATCTGCGGCGTCGGTTGCGGAATTGCCTGCATCATCCGTGTCTGGCCAACGCCGGCGCCAGGCTTGATGATGGCCTGGATGGCGTCGCGCAAAGTGTCCCAGCGCTGACCGGCGGCCTCGTCGGTTGCCGCTGAGGCCGTCGGCATCTGAGGCAGGCCGACCGGCTCCAGCCGCAGCTGCGTTCCCTGCGGCAGCGATGCGCTGGTGGCAAGTGTCATCTGACCGGCCGGACTTTGAACAAGTGTCTGTCCGCCTGTGCCTGAACCGGTAACGGTTGCCGGAACGGCGCCGCCCGGCGACGACGCTGGGACGGCCGTCGTCGCGGTGCCGCCCGGAACCTGGATACCGGCGATCCGCATGGCGATCCGGCTTCCGGCCGGCAGCGCGGCAAGCGCCGCCGGGCTCGGCGGCACTGCCGGAGACATGGGGGATGTCGCCGCGACGCCCGATTGCACGCTCCCGGCGGGCAGGGCGCCCGTTTGCGCACCGGAGAGGGTTGTGCCGGCTCGCGTCGTTCCGGGTTGCAATGCTGCGGTCGGTGCCGATGCGCCTCCCGCGGCTGCCGGCGTGCCTGCCGGGCGGGTCATCGTCGCGAACAGCACGGATCCCTGGGTCAGCGACGTCTGGACCGACTGCGGCGGCGTCCCGGTTGCGGCAGCAGCGCCACTGCCGTTGCCGGCGGCCTGCGGCGTGGTGGGCATCGCGCCTGGCTGGATCGTGACCTGGACCGGCGGCCCCATGCTTTGCACCACCAGCGTTAGCTGGGCGCCGGGGGGCGGGGTCAGGCCGGTCTGGACCGACACCGGGCCCAGCGGCGTCTGCAGGGTGACGGTGCCTTGTGCCGTGCGGGACATGACGATGCCCTTCAGGGTCTGCTGCAGCTGCAGCTGAACCAGGGCGCCGTCCTGTGCCGGCGGCAACTGGACCACCGTGCCGGTGCCCGACACGGCGCCAGTGCCGCCCGGCGCCGGCGGCACGGAAGGGGTGGGCGGCACGCCGGTGCTCATTGGCTCAGTCCCGGAAGCTCGCCAGCAGTTCCTTGGCGACGCGCTCGATGTCCTCCGCCGCTTCGGCCGACGGCGACCGAGTCAGAAACGGTGATTGGCTTCTGATCGCGTCCCGGACCCTGCGGTCGCGCCTGACGATGCCCGCCAGCTTGGGCCATTGGCCCAGGAAGTTGGCGCAGGCATTGGCCAGGGTTTCGTAGGTCTTCTCGCCCTTTTCCAGTGTCTCCGCCATGTAGGCGACGATCCGCAAGTCGGCGTCGGGGCGGTCGGACAGGGTGACCTTGATGTAGGCATAGGCGTCGGCGATCGATGTCGGCTCGTCGGTCGTGATCACCACGCTTTTCGAGGCCTTGCCGGCCAGCATGCGGACCACGCGGTCGAGACCGGCACCCAGGTCGATGATCACCTTGTCGTATGACTTCGACAGGTTCATCAGCGCCATATGCAGCATGGCGACCTTCTGGATCGGCAGTGTCGCAAGCGAGCCGGAACCCGAGCGTCCGGCGAGAATGTCGAAGCCCCCTTCTTCGTAGTGGGCGATGCACTTCTTCAAGGGAAGCTTGTTTGCCAGGGCGGCCCCAAGATCCCGTTCCGCCATCAGGCCAAGCTGAATGTCCACGTTCGCCAGTCCCAGGTCGCCGTCGAACAGAAGGGTCTTCTCACCGGCTTGGCTCAGCGCGTGTGCCAATGTGATCGCGAACCAGGTCTTGCCGACGCCGCCCTTGCCGGATGCGATCGCAAGGACGTTTCTGCCGTCCGGGATCCGGGCGGCGGCGTTGACCGCGTTAGCTGCTGTTGTTTTGCTTTGCATGGCGTTACTCGGGTTTCATGGCGGCATGCGCCGGTGTATCCCGCGCGTCGTCGGGGGGACTTGGGTTGATCAGGCGGGCCAGTGAGACCGGGTTGAGCGCGACCAGGCCTTCGGCGATCTCCGGCGTCGCACTGACGTCGGAGAAGGCAAGCCGGCCGAACTCCGCGGCGGCGAGAAGGCCGCCGTAGCGGCGCGACAGGTCGAGCCCGGTGGCGACCAGCCGCGTCGGCTTGAGTTGGGCGAAAGCCTCCACCACGTCCCGGCAGTCGTCGGCATTGCGGCCGGCGTTCAGAACCAGCAGGACTTCCGCATCGGCCTCGGCAACCAGGTCTGCCAGGCGGACCAGGTCGGACGCGGAGTAGGGGTTGGTTCCGCTGGTGTGGATCAGTGTCAGGTCTTTGTCCCGGCTGGCGTCGATCGCGGCCTTCAGCGCGGCGGCGCTGTCCGCGGCCAGGAATGGTGTGCCCAGCTTTTCGGCGTATTGGCGCAACTGCGCATGGGCACCGGCCCGCAGCGGGTCGGCCGAAATCAGTGCCGCGGTTCGGCCGGCCAGAATGGCGCGGGTCGCAAGTTTGGCGCAGGCGACGGTCTTGCCAGTTCCCGGCGGACCGATCAGCAACAGCGGCCGCTCTGCTGCGTCGGCGGGCAGGGCTTCGAACCTGAACCGCGCGTCAAGGGCGCCGGCAAGCGCCAGAACCGGATCCTCGGCCGGGATTTCAGCCGCCACGTCGATCAGCACGTCGATCAGCGACGGCGGCGTACCATGCCGTTGCAACGCTTCGAAGATGACCTCCAGCGTGTCGAAGTCTTCCGCCGGATCCTCGACCAGGAACTGATCGTCGGTCTCGACGGCCGCGGTAACCCGGACCGCGCCGGTTCCTTCCTCGGTATGGGTGGTCACGATGATGGCTTCCTCGCCAAGCTGCTCGCGGACGAGGGCGATGGCGTCGGGCATCGTGTTTGCGTGAAAGGTCTTGAGTCGCATGTCGCCGGGCCCCGCCTAGATCTGACCGACCGTTTTGATGCGGGCCTTGGGGTGGATCTCGTTCTGCGACATCACCACCGTGGTCGGGCGGAATCGTTCCACGACCGAGCGGACGAAGGGCCGGATGACCGGCCCCACCAGCAGCACCGGGGTCTCGCCGGTCATGGCCTGCTTTTCGAACATGTTGCGGACCAGCGTGATGAACTCCTGCAGTTTGGTCGGCGCCATGGCGAGCTGGCGTTCCTCGCCTTCGCCGACGATCGATTCCAGGAAAGCCTGTTCCCAGTCGGGCGTCAGGGTGACCAGGGGCATGACGCCTTCGTCGTTGGTGTTGGCGTCCGACAATTGCCGCGCCAGCCGGGTGCGCACATGCTCCGTCATCGTAGTGATGCTGCGGGTGTAGCCGACGGCCTCGGCGACCCCTTCCAGAATGGTCGGCAGGTCGCGGACCGAGATCCGTTCGCCCAGCAGGCTCTGCAGGACACGCTGGATCGATCCCAGCGGGATCTGGTTGGGCACCAGGTCGGCCACCAGCTTCTGGTGTTCCGCCGGCAACTCGTCCAGCAGCTTCTGGGTCTCGGCATAGGACAGCAGCTCGGCCATCTGTTCCTTGATGACCTCGGTCAGGTGGGTGGTAATGACGGTAGCGGGATCGACCACGGTCAAGCCGCGGAAGATTGCTTCCTCGCGGCCGTGTTCGGGCACCCACAGCGCCGGCAGGCCGAAGGTCGGTTCCACGGTCGATTCCCCAGGCAGGGTCAGTTCGCCACCTTTCGGGTCCATCACCAGAAGCATGTTCGGCCGCAGGTCGCCGCGCCCCGCCTCGATCTCCTTGACCCTGATGATGTAGGTGTTGGCCGGTAGCTGCAGATTGTCCTGGATTCGCACGGCGGGCATCACGAAGCCCATGTCGGATGCAAGCTGCCGGCGCAGCGCCTTGATTTGGTCGGTCAGTCGGTGCTCGCTGTCGGCGTTGATCAGCGGCAACAGCCCGTAGCCCATTTCCAGGCGCACCAGGTCGATCTGCAGCGCGTTGGTGATCGGTTCCTCGGCGACCGCCGCGGCTTCGCGTTCGGCCTCTTCCACGGCAAGCGAGTCCTGTGCCTTCTGGGTCGCGGTTCGGCGCGAGACATGCCAGGCCGCTGCGCCGACCCCGCCGCCCAGCAGCAGGAACGGTATGGCGGGGATCTGAGGGATTGTCGACATCACCAGCAGCAGGAACGAGGCGACGCCCAGGGCGGCGGGATAGCCGCTCAACTGGCCCAGCACCGCCTTGTCGACCGCCTCGGTGATGCCGGCCTTGGTCACCAGCATGCCGGCCGCGACCGACACGATGATCGCGGGGATCTGGCTCACCAGCCCGTCGCCGATCGTCAGCAGGGTGTAGTTCTCCGCCGCGACGGCCATGCTCATGTCTTTTTGCGCGGTGCCGATGATGATGCCGCCGACCACATTGATGAAGGTGATCAACAGGCCGGCGATGGCGTCGCCGCGCACGAACTTTGAGGCGCCGTCCATGGCGCCGTAGAACGAGCTCTCCTGTTCCAGTTCCTTGCGACGCTGGCGCGCCTGGTCTTCGTTGATCAGCCCCGATGACAGGTCGGCGTCGATCGCCATCTGCTTGCCGGGCATGGCGTCAAGGGTGAAACGCGCCGCGACCTCGGCGATTCGGCCTGCGCCCTTCGTGATCACAATAAAGTTGATGATCACCAGGATGCCGAAGACGATGATTCCGATCACGTAATTGCCGCTGACGACAAAATTCCCGAATGCCTGGATCATGCGTCCGGCCGCGGCCTGGCCGGTATGACCGTCGGTTAGGATCAGCCGCGTCGATGCGACGTTCAGGGCGAGGCGCAAAAGTGTGGCGATCAGCAGGATCGTCGGAAACGAAGTCAGCTCCAGAGGTTTCTGCAGGAACACCACCGTCATCAGAATTACCACCGAGAAGGTGATCGAGACGGCCAGCGAGACGTCCAGAAGCCATGTGGGCAGCGGCACCAGCAGCACAACCAGGACACCGGCGATCCCCAGCGGCATCGCAATGTCGCCGCGGATGAAGATCTTCCGCAGCCGCCCCAAGTCGAGCCTGAGGGCGCCCGGCGTTGCCGGCACCGCGTCTGCCGCGGGTGCCGTTGTGCCCTGGGTTTCGTCAGACATCCGGGTTCAGGTCTCCAAGCGTCCGCACGTCGTCAGGACGCGCGCTGTTCCGCTTCGCCGGGCATCGGAACCGAGAAGCCTTCCTCGGAGTACTGCTTCAGCTTGTTGCGCAGCGTCCGGATGGAAATACCTAGGATGTTGGCGGCATGGGTCCGGTTGCCCAGGCAGTGGCTCAAGGTGTCGATGATCAGCTCCCGCTCGACCTCCGCGACGGTTTTGCCAACCAGACCGTTCTGATCGCCAGCTTGATCCGACAAGGCGCTGGTTTCCAGCGCCGCGCTTGCCGTTTCAGCGGCCGTCGGGGCCGACTGGCTGCCGGTCAGGAGGATCGCTTCCGGACCGATCTCGCGGCCCTGGCTCAGCAACACCGCGCGGTGCAGCGTGTTCTCTATCTCGCGGACATTGCCCGGCCAGTCATGCACCTTCAGAACCGCCATGGCGTCGGGTGTGACCGGTTGCGGCGTGAACCCATTCAGCTCGGCATACTTCTCGGCGAAATGCCGGGCCAGCGCCTCGATGTCGTTCGGGCGGTTCTTCAGCGGCGGTAGGACCAGGTTTACGACGTTCAGCCGGAAATACAGGTCCTCGCGGAAGTCGCCGTCCTTCACGGACTTTTCCAGATCCCGGTTGGAGGTGGCGAGGATGCGTACGTCGACTTTGACCGGCTGGGAGCCGCCGACCCGGTCGATCTCGCGTTCCTGAATCGCGCGCAGCAGTTTTGCCTGCAGGCGCGGGTGCATTTCACTTATTTCGTCCAGCAACAGCGTGCCGCCATCGGCCTCCTCGAACTTGCCGATCCGGCGCGCCACGGCACCGGTGAAGGCGCCTTTCTCGTGGCCGAAAAGCTCCGATTCCAGCAGATTCTCGGGGATCGCCGCGCAGTTCACGGCAACGAACACCTTGGAAGATCGGCGGCTGTTGGTGTGCAGGTAGCGCGCCATGACTTCCTTGCCGGTGCCGGACTGGCCGGTGATCAGGACCGACGCGTCGGAGGGCGCGATCTGCTTGGCCATCTCCAGGATCTGGCGCATGGTCGGGTCTGTGGAGACGACGGCACTGCTCTCCGTGGTCACCGCTTCCAGGACGGCGGCGATCATCTCCGGATCGGGCGGCAGCGGGATATATTCCTGCGCGCCCGCCTTGATCGCCTCGACCGCGGCGTCCGCATCGGTTCCGACGATGCCGCAGGCGACGACAGGGCAGTTGATGCGCTCGTCCTTCAACCGGCCGACCAGGTCGGCGATCGGCAGGCGGATGTCGACCATCGCCAGGTCGGCACCGCGGCCCGAACGCAAGGTGGAGGGGCCGTCGTCGATGTTCGTGACGTTGGCCACTTTTGCGCCGCGCGCCAGGGCGATCTGCCCGGCCGTGCTCATGTGCCCTTCGAGTGTTCCGATGATCAGTAATCGCATTGCCTTTTCCGGTCCTTCGAATCAGCTGAAGTAGTCGACACGCTGCGCAGGCGGCAGCACGGTGTTCAGAAGCAATTCCAGATGGCGGGGGTTCTCCTGACGACCTATCGAGGCGGCGGCCAGACGCACAGGTGGTTCACGATCATGTCTTCCGCCGCATTGCGTTCCAGCTTGGATGCCAGCGGCGCGAACACCATGTTGGCCAGGATCGCGCCATACAGCGTGGTCAGCAGGGCCACCGCCATGGCGGGGCCGATATTGGCGGGGTCGTCCAGGCTGCCTAGCATCTGAACCAGGCCGACCAGTGTGCCGATCAGTCCCATCGCCGGGGAGATCTTGGCCGCCTTGCGCAGAACCCCGACGCTTCGGGCGTGCCGCTGCATCGCCGCCTGGATCTCGCGTGTCATGATGCGTTCGATGTCATCGCCGCTGGCGCCGTCCACGACCATCGTCAGACCCTGACGCAGCAGGTCATTGTTGGCAGTGCTGCCCTCGTGCTGTTGCAATGCCAGCGTCCCGTGCTGGCGGGCGAACTGGCTGAGCCGAAGCAGCTGCACGGCGGTGTATTTCGGCTGGCGCGTTGCGCTCAGCACTGCGGTGCGCACGGCCTTCAGGGTCATCCACACATCGCCGATCGAAAAGCAGGCCGTGACGATCCCGAACGTGCCGCCGATCACGATGCAGACGGCCGGCACGTCGACAAAGGCCGCCGGCGAGCCGCCCAGCAGGATCGCGACCGCGATCAGCGCGAACGCCGCCAGCAGGCCAATCACGGTGGCAAAGTCCAGCGTGTTTCGCACGCGCGGTGCGGGGATCTGCCGGTCCGTTTCGTTGCTGTCGATATGCGTTGTCATGTCCCTGTGCCGTGCAACAATCGAAGCGCTAGTTGGATCGGTCGGACTTGATGATTTCCGTCATGGTCACGCCCAGCTTGTCCTCGACAACGACCACCTCGCCGCGCGCCACCAGCCGGTTGTTCACGTAGATGTCGATCGCTTCGCCGACCTTCCGGTCCAGTTCCACGACCGCTCCGCGTCCAAGCTTGAGGAGCTGGCTGACCTGCATGTTCGACTTGCCCAGGACCGCGGCAACGTGGACCGGAATGTCGTAGACCGCCTCCAGGTCGCGGGCGCCCTGGGGACCGCTGCGCACCTCTTCGGCGACCTTGTCCAGTTCGGTCGAAGGTCCGTCGGTCAGCTCTTCCAGCTCGAGTTCTTCTTCGTCGGCCATTGCTTTCTCCTGGTCCTAGCCTGCGCCGAGTTCGGCCTGCGCATCGGGCGATGCGCGATCTGGGCGAGGGTCGTTTTCGTCGCTTTCGGCCGTCGGCTGCGCCGCCTCGTCCGTCTCGGCGACATGTTCATCGGCTTCTGCGGCCTGTACCGCCGGTTCGCCGTCGGCCGGCAGCGTCGGCTGGGGGGCGTCGGGGGCCGGTCCGCCGGCGGCGTCCAGACTGTGGATCGCGCGGTCGACCACCTCGGAGATCTCGGCCCAGAGTTCCTCGCTGAGGCGCGCGGCGCCACCGTTCTGCCATGACAGCCTGACGTCGCCGGCGGTCAGATCGGCGGCGGACCGGATGTCCAGCGTCCCGGCGAAGCCGACCCGAGCGGCGGTATCGCACAGACGGGGCTCGAGCATTTCCGCGACTTCCGCCGGGACCTCCACGACGGTCTCGCCGGGGTCCAGGATTCGCGTCAGGCATTCGTTTACCAGGGCGTCGATCTCCGCGGTGCCGTGACGCTCCAGATAGGCCGGGACCAGCATCTCAAGGATGCGCTTGTTCAGTGCAATCACATCCTTCAGAATGTTCCGGTTGGCGTCGTCCTGCTGCGCACCCAACAGCGCCAAGTTCGCCGCCACCGCTTCCAGCGCCGCCGACGCGCGCTGTTCGATCCCTGCGCCCGCTTCGTTCAGCCCGGCGGCATGTCCTTCCTCGAAGGCCTGCGATCGCGCCGCATTCAGGTCGGCCTCGCTGAACGTCGGTTCCGGCGGCAGCGGCGGAATATCCGGTTCCTCCACCTGCGCGGAATCGAGTTCCTCTTCGTCCCGAGGCTCCTCGTCGAAGCTCAGGTCGAACAGAAACTTGGTGACCGCGTCGTCGGTCTGAGGGATCTCGTCTGTCGCCATTTTTTCGTCAGTAAACAAGCTCGTCTTCGCCCTTGCCTTCGGAGATGACGATCTCGCCCTTGGTGGCGAGGTCCTTCGCCAGGTTGACCATCTCCATCTGTGCCTCGTCGACGTCGCGCAGGCGCACCGGGCCCATCGCGGCCATGTCCTCGCGCAGGATCTTTGCCGCACGTTCGGACATGTTGTTGAAGAAGAGATCGCGCACCGGTTCGGACGAGCCTTTCAGGGCGATACCCAGCTTGTCCTTGTCGATCGCGCGCAAAAGCGTCTGGACACCCTGCGGATCCAGCTTCTGCAGGTCTTCGAAGGTGAACATCAGCGCTTTGATGCGTTCCGCGGAGTCGCGGTTGCGCTCCTCCAGCAGGGTCATGAAACGGTTCTCGGTGTTGCGGTCGAGATTGTTGAAGATCTCGGCCATCATCTCGTGGCTGTCGCGGCGCTGGGTGCGCGCCAGGTTCGACATGAATTCGTTGCGCAACGTCCGCTCGACGTCGTCCAGCACTTCCTTCTGGACGGATTCCATTCGCAGCATGCGCATCACCACTTCCATGCCGAAGGCTTCCGGAAGGTTGGTCAGGACGCGCGAGGCGTGGTCCGGCTTGATCTTCGCCAGGACCACAGCGACCGTTTGCGGGTATTCGTTCTTCAGGTAGTTGGCCAGCACCACCTCGTTGACGTTCGCCAGCTTGTCCCACATCGTCCGGCCGGCCGGTCCCCTGATCTCCTCCATGATCGTCTGGACCCGGTCGGGCGACATGACCTTGGTCAGCAGGCGCTCGGTCGAATCGAAGCTGCCGACCAGGGTGCCCGTGGTCGAGATCATGCCGGCGAAATCCACGAACAGCCGCTCGACCAGAGTCGAGCTGATGGTGCCCAGGTTGGCCATCGCGGCGGAGACTTCGCGGATCTCGTCGTCATCCATGATCGAGAACAGCCGCGCGGCGTTGTCCTCGTCGATGGCGAGCATCATCACGGCACACTTCTCGACGCCCGCCAGGCTGCGATAGTCTTCACGCAACTTCATGGTCTTTCTCGCCTACTTTGCTCAGTTGTCCTGGGTGATCCAGGTGCGCATGATGGAGACCGCCTCTTCCGGGTGCTTCTCGATGATCTCGCCGATCTTGCGCAGCGACGACGCCTTCACCCGGCCTTCGACCTGGGCGATGTCGATCATCGTCTCGAATTCCTCGGCAACCTCGTCCTTCTCGATGTCGCCGTCTTCGCCCGGAACGCTGGGCACACCCGGCGCCGCGCCGGGCCCTGCCAGTTGCGGCGCCCCGGCCATGCCGGACTCGTCGGCCAGCATCAGATCGCCGCCCGCGCCCGTCACCTCCGCCAAGGCCGACGGGCCGACCTCCATCAGGCGGGCAAGGATCGGTCTGACGATCATCAGCAGCACCAGGATGAACAACACCGCCAGGACGAACTTTTCGGCGTAGCGCAGCAGTTCGGCGGTGGGGAATCCGAACAGCTCCTGGTCTTCCTCGCCGGCCAGCATCGTCACGTCGGCGAACTGCATGTTGATCACTTCCACGACGTCGTCGCGGCCGTCAGCGCCGTAACCGATGGCGGACCGGACCAGCTTTTCGATCTGCTCCATCTCGTCCGTCGAGCGGGCTTCGTAGGTGGTGGTCGTGCCGTCTTCTGTGACTCGGTAGTGGCCGTCGACCAGAACCGCCACGGAAAGCTGCTGGATTCGCCCGGGTGCGATCACGGTGTTGATTGCGCGGCGGTTGATCTCGTAGTTGCTGCGCTCTTCCAGCCGGCTGCTTTGCTCGCGCGTACCGCCGCCGCCCAGGTCGCCAGGCGCATCAGGCAGGTTCTGCTCGACCGTTACGTTGTCGGCGTCGCCGTCTTCTGACAGGGCAGATTCCTCGATCGACTCGGTGGAGCGCAGCACCTGTCCGTCCGGGTTGAACTCCTCCTCTTCGACAACCTGCTGGCTGAAATCCATCACCGCGCGCACTTCCGCGCGCACCTTGCCGATGCCGACAGTGTTCTCCAGCAGCGTTTCCAGACGGCGGGCCAGGCGCGACTCGTAGGCGGCGCGCATCTCGTCGACGGTTTCTCCCGACAAGCTTGTCTCGCCGTCGCCGCCCCGGGCCAGCAGTGTGCCGCGGTCGTCGACGATGGAAATCGAACCGGGTTTCAGCCTTGGCACGGCGGCCGCAACAAGGTGTTGGATCGCCAGCACTTGGCTCCGGTCCAGACGGTTGGCGCCCTTCATGCGCAGAATGACCGATGCGCTGGGCTCCTGTCGTTCCCGCGTGAACAGCTCGCGCTGCGGCAGCACCAGATGGACACGGGCGCCTTTGACCGGGGCGAGCGACGAGATCGTCCGCGCCAGTTCGCCCTCCAGGGCACGGAGCTGATTGACCTCCTGAACGAAGCTCGACGTTCCGATCGACTGCTCGCGATCGAAGATCTCGTAGCCCACGGTGCCGCTGGTCGGCAGGCCAAGCTGTGCCATCGCCAGGCGCATCGGTCCGACCTGGTCGCTGGGAACCAGGATCTGGTCACCCTGTCCGCGGATTTCGAACGGAATGCCCTGCGAGGACAGCTGGTGACGATCTCATCGGTGTCTGCCGGTTCGAGATCGGCATACAACAGGGCGAGGTCCGGCGTGTTGAGCCGCGTCAGAACGAAGATCAGCGTGCCCAGCACGACCGCAGCCGCACCGACAATGGCGGTGATGCGGCTTGCGCCCAGGCTCTGTATGACCTGAAGGAACTGGTTCACGTGATCTCTCTCCGGGCGATGCGACCGTCATCCCGCTGCCGGGACGGACCGGAACTGCCGGGCGCGTGCCAGCGCCGTTCGGGCCGGTGATCGGTCGTCACGGGGCCTGCGCCCAACCTTGCAAGGTATGCGCCATCCCTTTGAATTTTCAGGAGCATTGTCCACCCTGTATCCACTGCACTTGCGGGTGACTCTATGCCGGAGTTGGTAAATAGAAAGATAAACGTGGGCAAAAATTGCCGCCTCGCGAATTTTAATTTATCGACTGATGAAGCGGTGTGATTTATATTATGAATTAAAAGTAAAAACTCGAACCAGCGTCCGAGTTATTAATAGATTATGAAGTTCAAGATCGGCATCCGGTCGCGCGCAAAGGCGCGCCTTTGGCGGCTCCCAATCTACGACTTACGCCGCATCTGCGAGCCACGATACTGCTGCACGCGCGTCGCCCGAAGGCCGCGGGTCCCATGGCGATCGATCAGGGACTGCCAGGACATGAACTCTTCCAACGACAGTTTGTAGCGCTGACACGCCTCCTCAACGGTCAGCAGCCCGGCGCGGACGCCGGCCACCACCTGTGCCTTGCGCCGAACAACCCAGCGAGTCGTATCGGGCGGGGGCAGATCGTCGATGGATGCAGGCTGCGACGCCTGAATCGGGCTTCCAAAGCCCCCTTCGTTATGCATCCCCACCATTACAGCGTCGCCTCTTCGGTACTTGAAAATCGCTCACAATCTTGGTTTCGACAGTACGCCGGATCGCTTAAAAAATGGCTAAACGGGAAAGGGGCGTCGCATGGCAGAAAACATCAATAATATCAAAAAGATACGCGGCCGGCGTGAAGCCGGCCGCGACCCTTTCCGAAGGCCCTTCAGAGGGTTGCTAAGAGGTTACCGTTTGACCCGGATAAGCTCTTCCAGCATCTCGTCAGCGGTGATGATAATCCGGGTGCTGGCCGAGTAGGCCCGCTGCGTGACGATCATGTTGGTGAACTCGTCGGCCAGGTCGACCGTGGAGGCCTCCAGCGAGCCCGGCGAGATCAGGCCGGCGCCGCCGGTGTTTGGCGCCAGCGCCACCGGACTGCCGGAGAAGTCGGTCTCGATCCAGACGTTGCCGCTCTTCGGCTCCAGGCCGTTGGCGTTGTTGAAGGTAACGACGGGCACCTGATAGATCAGGCGCGTCTCGCCATTGTCGAACAGTGCCGTGACCTCGCCGCTTTCGTTCACCGTGACGCCGGTCAACGACCCGAACTGCTTGCCGTTCTGGTTGATGAAGTTCGGCGTAAAGGCGCCTTCGAACTGGGTCATGCCGTCGGCTTGGTTGAGCGTGCCCAAATCCAGCGTCACGGCCACCTGGTCGGTCGTCGTGGCGATCGTGCCGTCATAGTCCAGCGTGAACGCAAACTCGTTCGATGCATTGACCGTGGCGACGTCGCCCGAAGCCAAGTTGGTGGCGAGACCTGCCAGTGTGCCATCGGCGTTGAAGGTTAGCGTGCCGATGCGTCGCGCCGTGGAGCCCGCCAAGAACTGGGGGTCGACGCTGGCACCGTCATCGTTGGCGTCGGGGTCTTCGAAGCCCGACCCCGTGCCCGACAGCGCTGCCGTCAGGTCCCACGTATTGGCGGCGGTCTTGGTATAGGTCAGGGTCATCGTGTGGCTGCCGCCCTGCCGGTCGAAGATCTGAACGGCGACGTCGTACGTCGTTGCTACCGCCGAGGAGGCCTGCAGGTTGGCGCCGACATCGATCGAAGAGGTTGGCACCGGGTTGGAGGTCAGGCCGGCGACGTTGATGCCGCTGAACGAGGACAGCACATTGGTCGTGGTGAACTGCTGCAGGGTCTGGTCGTACGGCCAGCCCGTCAGATAGAACCCCTGGGAGTTGACCAGGTTGCCGTCCTTGTCGGTGCGGAACTCGCCGGCGCGGGTGTACAGGACGTCGCCGTTGGGGACCACGTTGCCGGTAGCGTTGGTGGTCACGCTGTCGGAGACGACGAAGAACCCCTTGCCGGACACCGCGATGTCTGTCGAGAAGGGCGAGGCCTGCAACAGGCCCTGGGCATCGATTTCGCGGCCGATTGTCGACTTCACGCCGCCGGACGAATACAGCGTCGGCGAGGACTGGCTGGTCACCAGGGTCGAGAACCGGGGACGAGAGCTCTTGTATCCAATGGTGTTCACGTTTGCGATGTTGTCGGACAGCATCGCCATCGACTGGCTCTGAACGAACAGGCCCGAAACACCGGACCGCAGCGCGCCATAGATACTCATATCTTTCGTCCTTCCTGCAAAACGTTAACCTGGTCCGTCCTTGATCCCTGCAGGCAGCCCGCCGGGGCCGCCGTCGGTGTTTGGACGGCCGCTTATGGGGTCGCGGCGCCCGCCGCGCGAACCGACACGATCTGGTCCAGCGGCACCTGTCGGCCGCCGATATCCAGCACGGTCTTACCGTCGGCAAAGGCGACGCCCGTTACCGTGCCGTTCGAATAGTGGGCGATGTCCAAGGTGGCGTCGTTGCCGTCCACCGCCGAGACGGTGAATGAGTAGGCGCCCGGCTGGACCGGATTACCGGCCAGGTCTTTGCCGTTCCACTGGATGCTGTGCTTGCCCGACGTGGTCGGGACGTTCTCCATGTAGACCAGCGCGTTCTGTTCGTCGAAGATCTGGACCACGGCCGTCGTTGCCGTCGCCGGCAGTTCGTAGGACAGCGTGTTGCCGCGGGTCTCCAGCATGAAGTCGTCGCCGGCCGTCTCGACCGTGTTGCCCAGGTAGGACACCGCGCCGACCGTCTGGTTGGCGTTCTGGAGTGCGATCAGGTTCTCCAAAAGGTCGCTTTGATTGACCTGCTGTTCGACGCCCGCAAACATCACCAATTGGTTGGTGAATTCGTGAGTGTCCAGCGGCGACAGCGGATCCTGGTTCTGCAACTGTGTCGTCAGGATCGTCAGAAACGTGTCGAAGTCCTCGGTCAGCCGGGTCAGGGCGCTGTCCGGTTCGACCGGCGCCGGGGCTGCGGCGGGATTACTCGTGACTTCCATCGTTCAATGCCTCCGTCGACGTCACAACAGAACGTCAATCTTGTCTTCGGTAATCACGTCCACATGGCCGGATGCGGCAAGCGCTGCGTCGTCGGACTGGTCTTCCTCCTCGGCGCCCGTCTTGGAACCGTCGTCGCCGGCCACGGCGTGGCCGTCATCGTGGCCGTTCAGGTTGAAGCTCAGCGAATTGCTGTCCAGGTCCAGCCCGGCGTTGCTGAGGGCATCCTGAAGCGAGCGCTGGTCGCGCTGCAGCAGATCCAGGGTTTCGGGCTTGTCGGCCGAGATCACCGCCAGCAGCTTGCCGTCGTGACCGACTTCCATCTTGACGTCGACCCGTCCCAGCTCCTGGGGTCGAAGCTGGATGTTGATCCGGTCGGTGCCTGTGCCGATCGCCCGCTGGATCTGGATGGCGACCTGTTCGGCGGTCGGCACCGACTGGGCGGCGCTGCGCATGTGTCCGGTGAATCCGGTCGGCCGGGCGCGGGCCGCAGCCTGGTTCTGGTTCGCGGGTCCGCTGGTTGCCATCGCGGTGTCTGCGATCTGTCCCGAGGCGGGCTGCCCGGCCTGGCCCAGGCTGCCCGGCGACGTGGCCGAACTGGCAACCTGCGTCGGCATGGCGGGGGCGGTCTGGGCGGCCGTCGTCAGGGGTGCCTGCAGGCCGGTATTGGTTCGGCCCGCGGTATCACCCGCGGCCGCGTCCTGAGCGGCCGCCTTGGCGGCGCCCGGGGTCGTTGCCTTGACCGTGCCGGGCAGGGACTGGAGATCGCTGCGCAGGGTCGTTCCGTCGTCAAGTGACAAGCCGCCGTCGTTCAGCCCGGACGAAACCGGCCTGTTGCCGCGGCCAAGCTAGGCATTGACGGTAGCGCTCGCGGCTAGGCTGGCGGTCGGCTGGGAAGCCATCCCTGCGCCTTGATCGACGATGACGGCCCTCATCGGATTGCCGTCCGCACCGCTCGCGGGCTTGTAGGCGCCGGACTGGGTCGGCGCGGCAGCCTGCCGGGCAGCGGCCAGCGTCCTGATTTCCTCCGCAATGGTCTGCTGTGCGCCGGCCTGGCCGGTCGGCAATTGCGCTACGGCAGCGTTTCGCACACCTGACGCGGCCTGCTGTTCGCCACCGCGGGCGTTGCCGGCAACGGTCGTCGTTGCGCCGGCGGTCATTTCCGAAGCGTCGTCGTCCGAGGAGTCGGCGCGACGTGTTTCGCCGGCAGCCGGGGCGGCATTGTCGGCGTGCCGGGCGTCGCGGTCGTCATTGCCGTCCGGACGTTCGGATCTGGAGCGGCTGCGGCTTTCGGTCGGCCGGAGTCCGGCGGCCTGATCTTCCATCCCGTCGCCGTCGTCAAGAGCGCTGCCGCGATCCGTGTCGGGGGCCACGTCGCGGGCGAGGGCGTCATCGGTCACGTTGGCCGGCTTGGCAGCGCCGATCGGCAACGCCATGGCCGGATTGATGCCGGAGAACGAGCGCAACTCCGCACTCAGTGTCGCCAGCAGGCCCGCAAAGCCCTCGCCGTTGGCCGCCTTGGGCTTTTCGGCCTTGTCGATGCGTACCGCCTGGCTGCTTTCGATATGTTCAACGTTCAAAGACATCTGTCCAATCACCGCGCAAAGATACGGCCCCTAAGAAGCAATCCTCGGGCCAACCGCTGGAAGGTAAAAAAGTAAGAAAAAACAGCAAGTTCTGGTCTTTCAAGGGCGGCAGATATCATCCGCCCCGGGCGTTTTGGAACTTTCTGCAGGCCGGTCCGGGCAGTATTTGCCGCCGTCCCTCAGCGTCCCTTTTTTGGCGGTCGGCAGGCACACGAAAAGCGTCGGCGAATGCCGACGCTCCCGTCCATGGAAAACGCCCGACCGTTCAGATCGTCTGGTCGAAGGACGAGATGCTCGACGCCCGCGGCTGAGCGCTCTTGTCGGAGAGGTATTCCAGCAGGCCTTCTGAAGGAATGCGCTGCAGGATCTCCTCCGTCTTCGGCTCAATGATCTCCAGGAAGACCCGCTCACGCTCGTTGTCGTAGTCGATACGGGTCTTGAATCCGCTCACACGCAGACTGTCGATGGTCGCCAATCCGCCGCCGCCTGCCTTGGGATCGCGTCTCAGGGCATCGTCTTCGCGCGCGTTAAGGTCCTCCGGATCGGTCAGCGCGGTGACAACGTTGTCCGGAGCGGTCTGTTCAGTCTTTGTTGCGCCAGCTTCTGCCGTTTGGCTGAGCGAGGGTTGCGATTGTTGACTCGTCAGCGATGTCGCTGGCGCCGCAGCTGGGATTTCCATCTCTCTCTCCAGTCAGCTTCTGCCAACCTTGGCCAGTGCGACACACTTCTCTCCAGTGAAGAATACTAGCAGATCGAGCAATAAAAATCAAGCGATTGCAATGAGTTAGCCGTTAACCCAAAGTGATGAGACGGCCGTAGATAAATCACGGTTAATATGATCTTAAGTTAATTGTTCAAGGATTTATTTCAGGTGAGTCTGAGAGACAGAGAGACGTTGGTGGTTCCATGCCCCTGCGCATCAAACTTCCGACGAAGGAACGGATCATCATTAACGGTGCCGTCATCGAGAACGCAGGCGAGGCGACGACCCTGGTGCTTCTGAATCCGGCGGACGTGCTGCGTCGCAAGGAGGTCCTTCAGGAGAAGGACGCGGTGACGCCGGCGCGGCGTGTTTACTATGCCCTGCAATGCGCCTACGCCTTCTTCCAGGAACGCGAGCAGTTCCTCGAATCGTTCAAGAAGCTGCTGGACGAATACGAGGAGGCCGCCCCCAGCGCTGCCGCGCTGTGTGCCGACGTCCGCCAGCTTGTGGCGGAGCTCAAGTTCTACAACGCGTTGCGGATCACGCAGCAGTTGATCGAGCACGAGGCCGAGCGGCTCGAGCATATCGGCGTGCTGCCAAGCGACGACGCGTCCGTCGAAGCCGACGCGCAGAACTGAACAAACCAACTGATTGTTGTGAAAAGCCGCAGATCAGGACGTTGATCTGCGGGTTTCGCGGTCGTCAGCGGGCCTCGTCAACCGGCGTGGCCAGCACCGCTTCAACGGCGGTGGCGACATTGGAAGGCTGGTTTTCGGGCGCCAGCGCCTCCTCTGACGGGTTGCCCAACAGGCCGGCACCGATCTGGCGATTGATGTTGACGAGAACGCCGATCTTGTCCGGATGAGGCTTGGAAATCAGTTCCACCGAGCGTTTGTCGATGAAGTTGGAAAGGTTCAAGAGATTTTGCCTGATCTCCTGAGGGACCTGGCATTCCGGCTCCAACAGCTCGGCCTGAATGATCGTCCAGAGCCGCCAGTTGAGGCGCACGGCGTTCAACAGCGCCTCCGGCTCCTGTTCCCAGGCCTGTATGGCGCTGTCCATGCGGCGGGCCATTTCGATCAGTGCCCAACCCTCGCTGTTCTGTGCTGGGGCGGACTGCAGTGCAGCTTTTTGCTGGGCTGCATAGGGATTACTCATGGGCTGCTGGGCCTCCAACCCGGTTGAAAGGAAATGTTAATGGCCAATCGTAAAGGCGTCCTTAAGTGCAAGAATTCGCCTCGGTTCTTGCGATTGGCCGCGGCTTCTGCCTGCGTCGGAAACGTCATTCTTCGTCGCCTCCTAGCGCAGGAAATTCACCAGTGAGAGTTCCGCCTTGCGCGAAATTGTCGCGTAGGAGACCTCGATCTGCGAGGTCAGCGCCGACAGTTTGGTGGCGGCCGAGGCAGTGTCCGCCACCTCGATGCCGTCCAGCGCGAGGTTGGCGATCCCGATGAATTCCGAGTGCAGGTCCTTGGTGCGGGCGAACTTGCTCATCACCGCGCCGTTGGTCGACTGCAGTTGTCTGATGGCGTCCTGGGCCAGCTGCGCCTGCTGGCGCGCGATCCCCAGATACGCGTCGCGATCGGCCGTCGTCAGCACGCCGGAGATCGGCTGGGCGGCCGACTTCAGGACCCTGAGGCCGTGAACCAGCCGCTGAAACGCGTCGTTGTCGGCGCTGACCCCGTATTGGATCCTCAGGCCCACGTCGATCGTCACTTCGGCCAGGTCGTAGGCGGTCGCATCCGCCGTCGGCCCAGGCGCCACAAAGGACGTGTCGTATTCAGGGACGTTCGGGTTCGCCACCAGGAAGGCGCCCGGCGGCGGCGTGACATTATCGAACACCGTCAAGGTCCTGAGATCGATGGTCGGCGCCGTGCCGTAGCGCGACCCCGCATAGATGTACCGGTCGCCGATCTGCGAGTTCAGGATCGACTCGACCTCCAGCATCATGTTGTCGGTCAGGGTCAGCGTGTCGGATTCCCAGTTGGGGTCCGACGTGCCGATCGTGTCCGCCGCCTTTGCCAGGTCCTGGGCGACATCGACCAGCCTATCCAGGGTGGCGTTGTAGGCCTCGACGTTCAAATTGGCGAGGTCGATGCTCTGCTGGTAGGCAGTGCGCGCCTCGATCTCCTGGTTGAGATCGATGATCCGGGGAGCATTTGCCTGGTAGTCCTTCAGTTCCCGGTATTTCTTGCCGGTCGAGACCTGATAGGACAGATCCTGGTACAGCCGCTGGCCGTTCCGGATGATCGAAAGGTCCTTCCCAAGGATTCCCAAGGTGCTGACCGATCCCAGCATCGTCCTACTCCCTTTGTTTCTAGCCCTTCCCGGCACGCCTGCGCCGTTGTCGGCCGTGTCCTTTCCCGGTCGGGCGGCTTCGCGGCTGGTGCCGTCGCCCGCTCCGGCGCTGAACAATGGTGCAAGCCATGTGCCACCCCGGATGGCCCGGCGACCGTGCGCGGGACGGAGCATTTCCGCAGCCGGTGGCCGACGCGGCCGGCGCTGCGTCGCCGACGGTCGGGCACGGTTTGGCACACAACCTGCAAGCGGGTCTGTCGCAGAACCGATCGCGCCGTGTTCGGGCCTTGGTCCAACGGCATGGCAGAAAAGAAAAGGTCAGCGGGCAAGCTCGATAGAACGTCTTGTCCGGTTGATGCGGAAGGAGATTGGCGATGGCACGCGACATCGCTCTGACGGCGGCCCAGCGCAGCGCGCTGTTGACGCTTCAGAACGTACAGTCGCTCAGCGACCGTACACAGACCCGTCTGACGACCGGTAAGAAGATCAATTCGGTCATCGACGACGCCGTGAATTTCTTCAAGGCAAAGCCGCTGTCCGACAGGGCGGAAGACTTTTCCCTGAAGAAGGATGGCATCGACCAGGGGATCTCCTCGATCACCGCGGCGCTCGACGCGCTGGACGGGATCGATAAGCTTCTGAAACAGATGAAGGGCCTGGTGGAAGCCGCACGCTCCCAGTCCCAGACGGAACGCAAGACCGCGACGGTCCAGTTCGATGAACTGGGAAAGCAGGTCTTCCAGATGGTCGAAGGCGGCAGCTACCAGGGCCTGAACCTGCTGAACAATACCAACTCCAAGCGGGAGGTTTCGTTCTCGCCACGCACGGCTTCGGAACTGGAAATCGCCGGCTTCAACCTCAATGCCACCGTCGTGGCCGCGGGCACGGTCGACACCCGCATCTTCTCCGTTGTCGCCTTCAGCGGTTCCGGCGCCTTTCTGTTCTCCAACTTCGGCGCATCGAACGGCTTCACCGTCTTCGCGTTGAACAACTCCCTCATCAGTTTGGCCGCCGGCGTGCTGCGCGTTCTCGGCCTGTCAATCAGCCGCTTGCGCGCGCACGCCTCCAAGCTGGGTACGAACGTGTCGATCCTGGAAACCCGCCTGGACTTCACGGGCCAGTACACGACAACGCTGGACATCGGCGCGGACAAGCTGACCTTGGCCGACCTCAACGAAGAGGGCGCCAACCTGGTCGCACTTCAGACCCGCCAGCAGCTTGGTATTCAGGCACTGTCGATTGCCGGCCAGCAGCAACAGGCGATCCTGTCGCTGCTGCAATAGGCGAACAGACGATGCTCGCACGCCATCAAAATACGCACCCGATGCCGTTGCCGCGGCATTGCCCTGCCACCGTGGCCGCGCTCGGCGCGACGGGGCAGGTGGCGGAGACTGGCACGGTATGTGCGACGGTCGGTGCGAAACCGACGGCAGGTTGCCGTTCGGCCGGGCAAAAGGCCCGGTCACGGGAACGGAATTTCGCAGTGTTGATCATCGCGACCGGCAGAAGCTGCCGGGCGGCGAAAACCGCCGCAGCGCTCGAAGTAGGTCGGGACCCGAAGGTCGCCTGACCGCCTGAAAGGAGACGAAGTCATGGGACGCGACATTGCCCTGACCACAGCCCAGCGCAACGCGCTGTTGACACTGCAGAAAGTAGACTTTCTCAGCGGTAGAACCCAGACACGCCTGACGACCGGCAAAAAGGTCAATTCCGTCACCGACGATGCGGTCAACTTCTTCCGGGCAAAAGCCCTTGCCGACCGGGCCGGTGACTTCAATCTGAAGAAGGACGGCATCGACCAGGGTATTTCCTCGATCACCACGGCGCTCGATGCCGTCGAGGCGGTCGACAATCTTGTCAAGCAGATGAAAGGTATCGTCGAGGCCGCGCGTTCCCAGTCGCAGACGGAACGCAAGACCGCGACGCAGCAGTACGAAGAGCTTGGCAAGCAGATCTATCAGCTGGTCGAAGACGCCTCCTATCAGGGTCTGAACCTGCTGAACAACACCAGTTCGAAGCTGGAAGTGCAGTTCTCGACGCGGACCGCTTCCGAACTGGAGGTCAAGGGCTTCGCCCTCAATGCGACGGTGGTTGCCGCCGGCACGGTGGACACGCGGATCTTCTCGGTTATCGCCTTCAGCGGTTCCGGCGGGTTTCTTTTCTCGACCTTCGGCGCATCGAACGGCTTTACGGTCTTTGCGCTTAACAATTCGAACCTCAGCCTTGCCAGCGCCATTATCCGGCGGCTGGACCTCGCGATCAGCCGAGTGCGCTCGCAGGCGGCAAAGCTGGGCACCGACGTGGCGATCCTCGAGACCCGCCTCAACTTCACCGGTGCCTACGTGAACACCCTGGAAACGGGCTCAGACAAACTGACGCTTGCGGATCTGAACGAGGAAGGCGCCAATCTGGTGGCGCTGCAGACCCGCCAGCAGTTGGGTATCCAGTCCCTGGCAATCGCCGGTCAGCAGCAACAGGCGATCCTAGGCCTCCTCCAGTAATTCCCGGCGGCAGACGAGAAAAGGGGAAGGCCCGCATGGCCTTCCCCTTTTTTCTATCCTGCGGCCCTCAGGGGCGGAGGCGCCGAATTCGCAATAATATATTAACTAATAAAAATCACCGAGAGCCTTTACTTTTTCGTGTGGTTTACCAATTCTGTCATCGATAAAACCAAGAAATATTCGGTTAATCGTGCGTTACGCGTTAACTATACTTATCAATTGACCCTGTTTTACTTGTTGTGAGAACCTCCTCTGGCCTGCAAGAAGCAGGTTTTGGCGAGCAGAACGGCTCGCTGACATGATCCAGAAGGAGACGATCTCATGGCACAGTCTATTGCCTTGACTGCGGGGCAACGTAGCGCCCTGCTCACCCTGCAAGGTGTCCAGGATCTCAGTGAACGGACGCAGACGCGTCTGTCCACGGGCCGTAAGCTCAACAGCGTTGTTGACGATGCGGTGAACTTCTTCAAGGCGAAGTCCCTGACCGACCGGGCCGGTGACTTCGAACTGAAGAAGGACGGCATCGACCAGGGCATTTCGTCGATCACCGCGGCGCTCGACGCGCTGGACGGTATCGACAACCTGATCAAACAGATGAAGGGTATTGCCGAGGCGTCGCGGTCCCAGTCCCAGACGGAACGCAAGACCGCGACCCTGCAGTTTGAAGAACTGGGCAAACAGATCTTCAACATGGTCGAAGATGCGACCTATCAGGGCCTGAACCTGTTGAACAATACGAACTCGAAGCTGGAGGTGTCGTTCTCGACACGCACGGCCTCCAAGCTGGATGTCTCGGGCCTCCATCTCAATGCGACCGTGGTTGCCGCCGGCACGGTGGACACGCGGATCTTCTCGGTTATCGCCTTCAGCGGTTCCGGCGGATTTGCGTTCTCGACCTTCGGCGCCTCGAACGGCTTCTCGGCGTTTGCGGCGAACAACTCGGCGGTCAGCCTGGCGGCCGGGATCATCACCATCCTGGACAACGCCGTGTCGCGGCTTCGGTCGCAGGCGGCGAAGTTGGGTACCAACGTCGCCATCCTGGAAACCCGCCTGGACTTCACGAAGACCTACGTGAACACCCTGGAAGGCGGTTCCGACAAGCTGACGTTGGCCGACCTCAACGAGGAGGGTGCCAACCTGATCGCGTTGCAGACCAGGCAGCAGCTGGGCATCCAGTCGCTGTCGATCGCCGGTCAGCAGCAGCAGGCCATTCTGGCTCTGATCCAATAGGCGAGACCGGTCGCGGTAACGCGGCAATTCGGGGCCCCCGTCATTCGGGGGCCCTTTTTTTGCGCCATCTTAACCAAAGCCGTTAACCATTCATCGACCGGGGCTTCCGCTGGCGGCGCTGCCACAGAGAAGCATCGGACAGGAGCTTGTGGCGGCCGGCCGGAAGCACATTGGAGAAGGTTCTAACCAATTGTTCTGGCATAATAAATGCATCTTACGATCGGACCGGCGGCGGTGCTTACCGGCCGGTTTGAGGACGGGGCGAGGACGTGTCGAAAACGACGATTGAACCACAGTCATCCCTGACCAGGGCCGATGACGGCGCGGTCAGAAAAAAGCTGCTCGGCGCGCTTGCGGCTATCGAGGAGGACGACTTTGCCGGCGCGATCGAAGCCGTGGAACCGGTCCTTCAGGAAACTCCGGGCCATGCCGTTTGCCTTCATCTCCTCGGTCTGATCGCGGTCCGCATGGACGAACCCGGCCGCGCGATCGAGTTCTTCCGCGCCGCTCACAAGTGCGACCCGGACTGCCGCGAGCACTGCGACGCGCTTGCCGTAATGTATGCAAAGGTCGGCAATCTGCAGGAGAGCCTCTACCACGGCAAGCTCGCCACCGCGCTCAAACGCAACGAGGCCTATCCGGGCCTGCTGCCGGAATGGATGGGAAGCTTCGAATCCAGTTTCATGGATATCGAGGAGATGCCCCTGATCACCGCGGGCGAGGCGCTGATGCAGGCCGGACGGCATCTCGACGCGGCGCACTATTTCCGCAATGCGGCCGAGCTGGATGCCAAGAACGCGGCGGCCTGGCGCGGGCTTGCCAATGCGCTGCGCCTGGCAAATCGGCCGCTGGAGGCCGATGTCGCGTTTCAGGCCCTGGTTTCGCTCTGTCCCGACCACGCCGAAGACCTGTCGGCGATGGCGCTGAACCTCACCTGCATGGGCGCGTTCGATGAAGCGCGCGAAATGCACGCCCGGGCGGTCAAGCTGGAGGAGATGCGTTCCGACCTCTATTCCGCGATGTTGCACGACCGGCGGTACGATCCCGCCTTCGATGCCGCCGCGGTCGGCGCCGCCGAAGCGGCGTGGGGTGCGGTGTTCTCCGGGGACCCGCTGCCGCCGGTCGAGCGGCCACAGGAGAGTAGGCCGCGCAAATTGCGTCTCGGGCTCGTCTCCAGCCGGTTCCGGGCCGGGACCGGGCTCGAACTCTTCTGGTCGATGCTGTCGCACTGCGCCACCTCAAGCGTCAGCGTCCACTGTTACAACAACAACCCCTTCAACGACGTGGTGACCCGCAGGCTCCAGGGTTATGTCGACGGCTGGGTGGACATTCGCGAAGTCGACGACGAAACGGTGGCGACGATCATCCGCAATGACGGGATCGATGTCCTACTGGACATGGACGGCCATGGCGAGAACGGACGACCGCAGATCTTTGCGCTGCGCCCGGCGGTGTCGGCCCTGCGCTGTTGGGGACTGCCGGACGTGGCGGCGGCGCAGGGGTTCGACGGCGTGCTGGGCGATGGCGCGACCTACGGTGAAACGGCCGAGCCGGTCGTTCGCGTCGAAGGTGGAATGCTGCCGCTGCCGACGCTGCCAGGGCCGCCGCTCGAGGCGAAACGCACGGGCGAGGGGTTCTGTTTCGGAACGCTCGCGGCCCGGGCCCAGCTGACGCACGACGTCGTGGAGGTCTGGGTGCAGGTGCTGACCCGCACCGATGCCACGCTGCTGTTGCATCCCGGTTGGATCGGCGGGACGGAGGTCGCCACACAGATCAAGCGGGCGTTCGAGGCCCGAGACTGCGGCGAGCGTGTGCAGCTGTATGACCTGACCCGGGACGACGACGCCGACGCTGCGCGTTATTTGGGTGACGTAGATACGATGCTGGAGCCATTTCCGATGCCGAGCCTGGCGCGACTTTGGGACGCCCTTCGCCACGGCCTGCCGATTGTCTGCCTGAATACCGATTTTCCCGAATCCCGGATCGTTCCCGGTCTGCTGAATCAGATGGGTTTGGGCGAACTGGTTGCAGATGACACGGGCGGTTATGTGGTGGCCGCCGTGGCGCTGGCCGAGGAGCCGTCACGCCTGGAGGCGCATCGCAACCGTATCGCGCGCGGTCTCACGGGCGAGATCACGCACCTGCAGCCGAAGGTGCGACTGGACGCCCTGGCCGATGCGTTGATCGCCCACTTCAGGAGCATCTCATGAGCGATCGAGCGACGCTTGCCGCCACCCCGGATCCGGTCGAAGCAGCCGGGCTTGACACCGCGCTGTTCGAACAGAATTTGGAGGCCTTCGAGGAGTATCTGCCCGCCTATGCCGAGATCAAGCGCGATCTCCGGGCCCACGGAACGGCTTCCGAGGTCGTTGGCTCGGAACAGGGGGCAGACCTCAATATCAATCTTGGCCATGATCTGCTTTATGCGGAGGACGCGCAGACATTCGCCCGCAAGCAGGTGGAGAATTTCCTCAAATCGCCGATCCGGTTCAAGTGCGCGAAATACACGCCGATTGCCAATCCGACGCTGGTCACCGAACACATGATCAAGGCCGTTGCCGAGGAGACCGGCATCGACTTTACCAGCCTTCCGGGCGAGCCGGACCCCGGCGGCGGCTATCTGATCGTCTTCGGAGTCGGGCTCGGCTATCACATCGAAGCCCTGATCGATGCGCTGGAGTTCCGGACCGTCGTCCTGCTGGAGCAGTACGAGGAGTTCATCTACCACTCCATGTTCTTTCAGGACTGGGGCCGCTGGTTCGAGGAGATGCAGGCCCGAAAGGGCGAGGTGATCGTCCTGTTGGGCAGCGACCCCGACACCATGGCGAACACGCTGTACAGCACCTTGCGCAAGCAGCAGTTCGGTATTGTGGACGGGTCCTATCTGTTGAAACACTACAAGTCATTCTTCGTCGACCAGACAGATTCCCTGTTCAAGGAAAAGACGCCCGTTCTCGGAGCCAGCCCCGGCTTCTACGAGGACGAGCGGACGATGCTGAACAACTGTTTCTGGAACCTGAACGATCATCAGTCCTACCTGTTCACCGACAGGCCCCGGCTGGTAAAGGGATGCCCTGTTTTCGTGATCGGCTCCGGTCCTTCGGCGGATCAGGCGATCGACCTGATCAAGGATTGCCGGGACAGGGCCGTCCTGATTACCTGCGGCACTGCACCGGAGGTGATGCTGCGCAACGGGATCAAACCCGATTTCCACGCCGAGCTTGAAAACGCACCCGGACCGCGGGACATCATTGGCCGGATCAGCGAAGAGCATGACCTGAGCGGCGTCACCCTGTTCGCGTCGACCACGGTCCATCCCGACGTACCGAAGTTCTTCGACCGTCGGATATTCTTTTTCCGGGACACGACCTCTTCGACGCAGTTCTTCAGCAGTGTCGGCGAGGAGGTGTTTCTTGCCACCACGACGGTCACCAATACCGGATGCCGGCTGGGACTGGGCCTGGGATTCCGTGAGCTCTACATGTTCGGTACCGATCTGGGGACACGCCACCAGGACAGCCATCACTCCAAGAAGTCGATCTATTACACGGACGAGAACTTCCTGGAGAACCATCCCGAGCATTTGGCGCAGACGAAGTTCCCGATGCAGGTACCGGGCAATCTCGGCGGCAGGGTTTGGACACACCACTCGTTTTTGCTAAGCAGAACGTTCTTTACGATACTGTTGCCGGCTTTTCCCAACGCGAAGGTCTACAACTGCAGCGACGGCGCCATCATTCCGGGCGCGATCCCCAAGCTGGTTCACAAGGTAGAGGTTGATGCGGCGCCGGAGGACAAGCGGAAGGCGCTGGAAAAGGCCTTCACCGAACTGGTGCCGCTGGAACCGGGTTATGCGATCGATCATGTGGGCCTTTGCGATCTGAGGGACGAGGCCAAGGACTGGTACGAGCTGCTGAAGGCCGCGGTCGATAGCTACCGGGAGGGCGAGGGAGATGTTTTCGACCTTTACGACACGATTGTCGGCCTGACGCCTGAGATCGGCTCGGATCGCGTCCACCGGACGCTCTATCAGATGAATGTCGGCAGCGTGATGATCGGCTTTCAGTTCCTTTGGAACGTGCTGCGCTGCCTGCCCGAGGAGGAGCGCGAGAGCTTCAAGCGGATCTTCTGCGATCGCTACCGTGAATGTCTCGAAAGCATCGAAACCGACGCGCTCGGGTTTATGGAAACGCTGATCGAGGCGGCATGACGGCAGTGACGGGATCGGCGCCGATGAAGATATTCGGGAAGAGCATCGACGACGATGTCATTGTCGTGGCGGAGATCGGTGTCAACCACGAGGGCGACCCGGCGTCGGCGCAGAGACTGCTGGAGCTGGCCGCGGAGGCCGGCGCCGACGCGGTCAAGTTCCAGACCTACACGCCGGAGCGGTTCGTGTCCGCGGACGATGCCCAGCGCCTGGAGCGGGTTCGCCGGTTCGGCCTGTCCGACAGCGATTTCCGTGCGCTTGCCGCCCGTGCCGCCGAGCTCGGAATCGGGTTCTTCTCCAGCGCAATCACCGAGGACGTGGTGCCTTTGCTGGCCGAGCTGGGGCTGGCGATCAAGATCGCCAGCGGCGACATCACCTTCGAACCGGTGATAAGGGCCGCCGCGGCAACGGGCCGTGTGGTCATCCTGTCGACCGGCGCGGCCACCGAGGCCGAAGTGGATCGCGCGGTCGAGTGGGTCGCCGACGAGACCGGCAGCGACGCCCTTGCCGAGCGGCTGGTGCTGCTGCACTGCGTGTCCGCCTATCCGACACCCTTCGAACAGGCCAACCTGAATGCCATCCCCTACATGGCGGCGCGCTACCAGCCGGTGCGGGTGGGGTATTCGAACCATGTTCAGGGGCCGGAGGCGGTGATCGCCGCGGTCGCGCTGGGTGCAAACCTGGTGGAGGTCCATTTCACCGATTGCAAGCACGGCCGCGAATTTCGCGACCATTCCTTGTCCGCCGATCCCGACGACATGCGCTATCTGACCGGAATCCTTCCGGGCGTCAGGGCGGCGCGCGGCTCCTACGCGAAGATGCGCCAGCCGTGCGAAAGCGAGACGGTGGATGCGATCCGCAAGGGCGTGGTCGCGGCCCGCGACCTGCCGGCCGGCACCGTGCTGCAGGCATCAGATCTGGCCTATGCCCGACCCGGCACCGAGTTCCCCTGCGGCGAACTGGCGCTTGCGATCGGCAAGACCCTGGGCGCCGACGTGGCGCGAGGCGCGCTGATCCGGCACGCCGACCTGATGGAGAAGGTGGGTTACTGATGTGTGGTATTGCCGGTGCCATCACGCCGGCTCCCCTGGACGAAACGCGTCTTCAGCGGACGCTGGCCGCAATGCGGCGGCGAGGCCCGGACGGGGAGGGCACCCACCGGGCGCGACTTGGCGACGGCCACCTGACGCTTTTGCATTCCCGTTTGGCGATCGTCGACCTGGACGAGCGCTCGCGCCAGCCCTTCTGCGCCGATGACTGCGTGCTGGTGTTCAACGGCGAGATCTACAACTACCTGGAGCTGACCGAGGAGCTGAAGGCCCTGGGCCACACGTTTCGCACGACGGGCGACACGGAGGTCGTGGTCAAGGCGTATCGCCAGTGGGGCCCGGATGCCGTCGATCGGTTCGAGGGCATGTGGGCGCTGGCGCTTTATGACGGCCGGGCGGGACAGCTTCTTATCAGCCGCGACCGTTTCGGCGAGAAGCCGCTGTTCGTCTGGGAAACCGGCGGGGCGCTCTATTTCGGCTCAGAGGTCAAGTTCCTGGCGACGTTGAAAGGCGAGAAGCCGGCGGTGAACCCGGCCCAGATCCGGCGCTATCTCGTCCAGGGATACAAGGCGCTGTACAAACGGCCGCAGACCTTCTTCCGCGACGTTCGCGAGTTGCCGGCCGGCTGCAGCGCGATCCTGACCAATGCGGGGCCGCTGGCGCCGCGCCGTTACTGGGAGCTGCAGCACGCGCCGACGGCAATGTCCTTCGACGATGCGCTTGCCGGCGCGCGCGCACGTGGCCCGGGCCATCGGGCTCAGGCTGCGCGCCGACGTGCCGGTGGCGGTGCGCCTCAGCGGCGGGATCGATTCAAACGTGATCTGCGGCGTGGCGGTCCAAGAGCTGGGCGTCGAGACCACCAGCTTTTCGCTGGTCGAGGAGGACGAACGCTACGACGAAACGGGCAACATCCTGAAGGCCGTCGCCTATCACGACATGCCGCACCGCCTGGTGCGCATTCCGCGTGCGGGCTTTCTGGACCGACTGCAGGAGATGGTTACCTATTTCGACGCGCCCGTCTTCGCGATCTCCTATTACCTGCACTGGCTGGTGTCCGAGGCGATCCACGAGGCCGGGCTGAAGGTTTCGCTGGGCGGCACCGGGGCCGACGAGCTGTTCTCCGGCTATTACGACCACTACCTGTTCTGGCTGGCCGAGATGCACGGCCTGAACGGCCGGCAGAACTTCGACCGGTTGGTCGAGGACTGGCGGGCCGGCTACGGGAAATGGGTGCCGAACCCCTATCTCCAGGACCCGCTGGCTTTCGTGCAGGCGCCCGACGCCCGGGACCACATCTTTCTCCGGGCCGACGAGTTCGCCGAGTTCCTGTGCGGGGATTTCGACGAACCCTTCGAGGAGGAGCATTTTTGCGACGCTCCGATGCGCAACCGGATGCTGAACGAGGTGCTGCACGAGACCGTGCCGCCGATGCTGCACGACGACGACCTCAACGCCATGTATCACTCGGTCGAGAACAGGGCGCCGTATCTGGACCGGGGCCTGGCCGAGTTCCTGTTTTCCGTCCCGTCCGAGCACCTGATCCACGACGGCTTGCCCAAGTTCCTGCTGCGGGCCGCGGGTAACGGCGTCGCCCCGGACGAGATCCTGCGCAATCCGCGCAAGCAGGGCATCAACGCGCCGATCACCAGCTTCGTGGATTTCGCCGACCCGGACGTGAAGGACCGGATGCTGTCGGACGGCCCGCTGTACGACCTGGTCCGCCGCGACAAGGTCATCGAGCTTCTGGACTCGGACATCCGGCTGAACAGCGACTCGAAGTTCCTGTTCTATCTGGTGTCGGCCAAGCTGTTCCTGGAAGCACAGGAGGCATTTACGCCATGAAGTACTGCACCTCCTGCATCCTGCCCGACACGCGTCCGGGCATCGCTCTCAACGACGAGGGCGTCTGCACCGCCTGCGTCGGCCACTGGGAAAAAGAGCATCTAATCGACTGGGAGGCGCGGGCCAAGGCCTTCGGCACGGTCGCCGACTGGGCCCGGGCAAATGCGTCCGGCTACGACTGCATCGTCACCGTCAGCGGCGGCAAGGACAGCTGGTACCAGGTCATCAAGGCGAAGGAGTTCGGCCTCAATGTCCTGGGCGTCACCTGGCGCACGCCGGCCCGGACCGAGACCGGGCAGCGCAATCTCGACACGATGATCCAACGACTGGGCATCGATCACATCGACTTCACGGTCAACCCCGACGTCGAACGCCGTTTCATGAAGGCGGCTTACGAGCGGCTCGGCGCCATCGGCCTGCCGATGCACATGGCCCTGTTCGCCATTCCGATCCGGCTGGCGGTCCAGCTCAGGATCCCGCTGATCATCTGGGGCGAGAACGCCCAGCTTGAATATGGCGGCAACGAGGTCGAACGCCTGGCGACGACGCTGGACCGGGAGTGGCTGTCCAAGCACGGCTGCCTGCAGTCGACCAACGCGTCGGACTGGCTGGGGGCGGAGGGCCTGACGTCAGAGGAACTGACGCCTTACCGTTTCCCCGAGGCGCCCGATTTCGAGGTCAAGTCCCTGTTCCTGGGCGCGTTCTTCAAGTGGAACTCCTACGAAAACGCCCGCCTTGCCGAGGCGCACGGCTTTGGTTACGACGCGGCGGACCTGAAGACCGGGACCTGGGACTTCGCCGACATCGATTGTCATTTCATTTCGCTGCATCACTTGACGAAATGGCACAAGTTCGGCATCACCCGCGCCTTCGACAATCTCGCGGTCCAGATCCGCTATGGCATGACCACGCGGGAACAGGCGGTCGAGACTTTGCGAGAAATCGGCTTCCAGATGCCCGAGGCCGATATCCGCCGCTTTTGCGCGTTTCAGGACCTGCCGGAATCCTGGCTCTGGCAGACGGCCGAGACCTTCCGGAACGGGCGGATCTGGAAGCGGGACGGCAATATCTGGAAGATCCCCGGCTTTTTGATCGACGATTGGGACTGGAGGGCCTGCCCATGAGCAAGGCCGAAAGACCGCGGCGGGACATGTTCTGTCCGTCCGGCGACTGGCAGCATCTGGCGACCTTCACATCGCCGCCGGAAATCGAGACCGACTTCGGCATCGAGCCGTACCACCGATCGCTGTGGCAGAGCGCCGACACCGGGCACATCGTCAACTGCCACAGCATGGACCTGACCGCGTTCTACCAGAGCGACTATTGGAGCAAGACTTACCCGAACGGGCCCAAGCCGGCGTTCGACCGGATCATGGCGCTGCCCGAAGGCCGTTCCGACAACAAGGCGCGGGTGGCGCGGATCCAGGCCTTCTGGCGGGACGCGGCGCCGGACGCGCCGAAGACCCTGCTCGACATCGGCTCGGGGCTTGCCGTCTTTCCGGCTGCGATGCAGGCCCAGGGCTGGCAGTCGACCGCGCTGGACCCGGATCCGCGGGCGATCGAACATGCCGCCGCAAACGCCGGCGTCCAGGGCCTGGCCGCCGATTTTCTGACCACCCATCCCGGGCGCCGGTTCGGATTGGTCAGCCTGAACAAGGTCCTGGAACATATCCGCGAACCCGTCAGCATGCTGTGGCGGGTCCACAACTGCCTTGCCCCCGGCGGGGTGGTCTATGTTGAGGTGCCGGACGGCGAAGTGGCGATCGAGCACGGGTCCGACCGCGAGGAGTTCTGCATCGAACACTACTGCGCCTTTTCCATGGTTTCGCTGGCGCTGTTGGTGCATCAGGCGGGCTTTTGTGCGCGGCTGATCGAACGCGTCGTGGGGCCCAGCGGCAAGTTCACCCTGCGCGCCTTTCTGGTGACCCCTTGACCGACGCGCGGCGCATCGGCGCGGTGGCGGCGGTCCCGCAGCCCTTCGAGGAGGCGCTGTTGGGGATGCTGGTCTGGCGGGTGACGGTCGACGGCGCGGCGCGTCCGGACGACGTCGCCGCGCTGGCGGTTTCCGTTCGCGTCGAAGGCGTCGGCTTGGCCATGTGCCGCCTTGCCGACGGCGATCCGGCAATCCCGCTTTTCATGGCGGCGGGCTTTCGCGTGGTCGAGGTGCTGCTGACCCACCAGGCGCCGCTGGAAGCCGCCGCCGAAGTGCCGGCGGGGATCCGCGTCGCGTCCGAAGCCGATATCGCGGCCTGTCGCGCCATCGCCGCGGCGTCTTTCCGCTTCGACCGTTTTCACGCCGACCCGGCGATCGACGATTCCGCCGCCGACGCGCAGAAGGCCCAATGGATCGAAAACGCCGTGCGCGGGCGTGCCGACACCGTTCTGGTCGCCGAGACGGACGGCGCGGTCAGCGGCTTCAACGCCTGTCACCTGAGGGGCGAAACGGCGGTGATCGACCTGATCGCGGTGCACCCGGAAGCCCAGGGCAGGGGCATCGGCCACACGCTGGTGGCGGGCGCATTCGCCCATTATGCCGGCCGCGCCCGTGTTCTGCAGGTCGGGACGCAAGAGGACAATCGGGCGTCCCGGCGTCTGTACGAACGGTTCGGCTTTGCCCCTGTCACCCGGCAGGTGACCCTGCACTGGACGCCCGGGGCCGAAAAGGTCGCGTCGCCGTCGGCGGCAGGCGCCGTGGCGGACAGGCCCGCCGAGCGGCCGAGCCGGTGAAGGGCGCGCATTAAGGTCAGATGCTTCAGCCAGGCCCGGAGAACCTGACGGCCACCGTCGCGGCAGCGCGCGCGGCGGCGGCGGAAGGAGACCGCGCCCTGGGCGCCGGCAACGCCCACACGGCGCGGTGCGCCTACGAGGACGCGCTCGGGGCTCTTCCCAACCACCCGGAACTGCTGGTCAAGCTGGGCGATGCCTGCCTTCGGCTCGGCCAGGCGGTACCGCCCGAGCGGGCTTATTCCATCGTCCTGAAGACCGGCGGGGCCGGGGTTCACCCGGCGGTCTTCATGACGGCGTTCCACGGGTTATTGCAGGCGAACGTTCTGAGCGGCCAGCACGAACGCAATGCCGAGATGCTGACCCGCAACATGGACGCGTTCCAGCCGGAACGGTCTTTCCTGGATGTGCTGGCGCAGGCCCTGGTGTTCACCGGTAACGAGCGCGATCTTGCGGCCCATGCGGACCTGTTCCTCGCGTGCGAACAGCCACCCGTGCACCTGCCGGAGCTGGCCGTTGCCCGGATCCGGGCGGGCGAGGTCGACGCGGGGTTCGACGTCCTGAGAAAGGCGGTTCAGGCAAGTCCGGGCGACCCCGGCACGATAGCCCAGTTCGTTCGCGGGATGGTCGCGGCGGGCAAGGCGAAGGACGCGGGCGCGGGCCTCGACTGCCTGGTACGGAACGGGGTGATCGACGGCCGGTCGGTGTTCGCCCACTACCAGCTTGGCCGTTATTGCGACATCACCGACCGGCTGGAGGATCTGGAGCGGGAACCGGACTATCCGCTGCACAGGGACTACGACCGCCCGCTGCCGGTTGCCACGGGCCTGTCCCGCATGGTCTACGGTCGCGCCGACGCGCCCGACGATGCGGACCGGTGGGATGCCCCGGTCGTCGACGCTGCCGCGCTGGCCGACGCGATCGCCGAACTGCGGGCGATGGTACGTGCGTCGAAAGCGGCGGGCACCTTCGACATCCAGCTCGACAACGTCGCCGCCGCGCGGGCGCGTTTTGCGCCGGAGGCGGGCGATCCGGTCCAGATCCTCTCCACCGGCCGGTGCGGCACCCGGGCGCTTTATTTCCTGCTGCGCCCGATGGAATCGGTTCTGCCCTATCATTCGGCCCAGTTCGCGACGATTGCGGTCGACCGCAATCACCTGCTGTACCGCCTGCTCACCGGCCGGCTGGACCGGGACGCGGTCGCCGCGATCGCGCTGACCTATCTCCAGACCCGGACCGCGGAGCTGATCTATGCCTACAGCCGCGGCCGGACCCCGGTCCTGGTGACCCACTGGGACACAATCTTCGGCGCGGGCAATGCCGAGCTGTTTCCGGACATGCGCTTTCTCCACCTGCACCGCCGGCCCGGGCCGGTGTTCAGGTCGATGTTCGGAAAGAACCAGTGCAGAACTGTCAGCTGATGCACATGCTCTACGACCGGACCTTCCCCGACGGCGCGTTCCTCGCCCGGTTTCAGCAGGACCTCCAACCCGAAGAGCGCATCGCATGGTACCTGCACGTCACGCAGGTCCTCGCCCGCGCGCTCCTGGCCGGCCTGGCGCTGGGGCAGGGCCGGGAGCTTGAGTCGGAAAGCATGTTCGCCGCCTCCGACGAGGCGTTCGCAGCCCTGGCCGACCTGATCCCCGGCTGGTCGATCGACCGGGCGGCGTTTGCGGCGCATTTCGGCGAGCAGCGCAACACCAAAGACGAGCTGCTGCAGGTGGACGCCGAAGAGCTCGACCAACGTGCGGCGCGGGTGCCGGCGCTGATGGATCAGTTGGCGGGGCA